>Ga0157369_10002840_pt1 | contig 20670 bp, 9 predicted proteins | sample C25metaG_FD_113461 | JGI IMG/M metagenome (GOLD analysis project Ga0157369, IMG submission 113461) | Corn rhizosphere microbial communities from Kellogg Biological Station, Michigan, USA - C2-5 metaG | ecosystem: Host-associated > Plants > Roots > Rhizosphere > Soil | place: USA: Michigan...
CGGACCACCAGCTACGTGTACGACAGCCTGGACCGGCAAGTCTCCTCGATCGACGCGCAGACCGGCAAAGCGCTGCACCGCACCTTCGATGTCAACGGCAACGTCGCCACCGTCACCGACCAGCTCGGGCGCACCACCAGCACTGCCTACGACGACGCGAACCGGCCCACCACGGTCACCCAGAACGGGGTGGTCGACGACCCCGTCGGCGGCTCCACCCCCCGCGACGTGGTGATCAAGCGAATGACCTACGACAGTGACGGGCGGCTGGACACCGAGACCGACGCGCTCGGCCGGATCATCCAGTACGGCTACGACCCAACTGGCCGAGTCTTGACCAAAACGCTGACCAACTACGTTAACCCGGACGGCACCACCCGGCAGGTCGTGCTCGAGCACGACGTATACGACGCGGCCGGCAACATCACCGACGAGTACACCGGTAACGACACCCGGCACGTGCACAACAGCTACGACCAGGCCGGACGGCTGTTGTCCTCGACGCTGGACCCGGCTGGGCTGGACCGCACCACCAGCTACAGCTACGACGCCGACGACCACACCACCGCCACCACCGTGACCCACGGCAGCCGCAGCGAAACCACCACCGCCAGCTACGACGCAGCCGGGGACAAACTGACCAGCACGGTCAACACCGGCAGCCAGACGCTCACCTCCAGCTACAGCTACGACAACCGCGGCATCCTCACCAGCGAGACCGACCCGCGCGGCAACGTCACCGGCGCCGCCCCGGCCGCGTACACGACGACCACGGTCAGCGACGAACTCGGCCGTACTACCACGGTCGAGGCACCGCCGGTCAGCGTCGAGTCGAACGGCGGCGCACCGACCACCACCCGGCCGACGACCCGCACCGGCTACGACACGTTCGGCAACGCCACTCAGACCGAAGACGCCGACGGCAACATCACCACGACCGACTACGACAAGATCGGCCGCAAGACCGTCGTGCGCTACCCGGACTATGCGCCAGCCGGCGGCGCAACCATCCACGCCAGCGAATCATGGACCTACGACGACGTCGGCAACGCAGCTGTCCCACACCGACCGGCGCGGCAACACCAGCAATTTCGTCTATGACAGCTTCAACCGGGTCGTCGCCGCCTACGACCCGCTGCTCGACGGGCAGTCCGCCCGCGGCGTGGTCCGCACCAGCTACGACGACGCCGGCAACCGGGTCTCCCAGACCAACCAGGACGGCGCCACCACCCAGTACAGCTACGACGCACTCAACCGGCTCCGCGCACAGACCCAGCTGGTCCGCCAACCCGACGGCACCACCGCTGCGGACACCACCACGTTCGGCTACGACGACCTGGGGGACCAGACCTCCGCCACCGACCCGGCCGGGGATACCAGCACCGCCACCTTCGACCCGGCCGGCGAACAACTGACCGCGACCGATGCGAACAACGACACCACCAGCTACAGCTACGACCTGGCCGGCCGGCAGACCGGCAGCACCGACCCACTCGGCCGGTCCTGGACCCGCAGCTACGACCTGGCTGGCCGGCTCACCACCGAGAACCACTACGACCACACCGGGGCGCTCTTGACGACCGTCGGCTACGGCTACGATCCGGCGAGCAACCAGACCACGGTCACCAACGCCCGCGGCTACACCAGCACCCTCACCTACGACTCGGCTGACCAGCTCACCGCGGTCACCCAACCCGTCACCGACAGCCACAGCACAACCACAACCGCCGGCTACGACCCGGCCGGGAACATGACCCGGTTCACCGACGGCGACGGCAACACCACGATCCGCACCTACACCAGCTGGAACGCCCCCGAATCCACCATCGAACCGCCCACCCCCGGCCAGACCGACCCGGCCGACCGGACCTGGACCACCAGCTATGACGCCGGCGGCCTGCCGGTCACCGAAACCCAACCGGGCGGGGTCACCATCACCCACACGTACGACGCGCTCGGCCGACTGGTCGGTGACAGCGGCTCCGGCGGCGGCACGACCGCTGCGACCCGGACCTTCGGCTACGACCTGGCCGGGCTGCGGACCAGCCTGTCCACCCCGACCGGCACCGACACCTACAACTACGACGACCGTGGCCTACTCACGAACGCGGCCGGGCCGTCCGGCACCGCCACCTTCGGCTACGACAACGCCGGGCGGATCAGCACCAGCACCGGACCGGCCGGGACCGTCAACTACACGTACAACACCCGCAGCCTGCCCGCCACCGTCACCGACACCCTCAGCGGCACCAGCCGTGATTACAGCTATGACAACGCCGATCAGCTCACCAGCATCAGCATCGCTGGGCCGAACAACTCCAGCTCGACCCGCACCTTCGGCTACGACGACCTCGGCCGGCTCACCAGCGACCAACTCGCCCAAGCCGACGGCACCATCACCGCCAGCACCAGCTACGGCTACGACCCGAACGGCAACCTGACCAGCAAGACGGTCGCCCTGCCGAACAACCCAGCCAGCGGTGCCAACACCTACAGCTACGACCAGCAAGACCGGCTCACCAGCTGGACCAACCCGAACAACGTCACCACCAGCTACGGCTGGGACGACGCCGGCAACCGCACCCAAGCAGGCGCCACGACCTATAGCTACGACGCCCGCAACCGGCTCACCGGCTCCTCTGACGGCACCACCAACGCCTGGACCCCGCGCGGCGACCTCGCCACCACCACCTCAACCGGCGGCACCACCAACTACGGTTACGACGCGTTCAGCCGGCTCACCACAGCCACCGCCGGCGGCGCCACCGTCAACTACAGTTACGACAGCCTCGACCGGCTCCTGACCCGCAACAGCGACACCGTCACCTACACCGGCACCTCGATCAAACCGTCCACCGACGGCATCCAGACCTACACCCGCACCGCCGACGACGCGCTGCTCGCCGTCAACGACGGCACCACCACCACCACCACACTCGCGGGCGTCGACCGCCATCACGACCTCAGCTACCTCGCCAACCCCGACGGAACCGTTGCCGCAAGCCAGGTTTACGACCCGTTCGGTACCGTCGTGGGCGACGCCGGCACCTTCGGCGTCAGCCTCGGCTACCAATCCGACCTCACCGACACCGACACAGGCCAAGTCTGGATGGGCGCCCGCTGGTATGCCCCGACCGACGATTCGTTTACAAGTCAGGACTCTCTCGCCGGCAACTTGGCTGAACCAGAGAGTCTCAACCGTTATACATACGCTGGCGGGAACCCGTTGTCGTACTTCGATCCTGATGGCCATTCACGTCTCTGTGACTGTGGGAGCACAGACGCCGTCAGCTCAAGCGCCGCTCAGGCCGGTGCGCCAAAGGGCCCGAAATTCGTCCGTCCACTGGAGTTGAGCAACCCGCCGCTGCACGGAAACGACGTCAAGTGGGTCCAACAGAGGCTGAACCGTTATGGAGCCCACCTGATAACCGACGGCGTCTTTGGCGCACACACCAGCGAGGCGGTGCATCGTTTCCAGACGGCGAACGGCCTTTCGTCCGACGGAACCGTCGGACCGAAGACTTGGAGAAAACTAGCGAGCGGGAGCGCAGCTGACATTCGCTGGCCACGGTCGTCCGGTCACGCACAGACTCCGAAGCTGCCAATCTACCAAGACAACAGTCAATGGTTTGAGATCAAAGCTACGGCTCAGGCGAAGGTGAAGGCGTCGGCCCCAGACGCGACGTTCGACGTCGGTTTTGATCGCAAAGGTGTGGCCGACGTCGGCGTTGACTTCGGCGGCGGCCAGTCGATGAACGTTGGTCTACGAGAGATCGCGAAGATGGCGTATGAAGAAGCCGAGGTACCCGGCGCCGTCGATGCCGCGCCCGTCGAACTGAGCCAACAGGTCCTTGGCGGAGGTCGGGTTCATGGCGACTTGCGCATGAACTGGGGTGTGAGCGTCTCGACCCGCCCTGATGGAGTGAGCGAAAAGGTAACGGTCAACGGCGGCAAGACATTCTCCAACGGCGTCGACATCGAGGGCGACTATGAAATTGATGTGGACGTCTCGAAGAACAAAACGCCACCGCAGTACAGGTTCGTTCTGCTTCAGCTTGCCGTTGCCGCTACGGCCATTTACGTGGACACGGGGCAGTATCTGAGAGTGGATTACTCAGAGCACCTCGTCCTGCTCGGCTGATGTGCAGTCTCGCGGCGCCCCATGTCGAATGCGAAGTATTCTCACCACCACAGCTCTTCATACATTGGGCCACGATGCCGACATAGCGGTGTACGCGACAAGAGCAACCTGGAGGTGTACCTCTTGTTGGCCGCAGTTGTCCGAGTGGTCGCAGTCCGGCGCGAGACTCGGCCAGATGAATAAGTTCGTTGCGTCACTGCTTGCCGCCGCTCTGTCGTGCTCGCTTACAGCCTGTGCGTCCGGGCAACCCGCGGCCGTGTCACGGGCCCATAGGCCGCCGTCCGCGTCGCGCTCCGCTGCGGCCGTCAGTATTCCGGCGCTAACTTCTCGCCAGCGGGACAACATCGGCCATGAATTGGGCCAGCTCGCTCACCTCCCGAACGGCTGGACCCACACGACCACCTGCCCCGTCTGGCCAACGTTTGCTCGGGACGCATGCTTTGCTGGGCAAGTAAGGCTCTCAAGCGCCTCTCCGGAGGCTGCGGTTGCTGCGCTGGAAGGCCTGCCCATCGTCATTGATACGGCCAATATCTCTTGCACTGACTTCGGTCCGAGCACCCATGGTCGGACAGTAGGCTGTACTGGCATTGGCTTCACGCTCGATCATCGTGCCGGAGTGTCGATCGATCTCGCTTCGCCGGCGTTCGCTGCGCGCGACGGTCGGAGGATTGTTGCAGTGCCGATGAATGTTTCTGTTGAGGTCATGAGCGGTAGTCCGGACTGTTCCCAGACCACATCCCCAAGCCAGCTTTGCCTGGTCCACTAGTTCTGAGCCGTTCGACTCCTTGCCTGTCTCGATAGAAGCGGGACGAGTCACCGGCGCTTGGGCAGTCTGCTTCGCCCGAGGGGCCTGATCACCCCCAGGGCACACATTGGGAACACCGCGTCGCGACTGCGTCGTCTCGGACCATCCCGCGCTGACACGGCCAGGCGCGAAGTAATTCGCTGACCTGCGAAAACACAACCATGTGTTACGGATCGTCATGGTCCGGCACGTCTTTGGCCCGGCATCCGCGAGTGGTAGCAACGCGGCAATCGCTCCTGGCGCGGGAAAGCCGCTGCGCAAAGACACAACGCCGCCCGCGTTCGGGATGAGGGTGGCCCACCAGTTCATCAGGTGGCCTTCACTGTCGAAGACTCCGTGGCCATCGGCACCGGGGCAGTGGCGGACAAAGACTTCGGTGTCGAGGTAAGCGAATGTGTTCTCGGGCTCGACCAGATCCCACATGACTGGGATGGACTCGTCCCCGATCGGTTCGACCGCCACGGCGGCATTGTTCGGATCGACGATCCGCACTGGCCGAAGCACGCCTGCGTAACGACTCATGCTGTTCATAGTGCAATTGGACGAGGCCGACAGGGAAGCGGTAGCGCGTGGCCTCGCTACCGGAGCTGCACCTGCGTCGCCTGACGATGCGTTAGGCGATTGCCTGGGACAGGACGTCGCGGGCGACGGCGGCAAGCTCGGCCAGGACTTCACGGATGGGATCGCTGGACTCGAACTCAGCTTGTACTCGCTCGGCTTCGTCCAGACAGATCGCCGGTGTGAGCATGTGTGGTTGGGCGATCTGCGTGATGAGCACGTCGGAGTTCTCGGGTTCGAGGTAGTAAACGATCGATGTTCCGTCAGTGACGTCGAGTCGACGAAGGGGCAGGCCTGGATCGTCGATGAAAGACGTTCCGGCCTCGGGGTCGGACTGGAGGCCGATGGCGGCGCGGAGCAGGGCAGGTCGCATCAGCGGTGGGACGGCGTCAAGCTCGGCCGCCGCCTCCCGCGTGATACGAACCCGGGCCACTACTCAGTCGTTCCTTCCAGGTCGGTCTCGTACTTGGCGAGTAGCTCCTCGAGTGCCATCGGTTCGTGGACCAGAGCGGTCAGCTTGCGGATGACGCCCTGAAGGGCGAGCAGGGTGTTCTGACGCTTCAGTTCGCTCTCCACGAGATGGCGGTAGCGGTCGTACCCGACGACAAAGGCGGTCGGTTTGCCCCCGCGCAGCACGAGTGTTTCGAGTCCTGCGGCGGCTTCACTGACGAGCTTGCTGACTCCTCTCGCGTTCGCCTCAGACACCGGAAGCATTCGCTCGGGGTCGATGAGCATCCGATCGCTCATGGCATCTCCCGTAAGACAGTCACGCGACTTACCGTACGGCAATTCGTCTCTGTTTTCCAGGTCGTGACATGCCCTCAGAATCCACTCAGAATCCTGGACAGGTTTCTAGGCAGGAGCTACGGTAGAAGACGCGTACCTCGGTGGTCCAGTGGAGGCCCGCCGTCGTGTCGCGCCCACATATAGAGAGGAGGAGCCGTGGCAGACAAGGGAAACGACAAACCGGAACACCCCGTCCACCCGCCGCACCCGCCGACACCGGGGCCGGTGGACCCGCCGAAGCCGCCGCATCACCGGCCCGTCGCATGAGCGACGGGCCGTGGTGGGTCCGGGACCCCGGCCGCCTGGAGCGCGAGGAAGCCGCGCTCCAGGCGGCCGGACTCACGTTCAACCGTGACCAGGCTGCGTTCGGACGGGGTGTTGCGCGTCTGCGGGTCACGATGCCGCCGCCCGCCGGCGTCGCCGTGACCGTCACCTTCCCGGACGCCTTTCCCCACTTCAAACCGGTGGTCACGGGCCCGGATCTCGGCTTCGGGCATCACTACAACCCGACGACCGGCGAGTACTGCCTGCTCGAGCCCGGCGATTGGCAGCCCGAATCCGGGACGCTCGTCGACCTGCTCACGACGCAGTGGCGCAAGCTGACAGTCGCCGACGCCGGTGAGGGCCGCGATCCCACCACCGGCGAGCTCGTCGAGGCCAACCAGGCGGAGCCGGTCAGCATGTACATGCAGACCATCCTCGGGAGCCACTTGCTGCTTGACGCCGCCCCCGATCTCCCCGCGGAAATCGACACCGGATCGGCGGCAGTACTGCTCAACGTGGAGAACCCGCCCCGTGGGTTCGTGTGGACGTTCGCCACCGCGGACGGACGCGAGCTGCTGGGCGCGAGGCCACTGTTCGTCGGGGATCTGCCGGGGGTGCCCGCGACATGGGTCCGGCTGCGAGAGCCCCTGGCTGCAATCGGCGCCGATGATGTGTGGGCCGCCGTGCAGCGAGTGGCTCCGATGCTTGACGACGGGCCGTGGGTGCCGTGGCCGTCCAGCACGGCGCGGGGCAAGGCGGTTCCGCTCACGGAGCATCTGCAGTTGGTGCTGGTCACGTTCCCGGAGGAGGTCTCGCGGCGCCAGGTCGGCGAGGGGTGGATCGCGGTCTTGCGGGTCCGGCCCAACATGCGCAAACCGCCGCGGCGCCCTCAGCTTGTCCGGGTCGCGCGCGCCGGACGCGATGACCTGCAGCAGCGCACGCCGGAGATGCGGCCGATGAGGGACAAGACTGTCCTGTTCGTCGGTGGCGGCGGGCTCGGGTCTGCGTTGGTGCTCCTGCTGGCACAGATGTGCCCGGGCCGGTTCACCCTGATCGACGGCGATGATGTCGACGCGGCGACCGCTGTCCGGTTTCCGTCGGCGCTGAGATTCGCCGCTGTCACGAAGATCGAGGCGCTCAAGCAACTCGTGTGCGAGACGCAACCGTTCACCGACACTAACGACTCGATGCACCTACGCCTCGGCACACCGCGCTTCGACGACCTGGACCCTCGGAACTTGCACGAGGAGGTGCTGCGTCGCGTTGCCGACGCCGATCTGGTCATCGACACGACCGCCGACCGAGGGGCCCAGCATTACCTGTCGACGCTCGCGCGTGACCTGGGCAAGGCGTACCTGCAGGCCGAGGCCACCCCCGGTGTCTGGGGCGGCCTGGTCGCGCTGCACCGCGCGGACGGCTCCGCATGCTGGATGTGTCTGCAGCATCATCTCGACCACACGATCGCGCCGCTGCCGGCCAACACCGCGCCCGGCGTGCAACCGCCAGGATGCGCGCAACCGACCTACACCGGCACCGGCTTCGACCTCACGACGATCGCCGCGCACGCTGCAAGAGTGGCCGCCGCGTACCTCACCGGAGTCAATGGCTACGGCAGCTTCGACGCGGATGTGTTCACCGTCGCTTTTCGCGACGCGGACGGCCGCCCGATCCCCGCCACCTGGACGGCGCACCACATCGCCCGGCACCCAGATTGCCGGAACCATTCGACCGACGACCGGGCATGACCGCGCGTGTATGGCTTGCGGCCGCTGCTGAGGAAGCGATGCGCACCGAGGCCCGGCGCCACCCAGACGCTGAGACTGGCGGCATGCTGCTCGGTTACTGGCGCGACGGCGACGCAGTCGTCGTCGAGATCATCGGGCCCGGCCCGTCAGCGACGCGCTCACGGTCCGCGTTCCACCCCGACGCGCGATGGCAGCAGGCTCAGCTCGACTCCGCATACCGCTCGTCGGGACGTCGACACACCTACCTAGGCGACTGGCACGTCCATCCCGGCGGTACGACCCGACCGAGCCGAACAGACAGACGCACGCTGGCCGCCATCGCATCGCATGGCCCAGCACGTGCGCCGAAGCCGCTGTTCGCGATAATCGCGCCAGACGACGCCGGCCCCATTGACATCTGGTGTCACGCCGGCCGCTGGCGCCGACCTCGAGCGCTCACCCTCACCGCGTACGGATGAAGGCGTCAGCGATGTCGACCTCAGCCGCCGTGATGCCGCAGGGGTTCAACCACGGCCTCGTCGGGGGCCACCAGGTCGAAGCACGCAGTTTGCATTTTGGCGCGGCCCCAAATCACGTGACCGCGCCGGCGGCGGAGATCAGTTGCTCACACCTTGCTCACCTCGTGTTCTAGGACTGGCCCGGACGAGGCCGGAAGAGGGCGAGCGGCACGCCCTTGCCTACGCGTGATTATGCCGTCTCTGGGACCGTCACCAACCACCCCGGACGCTTCCGGACGTCGATCCCGGCTCTGCTAATGCGGCGCTGATCGCATTCGCGGAGGCACCCCAACCGTTGCGGACGCTTCAAGATCAATTAGGAAGCCTAATGTTCGCTGGGGTCTGTAAGAAACTTTGTGTAAGCGGCGTGGCCTGACTGCCCCTGGCTGGGGGCGACAACAGGATCACCCGCATGGCGAGTAGGAAGTACGTCGACGCTGATGAGATCAGTGTCCTCCCGGCGAGACGCGAGGTTGTCGTGGACTCGCCGGCGCTGCGTGACTGGGCGGAGGCGCTGGTCGACCGGGCCCGCGCGGACGGAGTCCAGCTGACCGGTCAAGACGGTCTGCTCACCGGGCTCATCCGCCAGGTGCTGCAGACCGGTCTCGAGGTTGAGATGGCCGACCATCTCGGCTACGAACACTCCGACCCGATGGGCCGTGGCTCCGGAAACAGCCGCAACGGCTCCTATCCGAAGACCGTCGCCACCGAAATCGGTGACGTCGATCTGCGGATCCCGCGTGACCGCAACGGAACGTTCGAGCCCGCGTCGGTGCCGAAATACACCCGGCGGTTGGACGGGCTGGCCGGCAACGTCATCTCCCTTTATGCGAAGGGCCTGACGACCGGTGCGATCCAGGCGCACCTGTTGGAGATGTATGACACCGACGTCTCCCGCGACACCATCAGCAAGATCACCGACGCGGTCGTCGAGGATCTCGTGGCCTGGCAGAACCGACCGTTGGACAAGATTTACCCGGTCCTTCTCATCGACGCGATCGTGGTCAAGGTCCGCGACGCGCAGGTCGCCAACCGGCCCGTTTACGTTGCTATCGGGGTCAATCTCGACGGTGAACGGGACGTGCTCGGGCTTTGGCTCGGCCCGTCCGGCGGTGAAGGCGCCAAGCAGTGGATGACGATGCTCACCGAGCTGCGCAACCGCGGCATCGCCGACGCGCTGATCGTCTGCTGCGACGGGCTCAAAGGGCTGCCGGACGCGATCCGGGTCACCTGGCCGCAAGCAACCGTGCAGACCTGCGTCGTTCATCTGGTCCGCAACAGCCTGCGTTACGCGTCGCAGAAACACTGGCAGGCGATCACCAAGCAGATGCGCGCCATCTACACCGCCGACACCGTCCAGGCCGCTGAGGCGATGTTCGCGGACTTCGCGTTGACCTGGCGCGACACCTACCCGGCGATGATCAAGTCATGGGAGAACGCCTGGGCCGAGTTCGTGCCGTTCCTCGAGTTCCCCAAAGAGCTCCACTCGATCGTCTACACCACCAACGCGATCGAGTCGCTCAACGCCAGGTTCCGCCGAGCGGTCCGACATCGCGGGCACTTCCCGACCGAGACAGCTGCCTTGAAGGTGCTCTACCTCGTCGCGACGCAGCGGCGGAAGAACCGCGAGAACCTCACTGGTAAGATCAACGGCTGGAAGAGCATCCTGAACACAGTGAGCACCCACTACGGAGAGCGGATCAGCGAGGCACTGAACTAATGGCCGTCACGACCGCTTACACAAAGAATCTGACAGTCCCCGGCGCCGGCCCCGCAGGACTAGGACGCCTGGCAGCCGGACGCGTGACCGAGCGGCTATGCGAAGGAGGTCCGGCAGCCCGCGTCAGAACAGACCGCGGGGACGCAGCCGAGTTCATCGCTTGAGTGTCGCAGTGACGCCATGTCGACGCAGGTGGGCGGCTAGCCGGCCGACGCTGCCACCTCGTCCCAGTCGACAACAGCGGTCCATAAGTCCTCGTCTGAATTGAACGCAGCCGTCCCGACGGCGCTCAGTTCGTCGTCGACCAACTGCAGACGCATTCCCTCCGAAAGCGGCTCGGTAAGAGCCGCGATGTCAGCTCGGGCGGCGACGGTTGTCAGCCTGACGCGTCCCGATGCGTCAGCATTGTTGAAATCGACACGAATCACGGGAAGTCCCATCTCCATCGTCACCTCAGCGGATTTCGAATCACTTCGAACAGTGCGCTCAGGTCCTCTGGCGAAATTCCAGTGATCGTCACGTGGAAGCCGCGGCCTTCGGTGATAACGACCTCGCCGCCAGCGTTACGGATCGCGCCCGCGGTTGTAACTCCGACCTGGCGGTTGGGGATGAACACACAAAGGTCCTCCAGGCACGCCCCCTGCTGGCTTTGGGCGGACCATCCACTCACGCCGCTCGGATGCGTGCCGAGGCTCTCGGCAAGGCTCTCCGGGCTGAGCGACTGGGCCGAGCCTCCCCTGACAACTAACGTGTCGTCCGAAAGCGCGCCCGGCGTGTGAGCGACGTCGGTGACAAGTTCCTTGGCTGCGACATCTTCGATTTCGTGGGCGGCTCCGCGTGCGGCGATGTCACCCACGTCGATGCCGGGGACGAATAGTGCGGCGTTGAGGGCGGTGTTGACGAAACCTTTGGCGTCGCCGTGGGTGAAGCAGCCGCGGGCGTCGTTAAATAGGCCGCCGATCGCCGAGTGAGTGAAAGCGGTGCCGAAGGACTGCTGCTGGTCGAGCTGCGCCCAGATCGCCGCGCCTAGCCGATTGCCGTTCGCACACATATCGGGATCGCGCCCGAAGTCGGCCAGGGCCGGCTGATAGGCGCCGGCGCCGTTCCTGTAGGCGCAGCTCGCATACGTACCGAACGCTGATGCCCGCGCCTGGCCGATCGCGGCGTCCACGAGCCGACGGACGAAGCTCACGTCCCAGGCGATCACCTTGCGTTGGATCTGCGCCCGCATGCCGACTTTGGTGAGCGCCGCGCAGAGGGTGTCGACGTCGTTGTTGGACGCGCAGGGGCGATGCCCGTTGGGGTCGGTGAGGTTGACCGGATCGCCGTTGACGTAGGTGTAGGTGTTGCGGGTGAGGGGGTCTGTCCCTACACCGAGGTCAGCGTCGGGCTGTGCGTCGCGGTAGGTGTCGGGTTGGGTGAAGGCGGCCTTGGTGGGGTCGTAGGTGCGGGCGCCGAATTGGTAGTCGCCTGTTGTGGCGTCTCGTCGTGCGGCTTGGTAGAAGGTGTCTGTGTGCGCGCCGCCGGTGTTGCAGACGGGATCTGTGTTGGTGCGGGCGGTGGCTTGTTCGGGTTGCCCGAAGGGGTCGAAGCGGGCGGTGCAGTCGGGGATTCCGGTGGTGGTGGCGGCGGGGGTGATGGTGGTGATGTTGCCGTTGCCGTCGGTGGTGAGGGTTTGGGTGCCTGCGCTGGTTTCGCTGATGACAGGTGTGCCGGTGGCGTCGGGTTGGTAGTTGGCGTCGAACGCGGTCGATTGTTCTTCGAGCATGGTTTGGGCAGCGCCGTCGTAGTGGACGGTGACGGTCGGGTTGCTGCCGTTCTGGTGGCTGGTTTGCCGGTCGAGGCCGTCATAGGTGTAGGCGGCGGCTGGCGTGCTGCAGTTGCTGTCGCCTGGACTTGCGGTGGTGGTGAGGCGGTCGAGACCGTCGTAGCAGTAGCTGGTGGTCCCGTCGTTGGCGAGGCGGCCGGTGCCGTCGTAGGTGTAGGTGTGTGTGCCGGTGGTGTCGGTGGCGGTGTGGATGGTGTCGTCGGCGTTGTAGGTGTAGCAGGTGGTTGCGCTGTCGGCGCTGCAGCCGTTGGTGCTGTTGTTGGTGCCGTAGCCGGTGCGGTTGTTGTCGTGGTCGTAGGTGATGGTGCGGGTGCGGGCGGCTTGGGTGGTGGGGTCGGTGTCGGTGAAGCTGGTGAGCCGGCCGGCGCCGTCGTAGCTGTAGCTGTACATGCCGGTGCGGGGGGTGCCGTCGGGGTTGGCGAGTGAGGTGGCGCTGAGGTTCTGGGTGGTGATGCGGTAGTTGGTGTCGTAGGTGTAGGTCCAGTCGGCGATGGTGACCGCGGGCGTGGCGGTGGTGGTGAGTTTGTGTTCGGCGAGGGTGTCGTCGGTGTTGTAGGTGTCGTTGAGCTGTTGGGTGCCGCCGGGGTAGGTGGTGGCGATGAGGCGGCCGAGTTGGTCGTAGGTCCAGGTGTAGCCGCTGCTGCTGGTGTTGAAGGCGGTGGACGTTTCGGCGTCGGGGAGTTCGGCGTTGTTGTAGGTGTAGTTGGTGGTCTGGGTGCCGTTGTAGGTGCGGGTGGTGATGTTGCCGCTGCCGTCGTAGGCGTAGCAGGTGATCGGGGTGGTGGTGTCGGTGCAGGATGATGGGGTGGTCGCGGTGTCGGTGGCGGTGCGCAGGGTGTCGTCGAGGTAGTAGCTGTAGTTGAGGGTGTGCCCGGCGGTGCTGTCGGTGCTGCTGGCGAGTCGCCCGTCGGCGGTGTAGGTGGCGGTGATGGTGCCGGTGCTGGTGGTGGCTTGGGTGTTGGTGGCCCGGCCGGTGACGGTGTGTTGGAGGCCGTTGTCGTAGTAGGTGAAGGTTTGGGTGCCGCCGTCGTTGGTGGTGCCGTCGGTCGCTTTGGTGGTGGTGGCGACGGATGTTTTGCGGCCGGCTGGGTCGTAGTTGTAGCTGACGGTGCGGTTGCCGGTGCCGTCGGCGGTGATCGGTGTTTGGGTGGCGGCGAGGAGGTCGTTGAACGTGTAGGTGTTGATGGTGGCGGCGTTGGGGGTGGCGGTGAGTCCGGCGGCGACGGCGTTGGGGGAGTAGACGCTGGTTGGGTTTCCGTTGGGGTCGTAGCCGTATTGGGTGGTGTTGCCGCCGTTGGTGGCGCCGTCGTTGTTGCCTGCGGTGACGGCTTGGGTTTTGTTGTCGCTGAAGTAGGTGATGACGGTCTGTTGGGCGCTGGCGCCGGGGCTGGTGCAGGAGGTGGTGGCGTCGGTGACTCCGGTGGCGGTGCAGCTGGTGTTGCCGGCGGCGTCGTAGGTGTTGACGGTGACGTGGGCGAGGCCGCCGGCGCCGGTGGGTTGGGTGATGCTGAGGGGGAGTTCGTCGGCGGTGTAGGTGGTGGTGGTGGTGCGGTTGGCTTCGTCGCTGACTTGGATGGTTTTGCCGTTGCCGTCGTACAGGTAGCTGGCGACGGTGAGGCGGGAGGTGTTGGTGGGGTCGTTTTGGGAAGGGTCGGGGCCGGTGACGGCGGAGAGGAGCCCGTCGTCGGTGTAGCTGTACATGAGGTACCGGTTGGAGCCGGGCAGAGCGGTCCCGGTGGGCAGGTCGATGCGGGTGCGGCGCCCGGCTGGGTCGTAGGTGATTCGGGTGGTGCACACACCGACGGTGGTCGGGTAGTTCGGTGCTCCGACCGGGCATTCGGCGGCCTGTTCGGTGTCGCCGGTGGGGGTGGGCGTGCTGCCGGTGTCGTAGCGGGGCACGTAGCTGTCGATGGGCCGGTCGTCTTCGTCGTAGGCGGTTCGGACGGCGTAGGCGTCGGGGTTGGCGCCGGCGGTGTAGCCGTGCGGGCCGATGGTGGTGACGATGTTGCTGTCGTTGTCGTAGCTGTAGTGGGTGCGTTGGTCGTCACTGCCGGTCGCCGGGGCGCCGCCGACGCTGGTGGTGGCCGCGACGAGGGTGTCGGTCAGTCGATGCGCCGGGTCGTAGGCGTGCAGCGTCTGGTTGCCGGCGGCGCCGGCGCTACCGGTGCCGATCGGGTCGATGGCGGTGGTCTGGTCCCCGGCGGGGCTGTAGTCGGTGTGGCTGTGTTGGGTGACGCCGGAGGTTTGTGGGGTGTTGGTGTCGGTGAGCCGGTCCAGCAGGTTGTAGGTGAAGACGGTGGTGTAGTTCGGGTTGAAGCTGCTGGGGGTGGTGCAGGTGGTGGCGTTGCCGTTCGGGGTTTCGGTCGAGATCTTGTTGCCGTCCGGGTCGTAGGCGTTGCAGGTGACGGCGATGGTGACGTGCGCGGCCGGGTCGGTCGGGTTGATGGTGGTGTCGTTGCTTCCGGTGGGTGCGCGGTAGGTGACGGTTTCGATCGGGTGGTTGGCGTTGTCGTAGCCGCTCGTGGTGCCGTACAGCGCTGGGGTGACGGTGGCGTCGAGCGGGTTGGCGGCGTTCGGTGTCGGGCAGCTGGTCAGGTTGGTGGGGGTGGGGTCGAGGCCACCGTCGGTGAAGTCGCGGGGGGTGCAGGTGCGCAGGACGTTGCCGTCGTCGTCGTAGACGGTGTCGGTGCGCAGGTCGGTGTTGGTCCCGCGGGGTGTTTCGACGCTGATCGGTCGGTGCACGGCGTCGAAGGAGGTGGTGGTGATCGCGCCGTTGGCGTCTTGGTGGCTGGTGATGTCGTCGACGCCGTTGTAGGCATCGGTGCTGGTGCACAGGATGTGCCCGACCGGGAAGGGGTTGCCGGTCGTCGGGGTTCCGGGGTTGCACTGGACCGGTTGACCGCTGCTGTACGGGCCGCGGGTCCAGCTGGTGGTGGTGCGCCGGTTGACGGTGTCGTAGCTGTAGGCGGTGACGTCCTGGTCGGGGTTCGTGGTTGAGGTGAGGTTGTCGAACCCGTCGTAGGCGTTGAGGGTGGGGAAGTTCTGGCTGCTGCCGCCGGCGTGGCCGGCGCGTTCCGCGGGTTGCAGCACCTGGGTGAGGTTGTCTTGGGCGTCGAAGGTTTGCAGGACGTCGTAGTCGCCGGGGGTTGTTTGGGCCGCGCTGCAGTCGCTGATCGGGCCGGCGGGGTTGGCGTTGGGTTTACGGATGAGGGTGTCGTTGCCGTTGCCGTCGACGCAGTAGTCGGTGCGGTCGCCGACTTGGTCGACGTGGGAGAGCAGGTAGCGCCAGGGCGCGGACGCGGAGGTGGATCCGGTCGGCGCACCCGGGTAGGGGCCGTAGTCGGTCTCGACCGCGTTGGGTTGGGTGCTGGCGCTGGTGTAGGCGGTCAGAGCGACGCCGTTGCGGTTGGTGGCGTCACGGTCCCAGCTGCGCAACACGTTGCCGGCGCGGTCGTAGGCGAACGCGACGAAGTGGCCGGTGGGGTCGGTGACACCGCGCAGCCAGCCGCCGGTGGAGACGTTGCCGGAAGCATCGAGGTCGCTGTCGGCGTAGTAGCTGTAGCTGTAGGCGGTCCCCCCGGATTGGCTGGCGGCCAGCGGGGTGAGCATCGACGTTTTCTGTCCGAATGTGTCGTAGGTGTTGCGGGTGCACGCCGTCGGAATGGATGCGGCGGCGGGGGCGGCACAGGAGGTGCCGGGCGCCGGGACGCCGTTCGCCGCGGGTGCGTCGATCTCGCAGACCAGACCCGTGTCGGTTCCGCCGGTGCCGGGGCCGGAGCACACGGTGCCGGTCGGCACCGTGTTGGCGGGGGTTCCGGCGGTGTCGTCGACGAAGTAGGTGGTGAGGAAGTTCTTGTAGTTCCCTTTCGCGTGGTTGCCGCGGGGATCGAGCATCTGGGTGCGGTCGGAGAGTGCGTAGACGGCGGTGAGCGCGCCGTTGTTGGTGTTGGCGGCGGCGGCGCCGCATCCCATCGTGTTGGGTTGTACCGGCGGTGCGGTGGCGACCTGGCCGCTGCCGCCTTGGGTGTTCGGGTCGGGGTTGACGGTGTCATCGAGGCAGTTCGTGCTGCCGCTGGGTTGGATGTATTGGATGTGGTAGCCGTACGTGGTGTCGAGGTTCGTTGCCCCGAGGACGTGACGGATCAGCAGCGGGCTGCCTTCGTCGGTGTAAAGGTATCGGGTGTCGTCGTCGGTACTGTCGTTGCCGAGGTCGAGGGTCTTCTGTTCGCACAGGTTGTTGTCGACGGAGCCGGTGGGTTGCTGGCAGGGAGCGTCGCTGGTGTCCCAGGTGTTTTGGGTTTGGTGCATGAACTGACCGTCGGCGCCGCCGGCGTCGATGTCGGCGACCCGTCCGGTGGTGTCGATGCCGGAGTATTGGGTGCGTTCGCAGCCTGCCGGGTTGGTGGTGCAGCCGACGCCGGCGCTCGGTTCGGTGTCGGCGTCGGTGAAACTGCCACTGTTGTAGGTGTAGTTCGTGGTGATGCCGCGCCGGTTGACCACGCTCGAGACGAGCTGATTGACCAGGGTGCCGCTGACCGCGGTGGGCACGAGTGTGTCCGGGGCGGTGCTGTAGGTGACGTGGCTGGTGTTGCCGCGCCCGTCGCTCGCGGAGCACAGCACGCCGACTGTTCCGGGGATGTCACAGTAGGTGTAGGTCAGCGACTGCTGGCCGCTGCTGGTGTCGCCGGGATTGACGACGGTGACGAGCCGTCCACTGCCGTCGAGGCCGTAGGTGGTGCGACGGCCGGCCGGGTCGGTGACACATTCGGCCGTGACCGAGCCGGTGGGGACCGTGCAGCTGGTGCTGCTGTCGCTGCTGTAGCTGAACTGGTAGGCGCGGCAGCTGGACGGGTTGGTGGCGGTGGTGCATGAACGTGACTCGTAGACGCTGCGCAGTTTGCCCAGGGGGTTGCCCGGCAGGTTCGTGTCGATCCCGAACGGAAGGGTGACCGGGGGAAGGGTCTGGTCGTAGGTGTAGCGCAGTTCGACGCCTGCGCCGTCGGACAGGTCGACCAGCTCACCGGTGGGGGCGAATTCGTAGCGCAGCCGGTCCGGGCGTTCGGCGGAGTAGCCGATCAGGTGCGCGGAGGTGCGGTTGCTGCAGGTTCCGTTGACCTCGATGTAGCGCCACAACGCGAGGTGGACACCGGCCGGTGGGGTGAAGGTTTCGTCGATACACAGCGTGTCGCCGCTGGTGAGAACTTTCAGCGTCTTCGCCGCGGTTCCGGCAATCGCCGCTGCCGGTGTCGGGGTGATCGGCCGAGGGGTGAACACGAGGTGGGTGCCGTCGCGGTCGATGAGGGTGACGTCCGCGGGATGCAGCAGGCTTTCGGTGAGGGTGGGGACGTACAGGGAGGTGGCGCCGATGCCGGCGCCGATCAAGTCGTCGGCCTGGGCGATGTTGAGTTGCCAGCCGGCGCCGATGGTGCCGGTGGTGTTCAGCAGTGGGGCGTCTTGGCTGTTGTAGGTCCGTCGCAGCACGAAGGCCATGTGTCCGTGCGCTTGGACCGGGGTGGAGTCGGTGGCGGTGAGGACGAGGTTGCCATTCGCGACGTTGACGTGTGCTGTCTGTCCGTCACCGAGGTCGCGGGTGTCGTAGCGGTACCAGTTCTCCAGTCCGAGTGCGTCGACGCCGCCACCGCAGATGTTGACCAACCCGGCGCTTGTGGTGTCGGTCCCGCTGTCGTTGGTAGAGGCGCTTTGCGCGGAGAAACCGAGTGCGGCCTGATAGTGGGTGTAGAGCTGCGCGCCGGTCAGCGCGTAGTTGTAGACGGCGAACTCGTCGATGCCGCCAGCGAAGGGTGAGGAGGAGCCGGTGCGGTCGCCGATGACCAGAGGGGAGCTGGCGTTGCTCGGCGTGCCCGTGACGCTGCCGGTGGCGGCGGGAGTGGTCGAGGTGGTCGGGTTCATGTAGAAACGGATGCCGGTTCCGGTCTTGGTGACGGCGACGTAGCTCCAGGTGTTGAGCGGGACCGCCGTCGTCCCGGACACGATGGACTGCGTGCTGGTGCCGTTGCCGCTGATGAAGACAGGAAGGCCGCTGGTGTTCAGGAACCACTGGTAGGGGGCCGCGTAACCACCGGTTGTCTTTCCAGCGATCAGGTGAGCGCTAGTCCTGTTGGTGGGGCGGATCCACGCCTCTAAGGTCAGGTCACCCGTGATCGCAAGACCACTGCTGTTTGGTATGGACATCGTGCCGCCGCTGAAGGTGGCCGAGAAGTCCGGCTCGTGCGGCAACGCACCGGGCTGGGCCTGGGTGACGCCGGTGGTGCTGTAGGTTCCGGTGAGTCCGTAGCCGGAGGAGTCGGCTGCGTTGTCGGCGCCGCTGGCGGGGCGGGTTTCATCCAGGCGCCAGTAACCTTGTGGCGCGTCGTTGAAGACGTAGTCCTCGTACTGGTTCGCGGCGTCACCGCTGACCGTGGCGGTGTCGGCTCCGTCACCGGTAGAGGTGCCGGCGTGGTAAATGGCGGTCATCTGCGACGCGTTCAACGCATGGTTGTAGAACGCGGCTTCGTCGATGGTTCCGGCGAACTGGGCGGAGTTGACGGCCTGGCCGATGAAATTCTGACTGCGGTCGATCGAGACTGGTGTGTGGAGTACGGCTTCGGCGACGGCGACCCCGTTGCGGTACAGCGTGGTGGTGCCGTCCGTGGCTTGGGTGACGCCGACGAGCTGCCACTCGTTGTCTAACAGCGCACTGGGCGCGAGCAGGCTGGTCTGGTCCCCGTTCGGGTTCGTGATGGAGAACCACAGCGCGTCACTGAAGTTGTACCGGTCGAGCTCGATCTGGTCGACGCCGTCGCCATCGGACAGCTGGAAGATCCGGTCGTAGGAGTGCCGTTGCACCAGTGGCTTGACCCACGCCTGGAAGCTGAACCCGTTGCTCAACTGGGCGGCGGTAATCGGCCGGTTGTTGTTCGGGTTCATGTTGATGGCGCCGCCGTTGCCGTTGAGCGCGACGGCAGTGTCGGCCGGGTCCGGGGCTGGCTGGATTGCCCCGGCCGCGCCTGGCGAAGCGCCAGACCCGTAGGAGGCGTCGAAGCCGTTGCCGGAGGCGTCACTGGCGGTGCTCGCGCCGGCTGCTTCGTTGAACCGGTAGTCGGCGATCAGGCCGCCGGGCGCGTTGACGATCGACTGGTAGAAGCTGCTGCCGGTCCCCGGTGAATCAATCGACCCAGGCCGGATGCATGACACGTTCGTGCTGGTGTTCAGGCCTGTCGCGACCGCGCTCACCGTGAATTGCCGGCTGGCCAAGGAACCGAGCGAGAACCCCGCGATGCTGACCGTGTTTCCCGCTGCGAAACAGGCAGGTGTGGTGGCTGGCGTGCAAGGCCCAGTGTTGCCGGGATCGGCGAAGTGCACCGCCACGTCGGTCGACGTTTCACCGGCCGGGAGCGTGTCGGTGACGCTGGTCACCTCCCTGGTACGTGCTTCGTTGTTCCCGACCGTCACCGTGTAGCTGACCGTGCCGCCTTGGGCCACCGTCGCCGGACTGGGATCGGCGACGGTCACGGTCGGCACACCGTGGGTCGCTACCCAGGTACGGGAATCGGACTGGTTCACGGCCGGGAACCCGCCGAAGAACATCAACTCGTGCGGCGCACCTGGGTTGTACGCCAACGAGCTGTACGCCATTCCGGTTGGCGACGCGATGCCTTTCGCCTGCACCCAGTTGGCGCCGTCGAACAACCAGGTCTGGTTGGTGTAGACGTTGTTCGCGGTTGCCCCGCCTTCCATCACGGTGCGTTGCGCGTCTGAGTCGTAGGCCATCGCGAACGCGAACGCCGCCGGTGGCGAGGTGAGGCCAGTGAGCTGTGTCCACGTCGTGCCGTCCCACACCCACGTGTCCTGCAGCGCGGCGCCGGAGGAAGAAGGCAGGCCACCGAAGAGCACCAAGCGGCCCCGGCTGTCCGGCGCCATCTGCGCGACGTACCGGGCGGGTGGTGAGACTAGGGGCCCTGCGTTTGTCCAGTTGGCGCCGTCGAACTTGTACGTGTCTCCGTAGGTGGTCACCGCGCCCGTGCTGATGGTCTTGTTGGCGCCGCCGAATAGCGTCGGGGTGTTGTTCAACGACGCCATTGCGAACGAGTATCTGCCGCCCGCGAGTGTGCTAGGCACGGTCGCGCTGAGTTTCGTCCAGGTGTGGTTCTTCCACACCCACGTATCGGCCAGATCTGACTGGCTGTTGATCCCGCCGAACAGCACCAACTCGTTTCCATCCCAGGCCATCCCGGCATAGGAACGCACCGGCGGCAGATTCGCCGCTGGGACGCCCTGTTCTTGTTGTTGCCACGTCCCGCCATCGAAGGTCCACGTGTCCTGCAAG
>Ga0157369_10002841_pt1 | contig 20669 bp, 20 predicted proteins | sample C25metaG_FD_113461 | JGI IMG/M metagenome (GOLD analysis project Ga0157369, IMG submission 113461) | Corn rhizosphere microbial communities from Kellogg Biological Station, Michigan, USA - C2-5 metaG | ecosystem: Host-associated > Plants > Roots > Rhizosphere > Soil | place: USA: Michigan...
AAGCGCCTGATTGAGCAGCAGCCACAGGGTGAACAGCCCGGCCGCAGCCAGCGGGAAAGGCAGAAGCCGTCTCATGTCCCGCCTGCCTTGCGTACTTGTTGTTCGGCTGGCGGCAGCACCGCGCGGACGTAGTCCCGGGACGCATGGAGCGAGTGGGCGGTTGCCTGCATGAAGCGCATGACCGGTCCGGCCTGGATCGTTTGCAGTACGCACAGGATGAGAAGGGCGGCGATCGGCACCATCTCGGTCACCGCCACGCGCGGCATCGCCCGGTCGGGCGCGGCCCAGAAGGCACGGATGCCCGCGCGGGTCATGGCGATAAGCGCCGCCAATCCGGACAGGATCAAGGCGACGAGCAAGGCCCATGAGGCGGACGGGACGGACCCGCCGCCCTGGGTCATTCCGGATGGGTTGAGCGCGGCGGTAAGGAGCGCGAACTTGGCGATGAATCCGGACAGCGGCGGCAGGCCCGCGATCATCAACGCGCATCCGATGAAGGCAATCCCGAGCATCCCCATGGTGACCGGGATCGCGAGGCCGACCTGGTCCTCGTCCTCATCTCTATCATCGTCTTCCCCATACGCCTCGCGGGTGACGGCGAGCACGTCGGCTCCCGGTTCGCGACCTCGCTCAACGAGTTCGATCAGGAGGAAAAACGCACCGATGCCGAGCGTCGAGCTGATCATGTAGAAGAGAACTCCCTCGATGACGCCGACCTGTCCCATCCCGATCGCTGCGAGCACCGTTCCGGAGGACACGAGCACGGAAAATGCGCAAAGCCTGGCCATGTCCTGCGCCGCCAGCGTACCAATGACGCCGAATGCGATGGTAGCCATCCCGCCGTACAGCAGCCACTCGCCGCCGAACTGCGCGAACTCCCCTGCCGCTTCGCCGAACAGAAGCAGCCAAAGCCTCAGCAGGATATAGGCGCCGACCTTGGTCATAATTGCGAAGATGCACGCCACGGGCGGGCTGGCGGCCGCATAAGTCGTCGGCAACCAGAAGCACAGGGGCCACATCCCCGCCTTGAGGAGGAAGGCGGTTCCCAGGATGCCGGCGCCCATTTCCAGCAAGCTCCGGTTTTCCGCGGCAATCTCCGGGATCCGCGCGGCGAGATCCGCCATGTTGAGCGTTCCGGAAACTCCGTAGATCAGGCTCACGCCGATCAAGAACAGCAGAGAGGCTACCAGGTTGATCACGATGTAGTGCAACCCGGCCTTGACGCGCGCGACGCCCGAGCCGTGCAGCGCCAGGCCGTATGAAGCGGCGAGCAGCAACTCGAAAAAGACGAACAGGTTGAAGAGATCGCCGGTCAGAAACGCTCCGTTGATGCCCATCAGCAGAAACTGGAACAGGGAATGGAAATGTGCTCCCGCGCGATGCCAGCGCGCGAGCGAAAAGACAACGGCGGCCGCCCCGAGGATGCTCGTCAGGAGCAGCATGAGAGCCGACAGACGGTCCACGACGAAAACGATCCCGAACGGCGCCGGCCAGTCGCCCAGCCGGTAAACACCTATCGCCGACGTCGAGCCGTCCGAAGCCGCGTCGGACGTGACGAGCAGCGCGATCGCGATGCCGACGAGCGCAAAGGTCGAGGCGACGCCAATGACGGCCTTCAGCCCGTGGCGCCGCTCCCCAAGGAGCAGCGTCGCGGCGCCGGCCAAGAGTGGCAGCACCACGGGCGCGATCATCAGGTGATCGGCCATGCGGGTCATGGCTCCGGTTCCCGGCCATCAACGTGGTCAGTCCCTGTCAGGCCGCGCGAAGCCAGCAGCACCACGACGAACAGCGCAGTGGTCGCGAAGCTGATGACGATCGCGGTGAGGACGAGCGCCTGTGGCAGCGGATCAGCGTATAACGAGGGATCACCTGCCGCGGGCGTCGTCAGGACGGGAGGCGCCCCCGTCCGCAGCCGTCCCATTGCGATGATGAAGAGATTGACGGCGTAGGAAAGCAGGGAAAGGCCGATGATCACCTGAAACGTCCGTGGCCGCAGGATCAGCCAAACGCCCGAGCCCGCGAGTGCTCCGATACCGAGGGAGAGGATGATCTCCATCATTCTACCCGCTCCAGGGGAGGAATCGCTCGCGCGCCAGGTTCTCGCCCGTGCGGTGCCCGATGGCTTCGCACCGACTGGTGCGCGAGCGCGATCAGCATCAGCACGGTGGCGCCGACGACGAGAGAGAACACGCCGAGGTCGAAGAGTAGAGCGCTCGCCATGGGAACGCTGCCGATCAGGGGCAACTCGGCGTAGGAGAAGTATGAGGTCAGGAACGGGCGGGCAAACAGCCATGCAGCAGCACCGGTGCCGCCCGCCACGAGGAGGCCGATGCCGATCCAGCGCACAGGCCTAACCCGCAGACGCGCCTCCACCCAGATCGTGCCGCGCGCCATATACTGCAGGATGAACGCGACAGCCATGGTGATACCCGCCACGAATCCGCCTCCGGGCAGATCGTGCCCCCGCAGCAGGAGGAACACCGCGGTCACGCCGATCACCGGAAAGAGCAGTGTCATAATCAGCGCTGGAGTTGCCATGGCATCCTTGAGGGTGTCGCCCTTCTGGCGATCCGGGTGTCCGTCGTCATAGATGTCCTGGGCCTGTTGCTGCTCGGGGACAGGGATGCTCTCCGGAGCCGGGCGGAACCGCCGCAGCAGGGCGTAGACGGTCAGTGCAACGACGCCGAGCACCGTGATTTCTCCAAGCGTGTCGAAGCCGCGGAAGTCGACAAGGATGACGTTCACGATGTTGGTGCCGCCGCCCTTGACGTAGGCGTTCTCCACAAAGAAGCGTGAGATGGTGTCGGGCGCCGGCCGGGTCATCGCCGCATAGGCGAGCAATGCCAATCCTGCTCCCGAGCAGGCCGCTATTATGAAATCCCGGACGCGGTGCCATCGCACCATGCTCGCCAAGCGCCCTGCGGGCGCGGGCTGCTCGAGCCGTTTGGGAAGCCACCGCAGCCCAAGAAGAAGGAGCACCGTGGTCACGGCTTCCACGACAAGCTGCGTCAGAGCGAGATCGGGCGCCGACAGCCAGACGAAGCTGATGCAGGTGACGAGACCCGCGCCGCCGAGCAGGATCAGCGCCGCAACGCGACGGAACTTGGCCTGATACGCCGCGCCGAGGGCGCAGGAGATCCCGACCGCCCAGGCCAGCGCAAAAGCGAGGTTGAGATCGCCCGACGGCAAGCGCCCGACGGCAAGACCGCCTGCGTAAAGCGGCGAGAGCGCGGCGACGAATGCAGCGACTGCCAGTAGCTGAAGTTGCGACTGAAGGCGCCGGGTGCCGAGGAGGTCCTCCAGCCGTCTGGCCAGCCGCCAAGACAGGGTAACGAGTACCCGCTCGAAGATTCGCTGCCCCTTGAGATGGCGCAGCAAGGGCGGACCCTCGATCCCGCTGAGCAGATAGGAGTGCAGCATAAAGTACACGGCGACACCCCCGCCCAGCGCAAGGACGCTCATCAGGAGTTCGGGGGTGAAACCATGCCAGACGGCGAGGCTGTATTGCGGCGTCGCTGCGCCGAGCACGGCACGCACGGCCGTATCGAGAGCCGGACCGACTGTCGTTCCTGGAGCAATGCCGACAATGAGGCACGCCAGAACGAGAAGCTCGACCGGCAACCGCATCAGGAATGGAGGCTCGTGCGGTGTGCGCGGCAGATCCTCCGGAGCGGGACCGAAGAAGACGTCGCGGATGAAGCGTAACGAATAGGCGACGGTGAACATGCTGGCCAGTGTGACGACATAGGGAAGCGCCTGATCGACGAACGAATTGTCGTGGATCTCGATGGTTTCGGCGAAGAACATCTCCTTGGACAGGAATCCGTTGAGCAGGGGAACGCCGGCCATGGCTCCAGCGGCGATCATGGCCAGGGTCGCCGTGATCGGCATGAACCACCAGAGGCCGCTGAGCCGGCGAATGTCGCGCGTGCCGCTTTCGTGGTCGATAATGCCGGCGGCCATGAACAACGATGCCTTGAAGGTCGCGTGATTCATGATGTGGAAGATTGCGGCGATCTGGCCAAGCGGGGTATCCAACCCGGTCAGAAGCGTGATCAGTCCGAGGTGGCTGATGGTCGAGTAGGCCAGCAGCCCCTTCAGGTCCTGTTGGAAAACGGCGATGAACGCGCCGAGGATGAACGTGATCAGGCCGGCTGATCCCACCAGCCACAGCCATTCCTCCGTCCCGCCCATTGCGGGCCACAACCGGATCAGCAGGAAAACGCCGGCCTTCACCATGGTGGCGGAGTGCAGATAAGCGGAGACGGGCGTCGGGGCTGCCATCGCGTGCGGCAGCCAGAAATGGAACGGGAATTGGGCACTTTTCGTGAGGGCGCCAATCAGCACCAGGAGCAGCGCCGGAAGATAAAGGTGATGCGAACGGATGACTTCACCGGACGCCAGCACCCGGTCGAGATCATAGCTGCCGGCGATATGGCCCACTATCAGCACGCCGGCGAAGAGACAAAGCCCACCGGCCGACGTGATGGTCAGCGCCATGCGTGCGCCCTCACGAGCCTGGCTGTTCTGATGCCAGTAACCGATCAGAAAGAAGGAGAAGAGGCTTGTCAGTTCCCAGAAGAAAACAAGCTGGATTAGGTTGCCCGACAGCACGATGCCAAGCATCGCGCCCATGAACGCGAGGAGGAGCGAAAAGAACCGTGGCACCGGATCCGTCGGTGACATGTAGTAACGCGCGTACAGCACCACGAGGAATCCGATCCCGGTAACCAGCATGGCGAACATCCAGGCGAAGCCGTCCAGTCTCAAGCTGAACTCGAGGCCGAGATCGGGCACCCATTCCACGGTGTATCGGATCACCCCGCGATCGATAACGCGCGGGTAGCCCGCCGCGAGAATCGCCAGGCTGATGAGCGTAATCGTGCCGGATAGCCACGCTTCCGCGTTGCGGGCATTGGTCCGAAGGAGGGCGGCAAAACAGCTCCCGACGAAGGGAAGTGCGAGAACGACGGCAAGGAGCGACTCGTATGGCATCGCCGTTCGTTATCCTGTGTCGAAGAAAGTTCCAGATGGTTTTGCGCGTCTCCCATATGGTCGGTTTGTTGCTGCGGAGGCAAGTGGCTACCTGCCTGCAGGACGACCAGACGATCAAGGCTGCCATCAACCGCTTCCTTGACCGAAGCAAACAACTGTTAGATTCGATCCGCCAGCGCTGACGCGCGGGCTCCGCGTGGAGCCTTCACTGAAACATCAAGATCGATTGCGGCCGGGGACGGCCGCGGTCGATTTTGCTCGTCGGTGGTTTCCCTCAGCCAAAATTTCGTGATCGGGGTCGCTTGACACGCGGGTGCGCTCGCTTATACTAAACCGTATGGTTAAGTATAGGGATGAGACGCTGGACCGCACCTTTGCGGCGCTTTCCGACCCCACGCGGCGGGCGCTTCTGGCGCGCCTCGTCGAGCAGGAAAGCCTGTCGGTGAGCGAACTGGCGCAGCCATTTTCGATGTCGCTGCCGGCGATTTTGAAGCATCTCGACGTGCTGTCGGATGCCGGGCTGATCGCGCGGGAGAAGACCGGCCGCACGGTGGCCTGCCGGCTCACCGCGGCGCCGATGGAGCAGGCGATGGACTGGCTCAATCGCTACGCGCGCTTCTGGTCCGAAAATCTCGACCGACTTGCCGCCTTTGTGGAGGAAGACCCATGGTCCAATCAATGGCCCAACCAGCAACTGCCGCCAGCCACGACGCACGCCCCAGTCTCACCCTCACGCGCCGCCTCCGTGCGCGGCCGGAAAAAGTCTACGCCGCGTGGACCGAGCCGGAAAACCTGATGCAGTGGTTCGGGCCGGCCAAGGTGACGCCCGGCACGACGCGCGCGGAGCTCGACGTCCGCGTCGGCGGACGCTACCGCATCAGCTTCAACAGCGGCGATGGCAACTACAATGAGGTCGGCGGCGTCTATCGCGAGGTCGTGCCGAACGAACGGCTGGTGTTCAGCTGGGCCTGGCATTCGACGCCGGAACGGGAATCGCTGGTGACGGTCTCGATCAAGCCCGACGGCGCGGGCACGCTGCTCACCTTCCGCCACGAGCAGTTCGCCGATGAGACCGCCCGCGACAATCACCAGCGCGGCTGGACCGAGTTCTTCGTCAATCTGGAAAATTACGTCGCTGCCTGAACGCCGTCGAAAGGAGCATCCCATGCAACCGCACCAGATCGTTTCCCGCGAGGAGTGGATCGAAGCACGCAAGGCGCACATGACGCATGAAAAGGAGCTGATCCGCGCGCGCGACCGCCTGAGCGAAGAGCGCCGTCAGCTACCCTGGGTCAAGGTCGACAAGGCCTACACATTCGACGGCCCGAACGGCAAGGTCACGCTCGCCGACCTGTTCAAGGGCAGGAACCAGCTTGTGGTCCAGCATGTCATGTTCGCCCCCGAATGGGATGCGGCCTGCAAGAGCTGCTCGTTCTGGGTGGATGGTTTCGAGCGCATGGTGCCGCATCTCGCCGCGCGCGATACTACCATGGTCGCGATCTCGCGGGCGCCGCTCGCCAAGCTCGAGGCGTTCAAGAAGCGGATGGGCTGGAGCTTCGATTGGGTCTCGTCCGGAGACAATGAGTTCAACTACGACTACGGCGTATCGTTCACGCGCGAGCAGATCGACGCCGGCAAAGCGAAATACAACTACGGGACCACGCCGCCCTATGGCGACGAGTTGCCGGGCATCAGCGTGTTCTACCGCGACGAGGCCGACAATATCTTCCACACCTATTCCACCTACGCCCGCGGCCTCGACATGATGAACGCCGCCTATCACTATCTCGACCTGACCCCGCTCGGCCGTCACGAGGAGGGCCTGCCCTATCCAATGGATTGGGTGCGCCTGCGCGACCAGTACCAGCCGGAGGCTGCGAAGGCGGCGTGCTGTCATAGCTGAGGGTGGGGCTGTGCCGCGCCGTTGATTCTCAGGATGAGGGGCAACGCCGACCATGATGGCTAGAAACTACCGCTTCGCGGCCTCCGTCTGCTCGCTCGCGGTGCAGGAGATCAGCAGCGTGTAGGCTCTCGCCGCATCGGCGATCTCGGACGTCTTGAGCTCGGCACCGGGTGCGACGGTCTCATAGGGAACGACGCTGTTGTCGAGGAAGTCGCGGAGCGCCCCGGTCTTGATGGCGAAGTTGATGTTCTCCGGAATATTGCCGGTGGCGCGGAGAACGCCCAGCGCGTTCAGCTTCGCGGCGACCATCCCGACGATCTCGCCGCTGCTGTCGAGCAGCGGTCCGCCGCTGTTGCCCGGTTGGATCGCCGCGCTGATCTGCAGGAAGCGCGAGTCGTTCCTCACCCCGCTCAACGAGCTCACGATGCCGGTCGTGACGGTGAAATCCGACGTCAGCAGACCGTGGAATGGAAAGCCGATCGCCGTCACGGAATCCCCTGACCGGATCGAGCGGTCGCGGATTTTCGCGAAACGCTTGAACGTGTCTGCCGGTCCCTGCAGCAGCGCCAGGTCGTTGGCCTGATCGCTGTTGACCAGCCTCAAGGTCGCTCCGGCCTCGCCCGTGAGATTGCCCTTGATGTCGCCGACGCAGCCATTGACGACATGATGATTGGTGACGATATGGCCGCTGCCGCTGATGACAAAACCGGTGCCGGTCTGGCTGCCGGTCCTGCCGGACTTGGGATTGGCCGGTGCATCGGCCTTCGCCGCCACGGGTTTGGGCGCGGTGAACTCTCCGGCGCTGTCGATCCCGCCGGCCTTGACCTTGCTGACGCAACTGGCGAGCACCGCGAGCAGCGGCCCCGTCGAGGTCAGGTTGAAATTCAAAACGTTGCTGCCCGACACCGCGACCATCAGGCTCGCCTTCTGGAACGTGCGCGCGACGTTCGGCGGCAGGATGGCGGTGGCCATGATGTCGGACGTCGCGGTGGCGAACAGCCGTGCCTGGGATTGCCCGTCGAAAGTGACGTCGATCGGAACCGAGGAGCCCTTGGTCAGATGAAAGCCGGGGCTCGCAAAGCCGAGCAGCCATGAATTGGTGGCGTTCTGGCCGACCACCAGGATGACGCCGTTGCCGTAGCTCGTGGTCGCCCCGCAATGGGAAAAGGCGCCGGTGTTGTCATCGGTGAAGGCGCCGCCCTTCCAGTTGCCGACATGGATGTTGCCGTATGGCCCCGCCGCATGGGCGATCGACGGAATCGCGATCTGCACAAAAAATGCAAGAAACAGCGTTGCAAGAAACAGCGTTGTACGCATTACCCCGGTCTCCCCAGCCCAGCCGTCTTATTCTACGTGGACGGTCCTGAAGTTGGCAACTGAAAGTAGTGTGGCGCAAAGGGCAACCACGCAGCCCTTGCTTTCGTTTCGTGGGCCGCTATACTTTGCAACGCAAAGCTAATTGGTGCCAGGGGACGTTACCGGCGTGCAGACGGAAGAGATGCGCGATCTCGACAAGGCGCTGGCCGACATCATCGCCATTCGCAGCCAGCTTGCGGCGGGTACCGCGTTCGCCGGCTACGGTCCGGCGGCGGTATTCGCCACCGCGGGCGTCGCGCTGGTCACCGCGATCCTGCAATATTTCCTGCTCGACGACCCCACGCACAAACCTCTCGCTTTCTTCCTTGGCTGGGCGCTGGCGGCGCTATCGTCGTCGGCGATGATCCTGATCGAGATGGTGGCGCGCTCGCGCCGGCATCATTCGGGACTCGCGGACGCCATGATCCACCAGGCGGTTGAACAGTTCCTGCCGTCGGCCGTCGCGGGCGTCCTGCTCGCGGTGATGCTCTGGAAGTTCGCGCCGGAGACGCTGTGGCTGCTGCCGGGCCTGTGGCAGGTGCTGGTATCGCTCGGCGTGTTCGCTTCGGTGCGCTCGCTGCCGCGCACGGTGGCGCTGGCCGGCGCCTGGTATTTCGTGGCGGGCTTTACGGTGCTCTTGCTCGCAAGCCAGAGCCACGCGCTGTCGCCCTGGACCATGGGCTTGCCGTTCGTGATCGGCCAGTCGCTGATGGCGTCGATCCTGTATTTTGCCTCCGGAGAGAGTGATGTCGAAGAGTGAGAGTGCGAGCGCGCCGTTTTCCTATGACGGGCTCGACCGTGTCATCCACGAAAAAGCGCGGCTCGGACTGTTGACCTCGCTGATGGCGCATCCGAAGGGGCTCGCGTTCGCCGATCTCAAGCAGCTCTGCGGTCTCACCGACGGCAATCTCAGCCGCCATCTGCAGGTCTTGCAGGAGGCGGGCCTCGTCGAAGTCATCAAGGGCTATGAGGGCAACCGCCCGCATACGTCTTGCCGCCTGACCAGGACCGGCCGCCGCCGCTTCCTCGATTATCTCGGTGTGCTGGAACGTCTGGTCCGCGATGCCGCCAGGGCCGCCGGCAAGGAAGGTTCGCCGCTCGGCGGGCTGGGTATCCTGCCGACATGAACCTTTCCCCCTTTTTTGCTCTCCCTTTTTTTGATCTGGAGCTTTGCAATGCAAAGTAGCTCAGCAGCCAAGCTTGCCACCAAGCTGCATGTCGGAATCATCATGGACGGCAACGGACGGTGGGCGACGCGGCGCGGCCTGTCGCGGCTGCGCGGTCACGAGGCCGGCATCGAGGCGATCCGGCGCGTGGTGGAAGCGGCGCCCAATCAGGGCGTGGGGACGCTGACGCTTTACGCCTTCTCCACCGACAATTGGCGGCGGCCGAAGGCGGAGGTCACGGCCCTGATGGCGCTGCTGCGCTTCTATCTCGCCAACGAGGTCGAGGCTCTGGTCAGGAACGGCGTGCGCCTCACCGTGATCGGGCGGCGCGACCGCCTGCCCGACGGCATTGCATCCGCGATCGCGCGCGCGGAAAAGGCGACCTCGCTCGGCGAGACGCTCAATCTGCGGATCGCGGTCGATTATTCCGCGCGCGATGCGATCCTCCGGGCCGCGGCGAGGCTTGCCGGCATCACGGATCCGACGCGCGAGCTGTTCTCGGAGCTCGTCACCGGCGAGGCGGGCCTGCGCGACGTCGATCTCATCATCCGCACCAGCGGCGAGAAGCGACTGTCCGACTTCCTGCTCTGGGAAGGCGCCTATGCCGAACTGTATTTCACCGAGCGGATGTGGCCCGAATTCGATGGCGACGCGCTCGCCAACGCACTGGCCTCGTTCCATCGCCGCGAACGCCGCTTCGGCGCCTTGCCATCGCTTTCGCTCGAGTCCGCGCCGAGCCTCTAGCTCTGCTCCGGCCTTTTCGCGAATCGGGGAATCATCTATCGCTGGAGGGATGGCCCCGCCGACCCAGCGCCAATGAACCGTCAGCAACGACGCGCCGCCAAACAGGAAGGCAACGCCCCGTCGCCTCCGCGGCTGGAGACGCCGGCGTCGTGGTTCGAGGCCGGGCTTCGGCTGCTGCAGACCGGGCAGCTCGCCGAAGCCGAGCAATGCGGCCGGCAGGCGCTCACCATCGACCAGAGCCATGCCGACTCCCTGCACCTGATGGGCATGCTCTGCGTCGCCTCGAAGCAATACGACCTTGCCATCGAATGGTTCGCGGCGGCGATCCGGCAAAACCCCAGCGTCGCCGACTATTTTGTCAATCTCGGCATGGCGCTGCAGCGCAAGGAGCGCCTCGACGAAGCGCTCAAGAGCTACGACCGCGCGCTGAACATCAATCCGGGCCAGGCCGAGGTCTGGTTCAGGATGGGCGAGATCCTGCAGCAGCAGAAGCGTATGGACGAAGCGATCCTGACCTTCGACCATGCGCTGAAGCTGAAGCCCGACTATCGCGAGGCCGCCAATGCCAGCGGGTTGCTCCATTTCGAGGCGAAGCGGTACGAGGAAGCGATCGTCTGCTTCACCCGGTCGACAGAGATCGATCCGAGCCAGGCCGGCGCGTTCAATTTCATCAGCCGCTGCCAATGGCCGCTGCGGCGCTTCAACGAAGCGCTCGCCAACGGCAGGAAGGCGCACGAACGCGCCCCGCACGATCCGGACATCATCAAGAACGTCGGGTTGATCCTGCAGAAGCTCGAGCAGCACGAGGAAGCGCTGGCCTGGTTCGACAAGGCGCTCGCGCTCAGGCCGGATTTTCCTTCGGCGCTGAACGATCGTGCCACGACGCTGTTCGCGCTCCGCCGCGTCGACGAGGCCTTCGCCAATCTCGACCGCGCCATCGCGCTCGATCCGGAATGCGCGGATTATCACTGGAACCGCGCCCTGTTTCGGCTCCTGTTCGGCAATTTCGACGAGGGCTGGCAGGGGCGGGAGTGGGGACGGAAATGCGCGCTGGTCGGCTTTGTCGACCGGAAATTCGAAAAGCCGCACTGGTTCGGCGAGGAGCCGGTCGCGGGCAAGACCATCCTGTTGCACAGCGATGAAGGGCTCGGCGATTCGATCCAGTACTCGCGCTATGCCCCCATGGTGGCGAGGCTTGGCGCGCGCGTGATCCTCGAGGTCGAGGCTCCGCTGCATCCCCTGTTGACGGGCATGGAGGGCGTTTCGCTCTGCCTGCCGAAGATAACGGACGTCGAAATTCCCGCGTTCGATCTGCATTGTCCGTTGGGAGGGCTGCCGCTCGCCTTCAAGACGCGGCTCGAAACCATCCCGGCTTCGCCTTGCTATCTTCCGCCGCTGCCGGAAGCGCGCTTGCGCGCGTGGCAGGACCGGCTCGGCGCGCATGACAGGCTGCGTGTGGGTCTCGTCTGGTCCGGCAATCCCCTGCATGGCAATGACCGCAACCGTTCGACGACGCTGCGAAAAATGTCGGCGATCTTCGATGATCGCGCGCGTTTCTACAGCCTGCAGAAGGAGCCGCGCCCGGAGGACAGGGCGGCGCTGCTCGAACGGCGCGACGTCATCGACCTGACCGGGCATCTTACCGATTTTGTCGAGACGGCGGCGCTGATCTCAAATCTCGACCTCGTCGTCACCGTGGATACCAGCGTCGCACATCTCGCCGCTGCTTTGGGACGGCCGACATGGATATTATTGCCGCACACGCCGGACTATCGCTGGCTGCTCGGCCGCGACGACAGCCCCTGGTATCCGAGCGTGCGCCTGTTCCGGCAGGACGAAAGCCGCGACTATGCCAACGCGCTCGCGCGCGTGCGCGACGAGCTTGGCGTGCGGATCGCGGCGTTCAGGTCTTAAGGCTGCTTTCCCATATACTTCAGGACAAACAGTCCCTGGTTCTTGTCGGTGATGTAGATGTAGCCGCGGGTGTCGACCAGCACGTCCTCGGTCTGCGCCACCAGTTTGCCCTTTGGAAACACGCCGTAGCGCTGCCGCGGATCAGGCGGCAGGAAATAGCCGACCTCGCGTGGCGCCGTCGGCGTCGAGGTGTCGTAGATGCGCAAGCCCGCGTTGAAATAGGTGAGATAGACGAGGTTGCCCTGCGGCGCGACATCCGGGTTATGCAGCAGCGTATTTTGGTTGTGGGGACCAAAACGTCCGCCGCGTTCGCAAAAACTCTTGATCGGCCAGTCGGCCGGCGGCAGCGGCAACGGAAACAGCGCCATCAGCCGCGGCCTGGCGAGATCGGAAATGTCGACGATCGACGCGTGCTGCAGCGGCTCCTTGCAGTCTTCCGCGATCGCTTCCGAATTGATGAAGGCGAGCTTGCGGTCGGGCACCGGGATCACCGTGTGCACCCCGATATTGGACGCAAAGGGCGGGCTCATCATGAGCTGGCCGATCTTCTTCGGCCGCGCGACGTCTGATATGTCGAGGATGATCATGCCGGAGCCGCCATACGGCAGATAGGCGGTGTTGCCGACGATGAAGGGCGGGCCGTGCAGCATGGTGCCGGGCGGCGGAGGCGGCGTCTCGTCGTCCTTCTGGCCGGGCACCCACCAGCGGCCTGCTTCCTTCGGCTTCGCGGGATCACTGATATCGACGATCACGTAGATGTTGCCGCGATAGCCCGGCATGATCGCCGACAGATGCATGTATTTGCCGCCCTGGTAGCCGTTGCGATGGGTGCCGAGCGATTTTGTCTTGAACTGGCCGAGCCTCTCGGGATTGAGCGGGTCCTTCAGATCCCAGATCAGCACGCCCTCGTCGAACGGCTTCCCGGGATCGCCGCCCCAGCCCGGCGATATCTTCGCCAGCGCCGTGATCATCCTGCCGTCGGCGATTTCCATCTGGTCGGTCGCGGTGTTGGCCGGACCCTCCAATTCCTTCACCACCTTCGGATCCCCGGGATCGGTGACGTCGACGATCTGCCAGCCCTCGTTCCAGAGCATGCCGATGTAGAGATACCAGCGCTCGCCGACCTTCTGGATCGACATCTTGAAGCCGGGCTTGCCGTTGAGATCGCTGTAGCCGACCGCCTCGACATTCTGCCCGACGCCGCCGGGCGGGATCGGATCGGCGCTCGCGGTACCCGCGACGAGCAACGCGGCCGCGCCGGCGACAAAATGCAACAGCCTCATGAAGGAGCCCCCCACCGATTATTCGTTGGGGCCGAGCGTCCTACGCTTAGCAGCCGGCCGCAATCGCCTCCCATATCATGGGAGTGATGCGAAAATGGCGTGATCGGAGGTCGATCGCGCTGCGTATTCCTGCGACTAGCTCGCCCGCAGCGAGACGTTCAATTCATGGAAACGCCGCGTCAGTTCGGCGACGCTCTTCCATCCGGTTTTCTCGCGGGTGCGCCGCAGATGCGTGTACACCGTGGTGACGCTGATGCCGCGGCCCTTCGCATAGGCGACCGCCGTCATGCCGGTGCCGAGCGCCTGCACGAGTTGCGCCTCCGCATTGGTCAGGCCGTAGAGGTCCTGCAGCATCTTCCCCGCCGCGAAATTCTGCTGCAGCGGATCGTGGACCAGCAGCATCGCCGCGGCGTCGGGATGCGTCGTCTCTCCGGCGCGCAGCAGAGGCCGCACCGACACGGTGTAGGGCGGCAAGCCTTCGCGAGGAACCGCGAAATCGGTCGCGAGATAGCCGGCGTCGGGATGGTGGACGCGCGCCACCGCGCCGAGCGCCGTGTCAAAGCGGCCGCGCAAGTCGCACCTGGCGAACTCGATCGAGTCGCGGTCGACGCGGAAATCGCCGTTGCGTGCCGCCAGGCGCCTCAAGGCGTCGTTCGCGAAGAGGATGGTGCCGTCCTTGCGCAGCAGCGCAATGCCGTCGGACAAAAGGTCGAGCGCGTTCTCGAACAGGTCTTCGCGGCTGGGAGCGGAGGCCCCGAGGACCTTTCTCATCGTATAGGCTCTTTGGAAGTGCGGGCAAAGGCGATGCATCAGCGCGATTTCACGGTTGGTGACGTGACCGCTTCGGCGCGACCTTTGTACCGCGACCACCGCGATCCGGTCCTCGGTCTGCTCCAGCACCGCCGAGATGAAATAGCGCAAGCCCATGCTCGGCAGGAACTCGGAATAGAACTCATCGCGTCGCATGGTCTCTTCGTCCATGACCTTGTAGTCCCAGCACACCTCGCCGGGCGCCTGACGAAGGAGGGGACGAATGCGCGGATTGAGGGCGGCGAAATGATCCGAATAGCGCGCGCCCGCCGCAGACGGCAGCCCGGCCGCGGAGAACCAGAGCAGCCCGCCGGCCGATTTGTCGATCACTTCATAGGTTGCCCCGGTCGCGCCGAGCAGGCGGCTGGTCGCGGTCAACGCATCCGATACCAAGCCCTCTCCGCTGCCGCAGGCATAAATCGCCTCGACGGCCTGCACGTAGTGATCGCCGTTCCCCATAATCGCTCCAGGATTGCGCGGGCCATCGATCGACGGCTCGCGCAGTCGTCGTCCGATTGAACCCCGGCCAGAGGACGCAATTCCCCGCCGTTGGTCGCAGTTAAGCCAGCTCCGGTCCAATTTCACATGAAGTTTTCCTTTAGTTTTTCTGGAATTTCAGTTGGCGGAACCGTGACTTCGCTGCAATCCGCATCATTGGCGCATTTGCCCAAGCGCGAGGACGCCAGTCTTCGTAGCTTTTGACGCGACGCTGGGTATTGATCCGATTTTGGAGAATTTATTTGTCGACCTTCCCTGTGACGCGCGCATATGCGCACCCCGCCGATCGCATGAATAGACCGTCGTGGTTACGGCGCGCACTCCGCGCCGTGCTGCTTTCCCTGCACGATTCGCGCAGGCGCATGGCACTGCGGGTCCTTCGCGACCACAGCCACCTGCTCGACGGCATCGCGGGCAAGCCGCGCCATTGATGCAGGCCGTGCCATTGGCGAGAGGCTCTCTCGGGCCGAGGGCCATCGTGCCGGACGCATCGAACCCGATCTGGATCAGGACGGCGGCCGAGCGCGACGTGGCGCGGCTGGCCGACTATTTCGCAGGATTGTCCCATTCGGCGCGCCACAACCGCTTCATGGGCGCGGTCGGCAATCTGACCCGAATCGCGCGCGATTGCCTGGTGCCGGCGCGAAAGGCCGACTGCTTCACCCTTGTCGCCGAATGGCGCGAGCAGGGGCGTGAGGCCGTCATCGGCGAGGCGAGCTACGGCTTCGACCGCATGAGCGGAAGCGGCGAGTTCGCGATCTCTGTGGCCGATCGTTTCCAGCGCCGTGGCCTCGGCTCGGCTCTGCTTTGCGCGCTGCAGTCCCGCGCGGTCAGCCTCGGCTGTCTCGACCTGTTCGGGGAAACGTTGAAAACCAATGATGAGATGAAAAGCCTTGCGCGCAAGGCGGGCTTTGAAATGACGCGATCGCTGGACTGGCGCGCGGTGCGGTTCGACAAGCGGCTGCCCGGATGAAATTGGTGGTCCGGAGCCGCTGGGCGGCCCCGGACCGCGGTCGCCGTTATTCCGCGACCATCTCTCCCGATCCGCCAAACTCGCTCGGGAAATCCTTCAGCTTCGGCAAGCCGTCGCGCATCGGCAGCACCGTCTCGGCGTAGTTGACGTGTACGCCCGCCTTGAATTCCAGTGTCGGGAGCGTGGCGGCGAACACGTCGACCAGCCCCAGCGGTGGATGATTGGTCATCAGGTGCCCGCCACATTTCGCGCAATATTGCCGCTGGCTGAACTTGGTCTTCTGGAACATCGCGACATGCTCGGCGCCAGACTTGATGCGGACCGCTTCCGGCTTCCAGAGGCTGAAGGCGTTGACCGGACCGCCCGACCAGGAGCGGCACGAGGCGCAATGACAATAGCCCATCGCTTCCGGCGCACCGGAAGCCTCGATTTCAACGGCACCGCAGAAACATTTGCCTGACAATTTCATCCAGGGATCCTCACATGGTTAAAGAGCGGAGAGGGACCACCGCGAGGCATGTCCGTCTTGGACTGCCGCGACCAAGCCGCGGCGTGTGACGACATCGGCCCCGCGAGTGTGCGCCATCTCACACTATCATCTGATCGGAGGACGCGCGACCGGCCGCGATCCGCTAACAGGCGGCCGGGCCGAGGAAATGCAGCAAGTGCGGGGACGCAGGATACTTCATTTTTCAGGCGATACACGGATGACCGATTTAGCACCACGTATTTTGCAATTTTCAACCGCCGGCGTTCCGGAAAAAGACAGGATCGCATTTTGGCGTGAGCATTATGGCCACGTGATGCTTCGCGTGGATATCGAACCGGCGCCGGATATCTCGTTCGAGGCCAGCAATCGCTGTCTGTCGCTACCGGGGCTGCAATTGATGGATGGCTCGTCCTCGCCAGTGAAAATCTCACGCGGCGGCCAGTATCTCGCCGACGGCAATGACGACGTCGTCCTGGCTATCAACCGGTCGGGCTCGGTCATCGTCAATTCGAACGGGCGCGAGCAGAGCCTGGGCAACGGCGAAGCCATCGTGCTGAGCGGCGGCGAGGCCGCTTCCTTCCATCGCACGAGCTTCGGAAAATCGCTCACGCTGCGCGTGCCGCGCACGATGTTCGAATCGACCGTCGTCAGCCTCGACGATGCGCTGATGCGGCCGATTCCTTCCGATCGCGGCGCGCTCAAGCTGATGGATGACTATGCCGGCTGGCTCCTGAATGCCGGCAATATCGACCATCAATTGCTCAATCTCTCGGTGCGGCATATCCAGGACCTGCTCGCGCTGACGATCGGGCCGACCACCGACTTCGCCGACACGGCGCGGACCCGGGGCTTGCGCGCGGCGCGGCTGAAGCTGGCGAAATCCTTCATCGTCGCACACAGCCACCGGCGCGATCTCTCCGTCGGCGCGGTAGCAGCGAGCCTCAGCGTGACGCCGCGCTATGTGCAGCGTCTTTTCGAGGCGGACGGCACCACGTTCTCGGAATTCCTGACCGGGCAGCGGCTGGCGCGTGCGCATCGGCTGTTGTGCGAGCCGTCGTCGAGCCCGACCGCGATCTCCACCATCGCCTATGACGTCGGCTTCGGAGACCTGTCCTATTTCAACCGGTGCTTCCGCCGCCAATACAGTGTGACGCCGCGCGAGGTACGCGGCGACAGGGGCTGAGCGCCGGGTGCGGCGGTTCGAAGCAGGCGGCCGCAAAAGCCCGATGACGAATCGTCATCGGGCATTGGCTTCTTGTTTGGGCATGGTCTTTTCGAAAAACCGCTCCGCACTTTTCCGGACCATGCCCCAGTTCTCTCAGGTCCAACAGCTTGTCGCGGTAAGCCAAGACGGTACGCGGACCGCGCGTTAGCACCTGCACAGATTTTGAGGACACCGGACTGCCCCGGTATGGAGTTCCCGTGAACAGGTTCTATCACGCAACGGTCTTTGCCGTCTTCGTCACCGTCTATATCGGCACGAATTTGCTTTTGGCCGGAATGAGCGGATGGAGGCCTTCCAGCTTTTCCGCACGGCCGGGAGCGCGGCTGCGCCGGCTGGGCCGCCGGCTGAGGCACGCCGTCGATCTCGGCGTCGCGGCCATGCTGGCCCGCCGCGAGCGGCATGTCACGCTCTACGCGTTGCACGTGGCCGGCCGTCACGCCGTCGATGGGAGGTTGCGATGACCTCGAAGATGATCGCGCTCCGGATTCTCGACGGCGTCTTCATCGCAGCCACCATGTCGGTGATGCTGACGATCGCCGGGTTTCCGATGGACTGGCTGCTCGCGGCCGCCGACATGTCGCTGCGCGAATTCCAGTGGTTCGCGTTCTTCATCGTCCTTGCCGCGCTCTGGCTCATCCACGCGATCGCGACGTCGGACTCGGCGCCCTAAAGCGCGATGAGTTCAGGATGAATCGTCATCGCGCTTTAGCTTCTTGTTTGGGCATGATCTCCGCGCAAACGCTACGCGTTTGTCGCGAGGGAAAGCCGCTTCTCACTTTTCCGGATCATGCCTTAGCCCTGACGGCTCAGGTCAGGAGCAGCGCCATGCCCGGATCGCCCTTCTCCATCGCCCGCCGGTAGGCGGGGCGCGCGCCGATTCGCGCGAGATAGTTCACGACGTTCGCCCAGCGTTTGATGTCGTAGGGCTGGAAATAGCGCATGGTGGTGAGCGAGAAGCCCATCATGATGTCGGCGGAGGTGAAGTCGCGGCCGGCGAGATATTCCGCCTCGCGCGTCCGCGCGTCGACGAGGTCGAAGGCGCGGTCGACGCGCGCCCTGGTCGCCATCAGCATCGGATTGTCCTGATCGAGCTTCAGCCGGTTCAGGATCATCAGGCGGCCCATATTGGCCTGCAGCGTGCCGTTGGCGAAATGAAACCAGTAGAGGAAATTGGCGAAGTCGGGATGGTCCGGCTTCAGCGCGAGCCGGCCGTTGCCGTATTTCGCGAGGATGTATTCGACGACGGCGCCGGATTCGGCGAGCACGAGATCGCCGTCGGTGATGACGGGGGCCGACCCGATCGGGTGCAGCGCCTTGTAGCCGGCCGGCGCAAGCATGGTCCGGGAATCGCGCGCGGTGGTTTTCAGCTCATAGGGAATGCCGAGTTCCTCGCAGAGCCAGACGATCCGCTCGGATTGCGACTTGCCGAGATGATGGACAATGAGCATGGAAAACTCCGCTGGCGTGTTGGTGGTTAATGAAGGGAAGTCTGTTCCCATGATGCCGCAGCCGTCGCGTGGCCTCAAGGGTTCGGAAACCACGCGCGCAGGGCGTCCCGCGCGCTAACGAATTGGCAAAGGCCATCGCGCAAAGTCGCGGCGCCTGAGGGGCAGTTACGGGGAAGAAAAATGTTGATCAACGGGGAAGCCATTCTGGAAAACGTGCGGCGCTATCGGGCGATCGCGTCGCTGCATCGTCAAACCGCAGCCTTCCGTCCCGGCCAGCGCTGGTCGCTGCTGGACCAGGCGGAGCGGTGGGAGCACCAGGCGCTCGTGGAGCTGGAGGCCTATTTCGAGGCCTGCAACGCGCGCGAGCCGCATACGATTCATTAAGCCGCCGGCGGGAGATGGACTCGCCGTCTCCTCGACCACCTTACACGGTTAACCCGCGGTAACCATGCACGGACGACGCATAGTCATGGCTAGCGAACTTCGCCCATAAATGACAAGGCTGCTGTAAGGACGCGGCCTCTTTCTCGGACCGCGTCTTAGATCGCGGATGCTATCAGTCCGACTCGCATTGCACAGATCGACGCGTGGGCGCGGATAGGTGCGCTTCAGCCTATCGACGTAGCCTGCGACAAAGACGTTGCTGGCATCACCGCGTATCTGCCAAGGCCTGCGGCTCGACCAGCAGACCTTGTCGTTCGTAACGGCGACGGGTCTTGCTGAAGCGCACGACCACGGCATATCGGGTGCTTTTCGCTTTCGCGCGCCGCGTGAGCAGGGCATCGCCCGCCGGCAGAAACTCGAGATCATCGAGGCCAACGCAGCGCAGGCACGCCGGGCCGGAAGTCTCCATCATCAACAGATCGCCAGTGCCGCCGCACCCATGGCATCGCCACTCCGAGTTCAATGGCTGGATAACCACCAGTTCCGGGGCGCGGTTTGCCTTTGCCGCCAGGTGCTCGCGCTTCTTCTCGGAAAGCTCCGGCGACACCCAGTGTGTCCGGTATGACGCCTCGATCGCAGGATTTCCGCTCCGGCTGAAGCGCAGCATCTGGCGCCGCGGCGTACGAGCGACATATGCCGTCTGGCTTGCGGCCAGTCCTCTGGCGGTCGCCCAAGACCGGAATAGCTGCAAGGCTTCCGAGATGCGCGGCAGATTGGTCCGGACAACCTCCTCCACGCAATCGACCTGGCCGCGGCGCCAGCGCTCCACCGCACCGGGGTCAAGCCACCCGATCCCGACGAGGATGTCGATGGTGCTCACAAAGTGCCGGGCGGCAAGTGCCGTTTCAGCCGCTTTGGCAACACGATCAGCAAGTGAAACCCGATTCTTCCGGCTCATTCTGTAGTCGAACTCGCGGTTCGGTGCGGTGCAAGGCGGTTACGGTGGACGGTGCGCATAACTCGTCATCGTAATACATTGAGAGTGTGAGACGCGCGGCCAGCGGATGCAACTCGGCGGCTCGCATCGGGACAACGGCGAGTTTCGGCGTCAATAGCGTAACGCGAAATGGCGCGCCCGACACGATTCGAACGTGTGACCTTTGCCTTCGGAGGGCAACGCTCTATCCAGCTGAGCTACGGGCGCTTGAGGGCCATCATTTAGCCGATTGGCCGGATGTCGGCAATGGCCGGCGGTGTGCGCGGGACGCGGATTGTCCGGTGCCGTCAGGGCTGTAAACTCCGCCTGAAATCGCCTTCAAGGAAGGCCCCCGGCGTTCAGGAGAAGCCCAGGTGAGAGAAATGCGTCCGCTCGAATTTGGCTGGTACCTGCCGACCCATGGCGACACCACGGCCTATGGGCTGGCCGAGGCGCAGATCGCGGGCTCGCCCGAACTCTGCGAGCGCGTGGTGGCGGCGGCCG
>Ga0157369_10002844_pt1 | contig 20665 bp, 22 predicted proteins | sample C25metaG_FD_113461 | JGI IMG/M metagenome (GOLD analysis project Ga0157369, IMG submission 113461) | Corn rhizosphere microbial communities from Kellogg Biological Station, Michigan, USA - C2-5 metaG | ecosystem: Host-associated > Plants > Roots > Rhizosphere > Soil | place: USA: Michigan...
CGCGATCCCGCCGCCCTCCTCAAAGCCGCCGACGAATCCCTCTACGCCGCCAAAGCCGCCGGCCGGAATCGCGTAAGCGTGCACATGGTCGCCGCCGAGTCGTAGCGCCGTCGGTACCTTCTACAAAGCGAGCAGCGGGCCGTGCGCGTCAATTGCGCTCGCTAGAACTCACTGCGCTTTCACTGTTGCGCGATCGACCGTGCCGATCACCTGCATGGGCAGGTTGTACTCGCGCGACCCGTTCGTCCATGGCGCGCCCGTGACATAGAACGGAGGTAACTCGGCGAACACGTACCGCGGTTGAAGATCTTCGAGAGATACCGGCAAGGTCGCAACGCCTGAGGCGTCGGAGAGAGTTGAGAACAACTCCCTGCCATTCGCGCCGACGACAAACACCCGCGCGCCGGGGACATACGAATGATCGGCTGACTGAAACACGAAAACTTGAATCGGGGTGGCTTCACTGGCCTCGACGCGCGCGATCGCGTGCGTCGAGGCAGCACAGCACGCGAGGTGCAGCATGGATAGCGCGAGGAAGATGGCCATTATGCGTTTACGCTGCATCAGATCTTCCCAACTGATCTGCCATTCACCGCTCTCACCCTGCGGCTCACGGCACAGGAATCACTCTGGTGTTGGTATCCGGTCGGATGCTGAGTGCGGGCTGGAGCTTGAGCACGCTGGATCGTTCGTTGTCTGAGCCCATCATCGGTTTCAGCACGGCGACGATTGCCTGAGAGCAATCGGCGATCCAAACAGGCGGTGAACGTTCGCTGATAGTGATTGCCGCGGCGCACGATTGTGTATGTCGTCGCGCTCGGCTGCCCGAGGCCACCCCAACGCGACTCAATGCGGATGGAGTCGATCACGGGCAGCGATGCGGCAATAGCGAAGGCTGCGATGCTCAACATGTGGGAAGACTAGCAGCGTGGGGATCTCCTTACCACGTCAGCGAGCCGCAGCCGCTCCAAGAGATGCCGCGGCAATCGATTGCTAAAGGCCAAGAATCGTAATGTGGCTCTCGTGATCAAGCTGCCCGTGCAACCACGACGCAACGGAACGCAAAAGATTCACGACCGTTGTTCGGTAACTCTCAAAGCTTGACGCGAGCTCGCCTGCAACGGATTCGCAGAACGAACCGAGCGGAGCGGAGGATGGTGTCGGCGCACTCTCGAGCCGGTCGGCGACTGAGAAAATTTGCGGCACGATCTGCGCCCACGTTTCACGATCGATCGCTGTGAAAGCGTAATGGTCGTATGCCGGCTCGCAGCTCTGGATTATCTTCTCGAAAAAGCAGAACGCGTCCTCGGTGAGGAACAGCGAGCCCTCGTTCCAGCACCTGTCGTCGTACTTACCGGGAAGCAGCTCGATAGCACGTGCCTTCAAGCTCGTCGAGGCTGGTAATTACGTCGAGGCGGTCCATACATGATGCGTCGTCGTGCGACTGATTTTCATTGTGCACTGCGCCGGTCCGGAGCATTCGAAGATAATCGCCATTTCGCGAGTTAGAGATCCACGCCATCTCCTGATCGAAAGAGATCCACTTTCTGCGTTCGCATTTGAGGTAGATGAACCAGCCGGCTTTGGCGAGACTTCCTGCGGCGCCGGCGACATAGACGCATGCGACGTTGCGGGTGAACGAATCCGCCTGCGGGCGATAGCTGCTACGGGAGATGTGTCTTGCGAATGCGAGTGTTCTCGACGACGCAGAATAAGCGGAGCAGGTTTTTACCTTCGCCGGACACGAGTTTCACCACCACCGACACCGTATCCCTCATGCTCGTGTCACGCAGACGAATCAGCACGACGCCAACGGAGTGGCCTCGCTTGAAAACGAGCTCGCCGAAGTCTTTGTCGAAGGTGATGACTACGCGTCGCTCCCTAGCTGCTTTCTCGATCAACTCAACATCGGGAGTGCGCGGAACGGTGTAGGCCCAGAAGACGTCATGGCCGAGAGACGTCAGCGACTCAACAAGCAGGCCTGGTGTGTTGGCGTCGGCGAGAAACTTCATGCATGTCGGCTTAGCGGCAGCGAGTACATCTGCACTTCCGAGAGCATCTCAGCAGCGTAGGCGAGGCATGCGTGAATCTGTTCGCGCGTCAAGCCGGGGTAGTTCTGAACCAGCTCGTCTTCGGTCCAGCCATCCGCGAGGCGTTCAACGATGAACTCGACGGTCAGACGGGTTCCTGCGATGACTGGCTTACCAAGCATCACTTCGGGATCCGCGGTGATCATCTCTTTCCAGTCGGTCATGGGTCTTCCTCTTACGAGATAAGGATAACCGCAGAACGTTACGCGCCAGCGAGCCGCTGGCGGTCCAGCCGACGAGCCGTCGGCGCTACGCTTGTGCTGACACAAAAAAGGCCGCCTTGCGGCGGCCCTTCACATCGGGAGTAATAAGCAAACCCTACTTCGGGGCCGGCTTCTCGAAGATCTTCGGATCGACTGTTGGGTTGATCTCCATCGTCGTCACTTTGCCGCTGCCGGTTTGCTGGCCTGCGGTGGCGCTGGTGAAGGCGGAGGGGAGGGTGATGCCGTCGACGGTTTTCCAGTCGGTGTAGTCGGTGATCGATTCGCCGCGCGGCGACTGGGCGACGCGGCGGAGGATCTTGCCCGAGGAGGGGTCGACGAGATATTTGACGGGGGTGCCGTCGGCGTCGATGGTGAGAACCTGGGCGTCGATGGTTCCCACCTTCTCAGTGCCGGCCACCGTGAACGTGTACTTCGGATTGTCGACGTTCTTGAGGACGGAGACCAGGTCGGCGCGCGATTCCGTGCGCATCGACATCCGCTGGCCGCTGGGCATGTCCTGCGAGCCCATGGGACTCATCATGAATGCGCCATCGGGAGTGGAGACCATGGTCATCTCGCCCATCGGGGTCTTCATGATGCGGCGGCTGTAGTCGGGGTACTTGGTGATGGCGTCGACTTCCACTTCCATCGGTCCCTGCGGCGTCTGGGCCTGCATGGTGCTGACGGTGTGCGTGGCCTGAAGCGCGTCGATTTTCGCCTTGCCGCCGACGAAGGTTTGCACCTTCCTGATCAACGCGACGCCTTCGGGGCTGCTCGACGCCGGTTTCGCGGGCGCCGCGGATGCTGCGCCCGTGACGGCCGGTTTCGCGCCCGGCTCGGGGATGGTGATGTCGATCGGAGTCACGGTGCCGAGGGTGGAGAGCGGCTTGTCGAAATCCTTCTCCTTGCCGACCACGAGGACCGACACCTGATTCGGCGACACGTACTTTTTCGCCACGCGCGCCACGTCCTCGGCCGTCACAGCCTGCAGGCGGGCGGGATATTGCTGGTAGTAATCGGCGGGGTAGCCGTAGAACTCTAGGTTCACGCGCTGGGCGAGGATTTTCGCTTTCGAGTCGGCGGTGAAGACGTAGGCGTTGAGAATCGCTTCCTTCGCCTGCGCCAGCTCGTCAGCCGTGAACGGCTTCGACTGGAGATCGCTCAGATCGGTGCGAAGCGCGTTGACCGCTTCGACGGTCGAGCCGCTCTTCGTGCCCATCCAGATGTGGAAGAGGCCGGGGCGATCGAAGTTCGTATCGACGCCGCCGCCGACGCCGTACGCGAGACCGCGCGCGGTGCGGATGTCATTCATCAGGCGTCCCGAGAAGCCTCCGCTGAGGATCTCGTTCATGACCTGCGTGGCGTAGAAATCGGGATTGTTGCGCAGCACGCCGGTGCCGCCGTGGACGACGTAGATGTTGCTCTGCGTGACGTCGTCTTTGGCGACGTAGTAGACGCCCGCCTTGGCGGGCGTACCACCGGTTGGCGCGGCGATCGGAGCCTGCGGACCTTTGGGCCACGAGCCGAAGGCGGCGCGCAGTTTCTGCTCCATCGCCGCGGCATCGAAGTCGCCGACGAAGCTGAGGATGATGTTGTTCGGATGGACGTACTTGTTGTGGAAGGCCACCAGGTCGTCGCGCGTGATGGCGTTGACCGTGGAGTACTCGGTGACGCGGGCGTACGGCGAATCGGCGCCGTAGCCGAGTTTGGCCATCTCGCGGTCCGCGATCCCTTTCGCGTCGTCGTTGCGGCGCGAGATTGCGGTCGTGGCCTGCGTCTTGGCCAGATCGACCTTGTCCTGGCGGAAGGCGGGATGCTCGAGGACGTCGACGAAGATCGGGAAGACCGTATCGAAGTCGCCTTTGAGGACGGACATCGACACGTTCGAGGAATCGTCGCCGACGCCGGTCTCGACACGCGCCGCGCGCGCTTCGAGGAAGTCGTCGAGCTCGTCGCCGGTCTTCGACGTCGTTCCGCCGGTGCGCCAGGAGCCGCCCAGTACGCCAGCCAGGCCGGTCTTATCGGCGGCAACGTCGCGGGCGCCGCCGCGGATGCGCGCGCCGCCGCGGATGAGCGGCAGCTCGTGATCCTCCATCAGGAAGATGACCATGCCGTTGGCGAGCTGCACGCGCTTCGGCTGCGGAAGCTGGATCTGGTGCAGTGGCGGAGTCTTGATGTCGTGGTAATCGGAAACCTGGGCGAGCGCGGGAAGCGTGAGAAGCGCCGTCGCCGCCGCGATCGCATACGTGCGAAGCGATGTCATTTCGTGTCTCCCTTCGGCGCCGCGGCGGCCGGTTTCTTCGTCGACTCGATCATGGCAACGGTGCGGTTGTTCGGCACGAACGTGGCATTCGCGACGCGCTTGATGTCGGCAGGCGTGACCTTGTCGATCTTGTCGACCTCCTTGAACAGCTCGCGCCAGTCGCCGAAGGTGGTCTGGTACGAGGCGAGCTCGGAAGCCAGGCCGGAGTTGCTGTCGAGCTTGCGGAGCAGTCCCGCTTTGGCGCGCGTCTTCACCGACTGCAGCTCGTCCGCCGAGACGTCCTCGGTCTTGAGGCGCTCGATCTCCACATGAATCGGATCGGCGAGATCGCTCGCGCTGTGTCCAGCGGTCGGGATGCCTAGAAAGAGAAAGAGGTTCGGGTACTTGTTTCCGGGGAAGCCGTTGAATCCGGCGGAGGCGATGGCGATCTTTTTGTCGCGCACCAGCGAGCGATAAAGCCTCGACGTCCGCCCCTCGGACAGCATCATCTCGATGGCATCGAAGGCCGCGGCGTCGGGATCGGTCGCTGCCGGACGATGGTACCCCTCGATGTAGAACGGCTGCGATTGCTCGCGCAGGATGACCGTGCGCTCGGCGGTCTGTTTCGGTTCGACCGTGCGCAGCGGATCGGGTGCGGGTGCCTTCGGCAGCCGTCCGAAGTACTTCTCGATGATCGGCATGACCTCAGCCGCTTTCAGATCGCCGACTACTGCGATGACCATGTTGGCCGGGACGTAATACTTCTTGTAGAACGCCGCGGCGTCGGTCGCGGAAAAGCTCTGCAGATCGGACGGCCAGCCGACAGTCGGCTGCCCATACGGATGGGCGGTGAAGGCGGCGGCCAGGGTTTGCTCGACGAGCCGTCCCACCGGGCTGCTCTCCGTGCGCATGCGCCGCTCTTCGTAGACGACGTCGCGCTCTTTGTAGAACTCGCGGAAGACGGGGTGGAGGAAGCGCTCCGATTCGAGATACGCCCACAGCTCCACGCGGTTCGACGGCATCGAATAGAAGTACTCGGTGCTGTCGGCCGCAGTCCCGGCATTCACGCCGACGGCGCCGGCGCGGTCGACGATCTTGCTGAACTCATTCGGCACCACGAACTTCTGCGCGTCGTCGATGGCGGACTTCCAGGCCTTGTCGAGCGCGGCGATCTTGGCCTCGTCGTGGTTGACCGGATCGCGGCGGGCGCGGTCGTAGGCGGCGTAAGCCTCTTCGACCTTCGCCAGCGCGGCCGTTTCCGAGCTGTAGTTCGACGTGCCGATCTTGTCGGTGCCTTTGAACGCCATGTGTTCGAACATGTGCGCAAGGCCGGTGATCCCCGGTACTTCCTGAGCCGATCCGACGTTCACGATCGTTGCGAACGAGAAGACGGGGGCTTCGGGGCGCTCCATGACGATCACGGTCAGGCCGTTGTCGAGGTGGCGCACCGTGATGCGCTTCTCGAACGAGGCCAGATCCTGCGCATGCAGGGTAGCCGTGATGGTCAGAAGCAGGAAGAACGATGTGGACAGTCTTCGAACTGCTCCCTTCAAATGATGCCTCCTAGTGTTTGTGAGTTACTGCGAACGGAAAAGCGGATGAGGAACAAGAACGGGCGAGTGAAGCCTACACCCTCGTCCCTTCTCCCTCGTCCCTGCTTTTCGTGATACGTGTTGACGCCAGGAGCGTTTCGTTTATTGCACGACGACGAGGACGACGAATACCGAGGATGGAAGCGGCCCGGACCGTTGCCGCCGCGCGGTGTTTCGCTTGAGGACGGCGAGTCGCTCGACTACCTCTGCGGATGGTTTCGCATCTTTCAATATGAGCGCGGCCATCGCTATTCGACCGACGACGTCCTTACCGCCTGGTACGCAACCCAATGGGCTCCGCGCGTCTCGCGCGCCGCGGACCTCGGCTCCGGCATCGGATCGGTGGCGCTGATCTGCGCGTGGCGGCTTCCCGGCGCGACGTTCTGCACGGTCGAGGCGCAGGCGATGTCGGCGCGATTGGCGCGGAAGAGCATTCGCTACAACGGAATTGAGTCGCGGTTCACTGTCTACGAAGGCGATCTGCGTTCTTCCGTTCTCGCTGATGAAGAGCCGTTCGATCTCGTGACCGGATCGCCGCCGTACTGGCCTGCGTCCGCTGCCACGGGAGCCGCGCATCCGCAGGCGGTTCCGGCGCGGATCGAAATCCGCGGATCGGTATTCGACTACGCCGCCGCGGCGTCGCGCATCCTGGCGACGGGCGGGATGTTCGTCTTCGTCTTCCCGTACATCCAGCGTGAACGCGCCGAGGAATCGGTATCGTCGAATGGACTGGTCCTGCTGCGCCGACGCGACGTTATTTTCAAAGAAGGAGAGCCGCCGATGATCTCCCTCTTCGCCGCCATGCGCGCCACGGATCTCCCGCCGGGACGCGAAGCGTGGATCGAGCCGCCGCTGATCATCCGAACGAAATCGGGCTCCGTCCATCCTGAGTACGCCGCGATCCGTATCAGCTTTGGTTTTCCGCCGGGCGACATCCCGGGGTAGGGAGAGGGGCGCTTCCAGGCTCTCTATGGATAGGAGGAGTCTGCAATGAGAAAGTTCGTTTTGCTGCTGGCAGTCGTTTTCATCACCGCCGCCGTGATCCCCTCTGCATACGCCGGGACCTCGACGCTCACCTTGAAGCGCACCAACTTGATCAACGTCCCCGACGCCGCGGGCATCTGGCAGTTCGAGTCGGGGACGGTGCTTCTTGGAACCTCGCAGGTCGGAACGTTCTCGGCATCGCGCCGGTTCGTCGCCGGAGCGACCGCGGACATGTTCACCGTGACCCTCTTTTTCAAGGGGAATCCTCCCCAAAATGTGACGCTGATGGGTTCGTGGACCACCAGTCCGGGCGGAGGAATCGGCGGCGTGAGCGCGGCCTCGACACCGTATCAATTCCTTCAGCATGACGGAACGTTCGTCATGACCCCCATCGCCGCCGGCACGTACAAGCTGACCATCAACTGGACCGGCGTCGGATCGGTTCCGTAGGTTTCCTCGGGGGCGGCGCCTCGCCGCCCCTGTCAACTCTCCAGCGAATCCCCTTCCGCGGTGTCGAAAATGAATCGGTGCATCCGGAGTACGCCGCGATCCGTATCAGCTTCGGTTTTCCGCCGGGCGACATTCCGGCGGCGCCACTATCATGACGCCGGAGGAATTGAATGCCGCTCGCTAATGCCCTGATCGCGGAGCTGGAACTGGAAGGAAAGTCGACCGTGCGGATGCTGGAACGCGTCCCGCTCGACAAGCTCGATTGGACGCCGCACCCGAAGTCGCTGACCCTCGGCCGCCTGGCCTGGCACCTCGTCTCCATCCCGTCGATCGCCGTCCGGCTGATGTCCGAGGGAAAGTTCGACCTCAAGAACGGCGGCCCGCCGGCGATGCCGGAGAATCCGGAGTTCGTGGAGACGTTTCGCCGCAATCTGTTGGCGATCCAATCGACGCTTGGAGCGATGGACGACGATGCGCTGAAAGCGCCGTTCGTAATCTCGCGCAACGGCGACGTGCTCAACGAGACGCGCAAGATCATCTTCGTCCGCTCGGTGCTGATGAATCACAGCTATCACCATCGTGGGCAGCTCTCGGTCTACCTCCGCCTCCTCGACGTACCGCTGCCGGCGATCTACGGGACGAGCGCGGACGAGGCGATGTAACGCAACGCGTCTCCGCGTCTCCGCGTGAAGGTTCCTGTGCAAGACTACGCCGCATGAAAATCGTCGCGGGGGACATCGGCGGGACGAAGGTGCTGCTGCAACTGGTCGATGCGTCGCAATCGGGGCGCACTGTCCTTGCGGAGCAGCGCTACGAGAGCAACGCGTATGCGACGTTCGACGCAATGCTCGATGCGTTCGTGAAGGACTACGTTCCCGCGCCGATCGATGCGGCCTGTTTCGCCGTCGCCGGTCCCGTCTTCGCCGATCGAGCCGAGGTTACGAATCTGACGTGGAAGATCGACGCGCTGGCGCTGGCGAAGAAGTTCTCGATCGGACGCGTCTCCCTCATCAACGATTTCTATGCTGTTGCTTTGGGCGTCCCGATTCTCGCGGCCGCCGATTTCATCGTCCTCAACGCCGGCACCCGCGTGAACTTCGCGCCGATCGCGATCCTCGGCGCGGGGACGGGGCTCGGTGAAGCGAACCTCGTTCACGACGGGATGAAGTGGAACGTCGTCCCATCCGAGGGGGGCCACGCGGACTTTGCGCCGCAGGATGAGGAACAGGCGCGCCTCTTTCTCAACCTCCACGCGAAGTACGGTCACGTCAGTTGGGAGCGGCTGCTGTCGGGGATGGGATTAGTGAACATCCACAACTTCCTGTCAGGGCACGATCGCGAGTACGACGAGACGCTGCCGATGGAAATCGCCAAGGCGCTTGCGGACGGCGATCGGATCGCCGCGAAAACATTCGCAATCTTCGTCGACATCTACGGCGCCGAGGCGGGCAACATGGCGCTGCGGCTGCTGGCGCGCGGAGGCGTCTATCTCGCGGGCGGCGTCGCGGCCAAGAATGTCGATCGCTTCACGGACGGCAAATTCATGGAGGCCTTCCTGCGCAAGGGACGCTTCCAGAACATCCTCGCCGCTATCCCCGTGAACCTGATCACGAATCCGAAAGTGGGATTGCTCGGGGCGGCGGAGATGGCGGCTCGGCTCGTGTCGTAGAAGCGAAATGTTGAATGTTGAATGATCAATGTTGAATGTTGAATGAAGGAGACTCCCACCTCATTCAACACTCAACATTGAACATTCAACATTGCCTCTTCCGCACGCGTCCGGAATCGCGATCCCCACGCATCCGTTCCACCCGCCGCAGTTCACAGGAGCAACGCACACATGGGTCTTTCTGTCGGAATCGTCGGGCTGCCGAACGTGGGCAAGTCGACGATCTTCAACGCGCTCACCGCCGCCGGGGCGCAGAGCGCGAACTATCCTTTCTGCACCATCGAACCGAACGTCGGCATCGTGCCGGTCGTCGATGCGCGGCTCGACAAGCTGGCCGCGCTGGCGCAGAGCAAGCAGACCGTCTACACCGACCTCAAAGTCGTCGACATCGCCGGCCTCGTGCGCGGCGCGTCGAAAGGGGAGGGACTCGGCAACCAGTTCCTCGCCAACATCCGCGAGACCGAGGCAATCCTGCACGTCGTGCGCTGCTTCGTCGATGACAACGTCGTGCACGTCGAAGGCTCCGTCGATCCCGAGCGCGACATCGAAGTGATCGAGACGGAACTGCTGCTGGCCGACATGGACGCCGTCGGCAAAAAGCTCGACCGCGTCGGACGCCTGGCTCGCGTCGGACAGAAGGAGTACGTCGCGCAGGCCGAGGCGCTGGAGAAAGCGAAAGCAGCCGCGGATAAGGGGACGCCGCTGCGCGCCGTCGATTTCACCGACGAAGAGCGTGAATCGCTGCGTGAGCTGAACCTCATCACGCTCAAGCCTGTCCTCTACGTCGCCAACGTCGCCGAATCCGACCTCGGCAAAGAAACGCCGTTGCTACAAAAAGTCCGCGCCATCGCCGCCGACAAAAAGGGCGAAGTGGTCGTCATCTGCGGCGAGCTCGAGGCGCAGATTTCCGATCTTCCTCCCGCCGAGCGCACCGACTTTTTGAAAGAGATGGGACTCGAAGAGCCCGGCCTGAACGTTTTGATCCGCGCCGCGTACAAGCTGCTGAATCTCGAAACGTTTTTCACCGCCGGACCGAAGGAAGCGCGCGCCTGGACCATCGAGCGCGGCTCGAAAGGTCCCCAGGCGGCCGGCAAGATCCACAGCGATTTCGAACGCGGCTTCATCCGCGCCGAAACGATCGCCTACGACGACTACATCACCCTCGGCGGCGAGCAGGCCGCAAAAGCCGCCGGGAAGATGCGCAGCGAAGGAAAAGATTACGTGGTGCAGGACGGAGACGTGATTCTGTTCCGGTTCAATGTGTGAGTTGTCATCCTGAACCGCCGGAGCCGCGTAGCGCGTTCGCGCGGAGCGGCGCCGTCCTTCGCGACTCCAGCGCTTCGCGCCTGCGTCGCTCCGGCGACTCAGGATGACAGGAACGAACGACATGCAGTTCACCATCCTCAGCGACGAAGGGCTTCCGATCCGCGGCGATCTCGACATTCCGCCGGGGGCGAAGGCGCTTGCCGTCATCGTGCACGGCTTCAAGGGATTCAAGGATTGGGGCTTCTTTCCGTGGCTCGGCGAGACGCTCTGCAATCATCGCTTCGCCGTCTGCCGTTTCAACATGTCGCGCAGCGGGATCGGTGAGAATCCGGAGACGTTCGACCGCCTCGATCTGTTCGCTGAGGACACGTATTCGGGACAGATCGCGGACTTGCAGAAGGTGGTTCGCTACGCGCAGCAGCGCGTCGACGTGCCGACGTTCCTGGTCGGCCATTCGCGCGGCGGCGGCGTGTCGCTGCTGGCGGCGCAGGGCATCGAGAACCTCTCCGGCATCGTGACTTGGAGCGCGATCGCACGCACCGACCGCTGGGATGACGCCACGAAATCGCTATGGCGTCGCGTCGGCTATCTCGAGGCCGAAAACACGCGCACGAAACAGATGATGCGGATGTCGACGCGCATGCTCGACGACATCGAAGCGAACCGCGATCGATTGGATATCCTCAAGTGCGTGACGCAGATCGAGCATCCGATGCTGGTCATTCACGGCGGTCGCGATGAGAGCGTGCCGGTCGCGGAATCCGCCGAGATCGCGTCGTATGCGGACGATGCTTCGCGCGTCGTCATCGCCAACGCCAGCCACACCTACAGCGCGATTCATCCGCTCGTGAACGTGACGCCTGAGCTGACCATGGCCGCCGCCATCACGGCCCGCTTCATCAGCGTGTATTCGTAGGCAGCTTGCCGGCGGCGTCGAGACGTAGCGCCGTCGGCTCGACGGCTGTACCACCAGCGGCTCGCTGGCAGGTCACGCGAAACGTGCCGCCGAGCCGGCGGCGGTACAGCCAGCGGGCCGCTGGCGCTACGTACCGCGGGACGCCAGCGCTCCGTTGCGTGGGCTTACAGCCGTTGCAGGAGCTTCGCCACCTGCATGTAATACGTACGCGCCTTCTCGCGATCGCCGGCCAGTTGCGCGGCGTGTGCGGCGCCCGTGAGTCCGTTCAATCGTCGCGGCGAACTTTTCAATGAGCTTTCGTACGCGTCGAGCGCTTCCTGCGGATGATTGGTCGCCAGCAGGAAATCGCCGAGCATCTCGCGCGCGGGGAGGATCGATCCGGGTGTGACGGGACTCTTGTCCATCGAGTCTTCGAGATCGGCGGCCTTCCTCAACGCTGCTTCAGCGACGTCCTCATGCCCCTCGGCATGCGCAGTCCAGCCGTCGACCGCCAGAATCTGCACCTGCACTTGGTCCGCCCAATACGAATTCTTCTGATCGATCAGCAGTTGCCGCAGCCGTTTGAGCTGCTCGATGTCCGCGCGCGCGCCGGCGGGATTGCCGCCGCGCGCCTTGCCCATGCCTGACGCGAAGTACGTCACGGCCTCGGCGTACGCATAGCGGTCCCACGGGAAGTTCGCGGGCGAGACGGTCAGCGCCGCGGCATCCGCCCAGCGCTTACGCTCCAGCGCGTACCGGGCCGGAACCGAGGCCATCGCGTAGTAGGCAGCGAAATTCTCGACGTCGAGCGACTTGATCGCCGCGAGATGGTCAACTAATTGACGAACCGATTCGTCCTGGCCCAGCTGCAGATAGGCGTACGCGAGGTAGTCGGATGCGTGAAGCTCGTCGAAGGCCACTGCGCCCGGATGCGCCATCGCCGCATGATCGCGAGCCGCTTTCTGTGATTTCAGATTCGAATCGATCGTCTCCGGCCACATGCCGAGGCGGACGAAAATGTGGGAAGGCATATGGAGCGCGTGCGGGGAGGAGGGCGCGATCTTCGCGTAGGCGTATGCGGCGTTGAGCGCGAGCGGCGCGAGCGCGGGATAGTCGAACGAGTGGATCAGGTAGTGCGCGATGCCGGGATGATCGGGATGCGTTTTCAGCAGCCGGTTGAAGATCTCCGCCGCCTGTTTCTGATACGCGTACGTCTTGTCGGTCGGCATCGACATTCCGTGGGCGATGAGCGACAGTCCGTAGAAGATCGCCGCCTCATCGTCGTTCGGATTCGCGGCTGAAACGCGTTGCATTGCCGCCTCGTACGCGCGTGCTCTCGTGTTGAGATCCTGATGCTCGACGTCGTTGTAGAACGCGGCGATGGCATCGATGTAGCCCTTCTCGCGCTCCGTCTTCGCACCGACCGCTTTCGCCTTCGCAGCCGCCGCGATGCCGCGCGCCAGCTCGGCCGGGGAGTAGGGGCTCGGCCAGACCGGGTGGTAATTGCTCATGGCCACGCCCCACCACGCCATCCCGCACTGCGGATCGATCGCCGCCGTTTCGGTGAACGCTTTCTCCGCCTCCTCGTACCAGAACGAATGCAGCAGCGCGACCGCGCGCGTGAACTTCACCTGCGCCACAGGCGTGCACGAAGTCGAAAACGCGACCGTGCCCAATCGCTCGATCCCCTCGGCATGATGGTCGTGATCCTCCATCTGCGCGAGCAAGTTTCCGGCGACAAGAAGACAGATCGCGATTGCAGTTCGCATCCGCGAAGTGTCGCATCTTTTTCAAAGGGAGGGGATTTGGTGGCGGTGCCCAGAGTCGAACTGGGGACCTAGCGCTTATGAGACGCCCGCTCTAACCATCTGAGCTACACCGCCAAGGTCGGACGTGAAGGATATACTCAACGCCGCGCGGCGCGGAAAATTTCGGCGGCGCGGAACGCTCACATGTCCTACGTCGAGGGGCGGCACTGCGTCCGTTGCGGCAATCCTGAAGAGGACGCGCTGCTCGACCGGTGCGTGGCCTGCGGCAAATACTTCTGCGCCGACTGCGCGTATCGGGCCACGGGGCGGCGTTTCTGCTCGGCGGAGTGCGCGCGTGCATTTTTCTACGGAGAAGGTGATGACTACGAAAGCGATGACACCGCCGACACTTGATGCGATCGCTCCCGAACGGCGTCCGCGCCGGCTGCGGCGAACGGACTCGATTCGGGCGCTCGTGCGCGAAACGGTGGTCCGGCCGGAAGACCTCATCTATCCGCTCTTCGTCGTGCCGAATACGCGGCCGAAAGTGGAGATCGGATCGATGCCGGGTGTCTGGCAGCTTCGCGTCCGCGAAGCCGTTGACGAAGCCCGCCGCGCCTACGACCTCGGCATCCGCGCGCTGCTGCTGTTTGGGCTCCCGGAGTACAAGGACGGGATCGGGTCGTCGTCGTGGGATCCGGCCGGCCCGGTGCAGTCGGCCATCGAAGCGATCAAACGCGCGGTGCCGCAGATGACGGTGATGGCGGACGTCTGCCTCTGCGAGTACACCGATCATGGGCACTGCGGCGTCATCGTCGATCGCAATGGGACGAAGGACGTTAACAACGATCAGACCCTGCCGCTGCTGGCGAAGCAGGCAGTGTCGTTCGCCGCGGCAGGAGCGGATTTCGTGGCGCCGTCCGACATGATGGACGGTCGCGTGGCCGCGATCCGCGAGTCGCTGGACGATGCCGGGTTGGCCGAGGTCGGGATCATGGCCTACTCGGCAAAGTATGCGTCGGGGTTTTACGGCCCGTTCCGCGAGGCTGCCGAATCGGCGCCGCAGTTCGGCGACCGGCGCAGCTACCAGATGGATCCGGCCAACATCCGCGAGGCCATCCGCGAGATGGAGCTGGACGTCGACGAAGGCGCCGACATGATCATGGTCAAGCCGGCGCTGTCGTACCTCGACGTCATCCGCGCCGCGCGCGACAACTTCGACCTGCCCGTGGCGGCCTACAACGTCAGCGGCGAGTATTCGATGGTGAAAGCCGCCGCGGAGCGCGGATGGATCGATGGTCCGCGGGTGATGAATGAGATCCTCACTTCAATCAAACGCGCCGGGGCGGATCTGATCATCACCTATCACGCCCTGGAGTTTGCAGGAAACCGGTGAAGTGCGCCGAGGCCGGGCAGCCGGTTTGTGAACTCGTCAATCGGTGAATGCCATCACGTGGAAGGAGCGGTCGGCGTAATTACCGCTGGAATCGTGGGTGTCGATCCAGACGCCATTCGCATTGCCAGCGCGGGCAGCGACTGTGATCTCACCGGTTTGCTCGGTGCCCCAACCCGGGCGGCCGATGGTGGCCTGATAGACGCCGTTGCTGACGTCGTCGGTGAAGATCACTTCATACCAACCCGGGGCAAAGCGTTGAGCGCTGACGACATTCCGTCCGCGAACGATGGTGCCGTTGCGCTCGATGACAGCCCAGTAGGTATGGACACAGCAGTGTGACGGTCTGGTGATGACAGGACCCGCCACCCTGAGCGATTCTTTCGCGGTTTTCTCGTCCAGAGTATTAGGGGCCAATTCTTTCTTAGCTTCAGCCATATCGAACTCCTTTCAAAACTAATCTGCAGGTGACCGGCCTCGGACACTTGGCAGATAGTGATGGAAGGGTAGCAATCGTTTCAGGCCGTATCTAAGTTACCCGCACCAGACGGCGCTGACGGCATCGGGATGATCGAGCAGATAGCCGTCTTCATCGGCGTCGTATTGGATGATGGCGCCGTCGAGGCGGGAGGCGGACATGTCGTCGAGGGCGACGCGGATGCCGTTCACGTTCACGACTTCGTCGCCGTCGATGGGGGCATCGGCGTAGGCGAGGCGGTAGCCGCTGCCGCCGCAGCCGGTGGTGAAGGCGATGCGGAGGATGCGGCCGTCGAGCTCCTGCTGCAGATGCTCGGCCGCGGTCTGTGTGATGGAAACGTTCATTCCGTGGCCGCGCCGCGCACCAGGCGCGATTCGGCGTCCTCGCGTTTGAACCAGTCGCGGTCGAGTTTTGTCAGCTCCAGTTCGCGTTCCAGCTCGACGATGTGCGCGCGTTTGGAGGCGCCGAGGTAGACGAGGAAAGCGCGTTCGATCGCGGAGACGCCGCGGCCGAGCTCCGCGAGCTTGCGCTCCATCGTCCGCTCGCGCGCGATGAGAAACTCCGTCGTCTCGCGGTACGACAGGTCGCCTTCGAGGATGTCCTGGAAGGCGAGGTCATTGGCGAGCGTGACCTTGCTGCGCGACGTGCCGGTGGCGGCGATCTTCATCTCGATCAGATCGCGCGTGGCCCGCTCGTCGACGGCGAACTGCTTGAACATGTTCGCGGTCAGCGGATTGGGCAGGTTCTCGGCCAGCTTCTCGAACGTTTTGTACGCCTCGACGGTGTACTGGAAAACGGTGTTGAGCTGCTGGTTGGTGAGGGTGGCGGGGGTGGTTTCAATTGCGGTCATTTTTCAAAATCCATTCACTCAATTTTCGCTACTTTCAAGATTACATCGCCGAGCAGTTTTGACTGGCACGACAGGCGATAGGGTGCTTCGAGCTCTTTGTATGTTTCGTCGGGGGTCGGCGGCGTGAGATTTTCCCAGCCGTCGATGACTTCCACCCTGCAAGTCCCGCACGCACCGTCGCCGCCGCAGATATGGCTGATGCGGACGTCCATGGCCATGGTGCAGGTTAACAGCGTCGATCCCTGCGGGAACTCCGCGGCTTTTCCTTCGTCGACGAAAATGACCCGCGGCATGCGGCGGATTGTAATCGCTACTCGAGAGCCCGGTGGGCCATGTAAGAGCTGCGGACCAGCGGCGCGGATTCGACGTGGTGGAAGCCGAGGGAGCGGGCCTTGTCGCCGAGGGCGGTGAACTCGCCGGGGGTGTAGTAGCGGCGGACGGGGTGATGGTTGCCGGTGGGCGCGAGGTACTGGCCGAAGGTGATGATGTCGACGCCGGCGTCGCGGAGATCGGACGCGACTTCGAGCACCTCTTCCTCCGTTTCGCCGAGGCCGAGCATGAGGGACGATTTCGTCAACATGTTGACGTTTCGCTCGTCACCGGCCCAGCGCAGGACGTCGAGCGAGCGTTGGTACTTGGCGACGGGTCGCACGGCAGGATAGAGGCGCGGCACCGTCTCGATGTTGTGCGCGAGGACTTCCGGCGCCGAGGCGATGACGGAGCGGAGGGCGTCGCGGTTGCCTTCGAGATCGGAGATGAGCACCTCCACCGCGGCGCCGGTCTGTTCGCGCACGGCAAGGACCGTCTGCGCGAGATGTTCCGCACCGCCGTCGGGCATGTCGTCGCGATTCACCATCGTGATCACCGCATGCTTCACGCCCATCTTCGACACGGCTTCGGCCACGCGCCTCGGCTCGTCGGCATCGGCGGCGAGCGGCTTCCCTTTGCCGACCGCGCAGAAGGTGCAGCGGCGCGTGCAGATCTCGCCGAGGATCATGAAGGTGGCAGTGCCGGCGTTCCAGCATTCGAAAATGTTCGGGCAACGCGCTTCCTGGCAGACGGTGTTGAGCGCGAGATCGTTCATCAGCTTCGAGACGGGAAGCTGCGCGAGGTCGCCCGGCACGCGGATCTTCAGCCACTCGGGACGATGTCCGGCGCGGCGGTTTTTCGGAGCGGCTGTCGGCTGTCGGCCGTCGGCTGTCGGGGTGGATTCGATCGAGGAAGTCATCTTCATTGAGGCGTTAGCGACGCGAGCCGATCCTGCACTTTCTCCAACGCCTCGCGGTCGTCGGTCCACTTGATCCTTTCATAGGCCTCGGCGAATGTGAACCAGCCGCAGCGGTCGTGCTCGTCCGCGTCGAGCCGCACCGGCATTCCGGGCGGGACTTCGACGGCGAATCCGATTTCCGAGGCGATGATCGGCAGCGGATATTTTGCGGCGAGGAAGTGCGACTCGATCATGAACGACTGCTCGAGATCGATCGCGTCCGGCTCGCCGCTGTGTCCCGTCTCTTCGATCAATTCGCGGCGCGCGGTCTCGATCGGCAGCTCGCTTTCTTCGATCGAGCCGGTGATCGGTTGCCAGAAGTTGCCGCGCTCGGGACGGCGATGCAGCAGCAGAACGCGTTCGCCGTCGTGGACTACGATTTTGACGAGGCGGATGCTCTCCGATCGCGGCACGACGTCGCGCTCGAAGACTTCCGCGAATTTCGCGGCGACGATCTCGCGGACTTCGTCGAGCGCGACGTCGCGGCCGGTGAGTTTCGAGATCGAAGTCACGCCGGTTCCATGCAGGCCGCACGGCGTGATGAGGCGGAAGTGATCGAGGTTCGTGGTCACGTTCAGCGCGAAGCCGTGCGAGGTGACCCATCGCGCGATGCGGACGCCGATCGCGGCGATCTTGTCGTTGCCGACCCAGATGCCGCGTTTGCCGTCGGCGCGTTCGGCGGTGATGCCGTATTCGGCAACCGTCTGGATCAGCACCTCTTCGAGCTTCGTCACGTATTTGCGCACGTCGCGCTTGCCTTCGCCGAGGTGGATGATGGGATAGCCGACGAGCTGGCCGGGACCGTGATAGGTGATATCGCCGCCGCGCGTGGTTTCGAAAAAGCGGACGCGCTGGGCATCGAGCGTGGCCGCGGGCGCGATGAGGTTGCGGACGTCGCCGCCGCGCCCGAGGGTGATGACGGGCGGATGTTCGAGCAGCAGGAGTTGGTCGGGAACGGCCTCTTCCTGCCGCAACTCCACGAGCTTCTGCTGCAGCCGCATGCCGTTCTCGTACGTGACGAGATGAAGGTTGCGGAGCTCACACACGCGCATCACGGCTTGGGACAACCGAAGAGCTTTCGCGCAGATTTCGCCGCGTAGCGCCGCCGGCCCGGCGGCTGGACCGCCAGCGGCTCGCTGGCGCGTTGCCGCACATTGCCGCCGAGCCGGCGGCGGTACAGCCGTCGAGCCGACGGCGCTACGACGCTACGGCCGGTAGTCGGCTAACTGCTTTTGCAGCTTCTTCGCGTCGCGGACGATTTCGGGATCGCTGGCGGTGGTCAGGAACTCCGCCAGCGCTTTCGTGGCGTCGTGGTAGTTGCCGTTGTTCACCTGGGCGATGATTTTGTTGTAGGCGTCGATCTGGCGGTTCTGGGCGGCGACGCGCGTCAGTTCGGCGGCCTGTTTTTCGAAGTCGCGGCGGGCATCGGGGTCGGCGGTGTTGGCAGCGAGTTCGCGGACGATGGCGGCGGCTTCGTCGAGGCGGCCGTCGTGCGTGAGCGCGTTCGCGCGCGTCAGCTCGGCGCGGACGATGACGGCGCGCGCGGCGAAGGAGAGCTGCGGTTTGTGCATCGCATCGAGTTGCTCGAAGAGCGGATCGGCTTTGGCTCGATTGCCAACGCGGCGATACATCGCCAGCAGGTGCAGCGCGAAATCGGTGCGGCCCGGCAGCAGCGTCGACGCCTGTTCGAGCGCGGCGATGCCGGGCGTGACGTCGTCCTCGACGCTGTAGGTCGTGCCGAGGTCGCCGATGGCGCGGCCGAGCGGGAAGGCTGGATCGGCGCGATGTTCGAGAGCGCGCCGCACGAGCGTGCGCGCTTTGCGGAATCGGGTGATGTCGTCGTCGGCCGCAGACGTGCTCTCCGCGACCGATCCGATCTGGTCCTGCATCAGCGCCTCGGCGTACGACAGCGCGACTTCGACGTCATTCGGATCGGCCGCGATGGCTTTCGCGAAAAACTCCATCGCCTCGGCATACTTTCCCGTCGCCGCGCGCAGCATGCCGAGGCCGGCCAGGGAGCGCGCGTGGCGCGGATTGGCGTCCAGCGCCGCGCGATAGTGACGCTCGGCATCGGGCGCAAGCTCTTCGAGGCCGGAGAGGAAATGACCGAGCTCGTACAGCGTGGCGGCGCGGTCGAGCGGCTCGACGGTGACGTTCGTATCGGTCGCTGGAACGGCGAGCGTGATGGCCCACGCGGCGCGCTGCGGTGAGGAGTAGCGGGTGAGCGCTGCGTCGACGTCGCGCAAGGTGCGGTGATAGCGAGTCTTGAGAGACGCTTCGACCGCGGCGCCGTGCGCGAGATCGTGGACGAAGTCGTAAAAGTCGCCGCCGTTGCGTCCCGAGGTGCGCACGAGCCAATCGACGATGGCCCACGACTCCGCGTAGAACGTCGACTGCGCGATGCTGTCGTTGTAGATGTCCGATTCGCGCGTGGCCTTGAAAAGATCGGGCAGCGGGATTCGCGCGCGCTGACGCAGCACGGAAACATGGCTGGCCATCGGCTCGCCGGCGGAGATCGATCGTGATCGGATCGTGGCGTTGCTGAAGTACTCGGCGATCCCTTCCTCGAGCCATAGCGGCGCGTGCGCGTCGCCCGATTGCATGAGGTAGTGCAGCAGCTCGTGCAGCGGCGCGCGCTCGCCGCCCTGCCAGCTGTAGTTCTGGTTGATGATCATCGAGCCGCCTTCGCGCTGCGAGACGAAGACGCCGCTGACGTTGGCGTCGCGCCGATTCAGCAGCATGTCGAAGTACGGCCGGCTCTCGCGGCGCCGCGTGAAAAGGATGACGCGCGTCGGAGTGGCCGTCGGCGCGCTGAAGGTGGAGTCGACCTGCGTCAACGCCGAGGCGAGCGTCTCCAACTCCGCGGCGACGGAGCGCGTCCGGTTCTCGTCCGCGCTGCTGATGAAGACGAAGTGTTTCGAGCGCGCCAGCAGCCACTTCTCATCGGCGGCAGGGAAGGGGATCGGCCCATTCGTCTGCCGTGGCGTGCCGTCGCCTTTGACGCCTTTGAGGACGGGCGGGACGAATTGGGCCTGAGCCGTCGCCACGGCCAGCAGAAGGGTGAGCAACGCGGTCCGCCGTCCCATTGCCGCGGCAGAACAACGGAGTTTGAACGGGAAAGTTCCCAAAACGGTGAAACGGACGCACGTTGTCCGTCACTACTTCTTTAAGGAGGACGTATGCCTGCTGACCAGAGTGCAAGTTTTAGTCTCGCCAATGTGATTCGCGCACACGGTGTTGGAGTTCGCGGACTCGATGTTCCGCGGCGATCGGAGCAGTACGAAGGACGTTTCGGACGGATGTTTCGCAGTCTGCCGGGAGCGGATCATCCGCGCCAGGCTCTCATCGATCTCGCCAACGAAATGACTGCGCAGCCGGAGCCCGATCCGGGCGATGCGGTGCCCGATCCCGAGGAGAATCGGGGCATTTCCGCGGGATACACGTACGTCGGGCAGTTCATCGATCACGACATCACCTTCGATCCCGCCAGCAGCCTGCAGAAGACGAACGACCCGGACGGACTGGTCGACTTCCGCAC
>Ga0157369_10002845_pt1 | contig 20663 bp, 14 predicted proteins | sample C25metaG_FD_113461 | JGI IMG/M metagenome (GOLD analysis project Ga0157369, IMG submission 113461) | Corn rhizosphere microbial communities from Kellogg Biological Station, Michigan, USA - C2-5 metaG | ecosystem: Host-associated > Plants > Roots > Rhizosphere > Soil | place: USA: Michigan...
ACGCTGATGGATCCGGTGTTGAGCATCTCGTTTGGCGACTGCGAGGCGAATGCGGGACAGCAGGGTGTGAACGTGTGGGACACGTTGTTCTCGGCCGCGGCGGCTGAGGGGATCAGCGTGCTGGTGTCGAGCGGCGACTCGGGTGCGGCGGGGTGCGATGGCAACTCGAACACGGTGCCGATGGCGCAGACGGCGAGCATCAACTACATCTGCGCGAGCAGCTATGTGACGTGTGTGGGTGGAACGGAGTTTGCGGATACGAGCTCGGCGGGAAGCTACTGGAGCACGCAGAACGGAAGCGGGCAGAGCTCGGCGCTGGGGTACATTCCGGAGGGCGCGTGGAATGAGCCGATTTCGGGATCGAAGTATGTGGCGTCGGGGACGGGCGGTGGAGCGAGCGCGTACATTGCGAAGCCAAGCTGGCAGACGGGTACGGGCGTGCCGGCCGACGGGATGCGCGATGTGCCGGATGTTTCGTTGAATTCGGCGACGCACGACGGATATGTGGCGTGCCTGGCGTACGCGGGTGGCGACTGCAGCAAGCAGGCGTTTGAGGTGTTCGGCGGGACGAGCGCGGCGGCGCCTGGGATGGCAGGCATCGTTGCGCTGATGAATACCGCGACGGGAAGCGCTGCAGGAAATGTGAATCCGCTGCTGTACCGGCTGGCCGCGGATACGTCGAACGGCGTGTTTCATGATGTGACGGAGGCGACGGCGGGAGTTTCCGGATGCACGGTTTCGATTCCGTCGATGTGCAACAACAGCACGCCTTCGGCGACCGGGCTGACAGGTGGGTTGGCAGGGTTTGAGGTTGCGACGGGGTTCGATCAGTCGACCGGCTGGGGATCGGTGGACGGGGCAAAGCTGATTGCAGCAGGCATGACGACGGGCGGGGGTGGTTCAGGTGGTTCCGGGTCGGGGTCGCCGTCGGGTGCGGGGAGCTTCACGATGGGCTCGAGCCCGGGGTCGCTGAGCGTGGCGGCCGGGGCGACGTCGGGCAATACGGTGACGGTGTTTGCGACGGCGTCGAATGGGTTTACGGGCATGGTGTCGCTGACGTGCACGGTGACGGCGACGGGATCGGCGGCAGTGCTGCCTGGATGCACGGTGAATCCGGGAACGCTGGTGCTGAGCTCTGCTACTCCGAGCGCGAGCGGTGTGGTGACGATTTCGTCACAGGCGGGAGCCAGCAACACCGGATCAACGTGTGGGTCGACAGGCGGCGCGGCGAACGTGCGTGTGAGCGGGCTGGCGCTGGCGGGGCTTTGTGTGTTGCTGCTGCCGTTTGCGCGCCGGCGCGAGTTGCGCGGTCTGCTGATGGTGGTCGCGGCTGCGATTGGGATGAGCGTCATGACGGGCTGCGGCGGCGGGTCGGCCGGAGCGGTGACGGGTTCGCCGAACTGCGCAGCGCTGGGTACGACGACAACGACAGGTGGCTCGTACACGGTGACGATCACGGGCAAGAGCGGGAGTATCACGCAGAGCACCAGCCTCAACGTGACCGTGCGGTAGGCGGCTACGCTGGTGGAGTGAGGTTACCGGGACGCAGGTTGGTCGACGCGGGGGTGGTGGAGTGCAAGGCGCTTCCGCTGGGTCCGCATGGGAGGCCGCTGTGCCGGTGGTGCCAGATGGAGATCCTGGCGAAGCGGCGACGGACGTTCTGCTCAGACTATTGCGTGCATCAGTGGCGGCTGCGGTCGGACCCGGGGTATCTGCGCGACCAGGTGTATCTGCGCGATGAGGGCGTGTGCGCGGAGTGCGGGCTGGATACGGTGAAGGCGTATCGGGAGTTGAAGAAGAGCCGCGGGGAGGCGAGGGATGAAGCGCTGGAGATGTGGGGGATGCGCAGCGTGACAGCGCGGCGGTCGTTGTGGGATGCGGACCATATTCTGCCGGTGGCAGAGGGCGGGGGCGAGTGTGATCTCGACAACCTGCGGACGCTGTGCCTGATGTGTCATCGCGAGGCGACGGCGGAGTTGAGAAGACGGATGCGAGTGAAGGGGTGAGAGTCGCACTTCGCGCACTGCCCGCCTAAGAGCGCACTGAAACCGCGCGCGAGGATGGGCACCCGGCGGGCAAATTGCCTAAAGGAAAGGCTACCCTGGGGCTTCGCCCCAGGCTGGTATAAGGCGCGCCGTTGGCGCTTTTCCTGGTGTTGCCGGGCGATCGAAGAGCGAGGCTTTCGCGATGCTCCGGGTAGCCGCTCGAATGGGCACGTTTGCGGGGTACCTACCTGAGCCCGGTTAGGCTGCGGGCGATGATAGGGCACAAGGCGACAAACCCACGCTTTCACGGTGAGACTTGAAAAGCGTAGCCAAGCCGGGTTCGCCGGTGGTGAGTTTATTGCCGGGGTGGGGGGTGGCTGGTATGCTTGCTCCAGTTTGCGGCTGTTCCATTTTGGAACAGCGATGCGACTCTCCTTTGTATGAAGATTTTTACCCGCCTCGTGTTTCTCGGTTCCCTGTTCCTGGTCCCTGTCCTTTTGCACGCGCAGGACTCCTGCGTGGACTCGCCGGAGTGCCCGACGGCGATTCTGGGCGTGGTTGGAGCGGCCGGTGCGGCGCTTTATGTTCGCTGGCGCTCGCGATAATTCCGTGACAACGGTATGTATTGGCAGTGACAAAGCTGCCTTTCGGCTTCAGATAGACTGACATTTGTAACCAGACGAAGGAAGTGCGGGCAGAGAAACGTCAGCCCGTAGCATTGCGTGTTGACTTCGTGAACGGTTCGTGAAGGGGACGACGCCGAGCGTGATTCCGTATCGATTGAGGCTGCAACCGTTTCGTTTTCATCTTTTCTTGTGCGGATTCGCAGCCGCAGGGATCCTTGCCGGTACGGGAATGCGCGCGCAGATCCTGGGAGACCAGCCGTCGGCGTCGACGATACCTTCCCAGGCGCAGATGCCGATATCGATACCGACTTCGTCAAGCTCGATTGCGAGCCTGCTGAGCCAGTACGGCTCGCAGACTGGAACGCCGACCGACGAGCAGGGACGGCTGATGCGCGAGGAAGAACAGCGTCAGTTGCAGGCGAGCCAGAATCAGCCACCTTTGCCGCCGGAACCTCCGAGTCCCTTCCAGCAGATGGTGGAAGCGACGACGGGAGAGAAGCTGGATATTTATGGCGTCTCGCTGTTCCGGCGGGTTCCGACGACGTTTTCTCCGGTGCAGAATGTGCCGGTGGGGCAGGCCTACGTGCTCGGGCCGGGCGATGAGCTTGTCGTGCAACTCTCCGGACAGATAAACCGGCAGATGAGACTGACGGTCAACCGCGAGGGAGATATCCAGATTCCGGAGCTGGGCGCGGTGCATGTTGCGGGACTGACCTACGGCGAGCTGCCGGGCTTCCTGAATAAACAGATCGGACGCATTTATCGCAACTTCACGCTGAACGTGTCGATGGGTGCGCTGCGAACGATCCAGGTGTTTGTGGTGGGGCAGGCGCGGCGGCCGGGCAGCTTTGCGGTGAGCTCGCTGAGCACGCTGCTGAATGCGCTGTTCGCTTCGGGCGGACCGTTGCCGACGGGATCCCTGCGCGACATCCAGGTGAAGCGCAATGGAGAGACGATCGACCACTTCGATCTGTACGATCTGCTGCTGCGCGGCGACAAGTCGAAGGACATTGCGCTGGTAACGGGCGATGTGATTTTCATTCCGTATGCGGGACCGCAGGTGGCGGTGCTGGGCAGCGTGAATCATCCGGCGATCTACGAACTGAAGGGCCAGACGAGCGTGGAGCAGGCGCTGGCGTTTGCAGGCGGCGAGAGTTCTTTGGCGTCGGGTGCGGATGTGCTGCTGGAGCGCGTGTATGAGCATGCGAACCGCAATGTGGAGACCATCAGCCTGGACACGAGCAAGACGGAGATGATGCAGGGCGGCGACATCCTCTCGGTACGCGCCGTGATGGACCGCTTCCGGAATGCTGTGACGCTGCGCGGCAACGTAGCGAATCCGGGACGGTACTCGTGGAAACCGGGCATGCGGGTGAGCGATCTGATTCCTAACCGGGAGTCGCTGGTGACGCGCGATTACTGGCGCAGACGGAACCAACTGGGACAGTTTGTCCTGGAGCAAAGCGAACAGCCGAATGAGGACCGGGCGCAGCGCCAGTTTGAGAGCCAGGTTCGGCGCCAGGAACAGCTGCAACAACTGCAGCGACTGGGACCGACACCGACGCAATCGACGACGAACGCACAGCAGATTCAGGGTGGGCAGCAGCAGCAGGGTGTACAAGGATCGAACGCCGGGCAGGTGCAAACTGTAACGCTGTATGACGCGCAGGGCCAGCCGGTACAGGTGCCAGCGCCGACCTCGGGTGCAGCTGCTTCGTTCCAGCAGCAGCAGCAGCAACAGAATGAAGGCTCGCTGCAGTTGGGCGTCAGACCGAATGAGCAGCCGGGGGACGGCTCGGCGAACTCGGGCGGGGGGAACTCGGTGGGCGCGGCGCTGACGGGAGGCGCGGGACGCTTTCAGCCAAAGAATGATGTGGTGCTGAGCGCGCCGGACATCGACTGGGGATACGCGGTCATCGAGCGGCAGGATGACAAGACGCTGACGACGTCGCTGATCCCGTTCAACCTGGGCAAGATTGTGCTGAACGGCGATGCGTCGCAGGATGTGCAGTTGCTGCCGGGTGACGTGGTGACGATCTTCTCGAAGTCGGATATTCGAGTTCCGAGCCAACAGCAGACACGGTATGTGCGGCTGGAGGGCGAGGTCGAGCAGGCGGGCGTGTACAGCGTGCAGCCGGGAGAGACGCTGCGCAGCCTGGTTCAGCGCGCCGGCGGGCTCTCGCCGGATGCGTACCTGTATGCGTCGGAGTTCACGCGCGTGTCGACGCAGAGGCTGCAGCAGGAGCGATTGAATGAGTATGCCGACCAGCTGGAGTCGACACTGACGCTGGCGAACCTGCAAAACGCGCCGATGACTCCGCAGGATCAGGCGGCGCAGGTTGCGGCGCAGACGGCGATTCGCACGACGGTGGACAGGCTGCACAGGATTCGGCCGATTGGGAGAATCGTGCTGAGCATCAAGCCGAACGATACGGGAATCGACGCTGTGCCGGACATTCCGCTGGAAGACGGCGACCGGTTTATTGTGCCGCGGGTTCCTTCGAACGTGACAGTGGAAGGACAGGTGTACAGCGGGAATGCGTTCATCTATACGCCGGGCAAGCGCGCAGGAAACTATCTGCATGAGGCCGGCGGCCCGGACCGGCAGGCTGACCACAAGCGCATGTTTATCCTGCGTGCTGATGGATCAGTGGTAAGCCAGCAGTACACGGATGTGAAGAAGTCGATCATCTATCCGGGCGATACCATCGTGGTTCCGCCATCTCTTCCGAAGAACACGCTGCAGCGTACGCTGAACATTGCGCAGATCGTCGGGAACCTTGCGCTGAGTGCGGCGTCGATCGCTGTGATTGCGAAGCAATAGCGCGGTGGGGACGCCGTCACTTTGAAGCCGACGGCACTTCATCTCTGTCTTCCAGGGAACATTGGGAGCAGCCCTCCGGGCAAAGCCTCGGCGGAAGAATTTTCTGTGTGATTCCGCCTAAAATAAACGGAGCCTTTCGCCGATAATTCGTTTGACAACACATTCTGCATCGAGAGGTTTTTGGAGTACTTGATGAAAGCAGTGATCCTGGCAGGAGGGTTCGGCAGCCGCCTGAGTGAAGAGACAATTCTGCGGCCCAAACCGATGGTTGAGATCGGAGGCAAGCCCATTCTGTGGCACATCATGAAGATTTACTCGGCCCACGGGATCAATGACTTCATTGTGTGCCTGGGCTACAAGGGGAACATGATCAAGGAGTTCTTCGCGAACTACTTTCTTTACTCCTCCGATGTGACCTTTGATCTGAAGAACGGTACGACCGAATGCCATCGGAATGGTGTTGAACCCTGGCGCGTCACGCTGGTTGACACCGGCGCGGAGACGATGACCGGGGGGCGGCTTCGCCGGGTTCTTCCCTACGTCAAGGATGAGGAAGAGTTCTGCTTTACGTATGGCGACGGCGTTGCAGACGTGAATATTACGGAACTGGTTAAGTTTCACCGCGAGCAGGGAAAGCTGGTGACGCTAACCGCTGTCCAGCCTACTGGCAAATTTGGAGCTCTCGCCATCGACGACTCGTCCGTCGTTCAGTCCTTTATGGAAAAGCCGAAGGGCGACGGGCGCTGGGTGAATGGCGGATTTCTCGTGCTTTCGCCCAAGGTCGGTGAATATCTCAAAGACGACGCGACGATCTGGGAGAGAGAACCCATCGAGACAATCGCCCGTGAAGGCAATGTGGCCGCCTACAAGCATGCCGGCTTCTGGCATGCGATGGACACCGTACACGATCGCGCGGTGCTTGAAGATCTCTGGAAGAACGGAGTTGCTCCCTGGAAGATCTGGCCATGAACTGGAGCGGCAAGCGAGTTCTGATCACTGGCCACACAGGTTTCAAGGGAAGCTGGCTCTCTCTGTGGTTGCAGTCGAAGGGCGCCGAGGTGTGTGGGTATGCGCTGGAACCACCCACCGCGGTGAACCTCTTTACCGATGCGGGCGTTTCCACGGGCATGCGCTCTGTGCTGGGAGACATTCGAGATACCGCTCATGTGGGCAAGGTGTTTCAGGAACATCAGCCAGAGATCATCTTCCATTTGGCAGCGCAGCCTCTTGTGCGGGATTCGTATGCAGATCCCGTCGGCACGTATGCGACAAACGTCGTTGGCACGGCGAGCGTACTGGAGGCCGCGCGGCATACGGCGAGTGTTGGCGCGATCGTCGTTGTAACGACCGACAAGTGTTATGAGAATCGCGAATGGGACTGGCCCTACCGGGAGAATGATCGGCTGGGCGGTTACGATCCGTATAGCAATAGCAAGGCGTGCACCGAACTCGTCGTCTCTTCGTACCGGAATTCATTCTTCAACCCGGCTGCGTACTCCAAGCATGGAGTCGCCATCGCTTCAGTCCGTGCGGGCAACGTGATCGGAGGAGGAGACTGGGCCACGGACCGGCTGGTACCGGATATCATGCGGGCGTTTCTCGCCGGGGAACCCGTGCTGATCCGGAATCCTCATTCGATTCGGCCGTGGCAGTACGTTCTCGAGCCTCTTCGCGGGTACATCGCGGTCGCGGAGTCACTCTGCGAGAAGGGGACAACGGACGCCGAGGCCTGGAACTTCGGCCCGGAACAGGCCGACGCCCAGCCGGTCGAGTGGATCGTCCGCAAACTTGCAGCTTTGTGGGGCGGAGATCCGCATTGGCGAGTTGACTCCGGAGACCATCCCCATGAGGCTCATACCCTTCAGTTGGATTGGTCCAAAGCAAAGCGCCGCTTACACTGGTCCCCCGCCCTCACGTTGAGCGACGCGCTGGCCGCAACAGCAGAGTGGTACAAGGTAAAATCAACAGATAAGGACGTGCGCGCGTTCACCTTGCAACAGATTCGAAACTATGAAGAGCGCTGCCGTTCCTAAGTGCATTCAAACTCACACCTCTATCCGCGGAGCTACCCCCAAGCAGTGAGTCGCAAAGACGAAATCCGTGCCGCAATCCGGCAACTTACCACTGAGTACTATCAAGAGGTTCACGCACCGAAGGCCTTTGTCCCGGGTGAGTCTCATGTCCCGGTTTCGGGCCGAGTGTTCGACGAGCGCGATCTTTTTTCTGTCGTGGACTCCGGGCTCGATTACTGGCTGACTGCAGGCCGCTTCTCCGATCTCTTTGAGTTCAAGTTCGCGAAGTTTGTCGGCGTGCGCGATGCCCGCCTGGTGAACTCAGGCTCGTCGGCAAATCTCATAGCCGTTACCGCGCTAACATCCCCAACGCTGGGCGAACGCCAACTGAAGCCCGGTGATGAGGTGATCACAGTCGCCGCCGGCTTCCCGACGACGGTGAACCCGATTCTGCAGAACCGCCTCGTCCCGGTATTTCTGGATGTAGAACTCGGAACCTACAACGTCGATGTGTCGATGCTCGAAGCGGCACTGAGCTCGCGGACCAAGGCGCTGATCTTTGCGCACACGTTGGGCAACCCTTTCAATGTTGGTGCGGTCGCTGAGTTTGCACGCAAGCACGGCCTATGGCTGATTGAAGACTGTTGCGATGCGCTCGGCTCGACGTTCAACGGACAGCGGGTCGGAACCTTCGGAGACATCGCGACGTTCAGTTTCTATCCGGCGCACCATATCACGATGGGCGAAGGCGGTTGCGTGGCGACGGCCCAGCCACGGCTAACAAAACTCATTGAGTCGTTCCGTGACTGGGGTCGCGACTGCTGGTGTGCTCCCGGCAAAGACAACACGTGCGGCAAGCGCTTCGATTGGGAGCTGGGCTCTCTGCCGCATGGGTACGACCACAAATACACGTACTCACACATTGGCTATAACCTTAAGGTCAGCGATATGCAGGCTGCGGCTGGTGTTGCCCAGCTCGAGAAGCTAGAAGGGTTCATCGCTGCGCGCAAGCGAAACTTCGCTTATCTGACCGAGCGCTTGAGCCCGATGTCTGACGTCTTCCTGCTGCCGCATGCGACTCCTAAATCTGATCCAAGCTGGTTCGGTTTCCCGATTGCGGTAAGGCCCGAATCTGGCGTGAGACGCGACGAGTTGGTGCGCTTTCTTAACAGCCGCCAAATAGGCACACGGCTGCTTTTTGGCGGCAATCTCCTGAAGCAGCCCGCTTACAGGGATATCGAGAAGCGTGTGATTGGAGATCTTCCCAACTCAGATTTCGTCACAAGCCAAGTCTTCTGGCTCGGGGTTTATCCCGGCCTGACTCCGCAGATGCTCGACTACGTAGCCGAAAGCATAGAGGAGCACGTGGCACAGCTCGCTGTGAGCTAAATCATCTTTGCCTGGCCCCGAGCGAGATGACTCGCCGTAGTGGCACCTTCCGTATCTCGAAACGACACATCTTGATCGACCGATTTTCCACCAGGAGTTCCAATGCGGGTTGCAGATTACATGGCGCACAAAGTTGTCGAAGCAGGTGCAGACTGCTTCTTTGTGCTAACAGGCGGCATGGCGATGCACTTGAATGATGCTTTTGGTCGCGAACCCTCGTTGCGCTACTACTGCAATCATCATGAACAGGCTTCGGCCATGGCGGCCGATGCTTATGCGCGCCAGACCGGCAGGCTTGGCGTCGCCATGGCTACCAGCGGCCCCGGTGCAACCAACCTGCTCACAGGCCTCGTCGGCGCATACCAGGATTCGGTGCCGGTCATCTTCTTCACTGGTCAGTGCAAGCGCGTTGAAACGGTGCGTGGACGCAACATTCCTGGCCTGCGTCAGTGCGGATTTCTCGAGGTCGACATCGTGCCCATGGTGGAATCCGTGACCAAGTACGCGGCTTACGTCGAAAGCCCTGAGCGAGCGCGCTATCACATCGAAAAAGCAATTCATCTTGCGCGTACCGGCCGGCCGGGTCCGGTTCTGCTGGATGTTCCGCTGGACGTGCAGGCTGCGCCTTTCCCAGAGGATTCTGAAGGCTACACACCGGAAGAAGATGCTGTTCCGGTGTGCGATCCCTCAGCGGTAGAAGACATCTTCGACCGGCTTGCGAAGGCCAAACGGCCGCTGATCCTTGCTGGCCATGGCATCCGGGTCGCGGATCAAGTTCCGGCCTTCCGTGAGCTCGTTCATCGTCTTCAGGTGCCGGTTGTGACCTCCTTCATGGCCAAGGATCTGATGACCTACGACGATCCTCTCTTTGTCGGGCATCCGGGTCCGCGCGGCGTGCGCGGCGCAAACTTCGCCGTTCAAGCCGCAGATCTGCTCCTGATCATGGGCTGCAGTCTCCATATACAGACCGTTGGCTACGAAGGCGAACTGTTCGCTCCGAACGCACATAAGATTCAAATCGAAATCGATCCATCGTTGCAGGCACGCGAACGCGTCGGAGTCGACTCGAAATATACGTGGGATATCAAGGACTACCTGCCTCAGCTCCTGGATGGGGCTGCGTGCTACAAGGGCTCGACCTGCAAAAAGTGGGTTGCCGCGTGTCAGGCGTGGAAGGAGAAGTACGGAATCCGGCAGGAACCACATGATTTGGGCGGCGCGGAGGATCCTACAAATCTCTACGAGTTTGTCGATGTGCTGAGCGATCTGCTGGAAGGAACTGAAACGATCCTTACCGATGCAGGTCAGCCGCATCCTATTCTTGGGCAGGCTTTCCGGGTCAAGGGCAAGCAAAGATATTTGAATCCTGGTTCGCTTGCGGAGATGGGCTACGCTGTACCCGCAAGTTTCGGCCCGGCGGCCGCCGACCCAAGCCTCAATGTGATTGTCGTAACCGGCGATGGGTCGCTGCAGACGAATATCCAAGAGTTGCAGACGCTGGTCCACTACGGTTGGAACATCAAGCTTTTCGTCATCAACAATGGAGGCTACGGCTCGATTCGGAGGACGCAGGAGACGTTTTTCAAAGGCTTCATGATGGGTAGCACGCCTGAAACCGGTGTGACGATGCCCGACACCGAAGCGATCTGTAAGGCGTACGGACTTCCGTTTGTCCGGTGCGAGAATCGATCGCATCTGCGCGATGTGCTTCAGCAGGTGCTGACGAAGAAAGGGCCAGTTCTCTGCGAAATCATGGCCCAGTACAACCAGAGGATTCTTCCAGGCGTACCCTCGTATCTGCTGCCCGATGGCAGCATGCGCTCTAAAGCTCTTGACCAGATGTCGCCGGAGATCGATCTTAGCTTTGAAGAAGTTTACAGGGCCGCCGGTCTCGATTTATCTCGTTGATGATGCCTCCACTGCCGAAAGACGACATCGATCTGATCCTCACGCATACTGTGCGGCTCTGGGAGGAGATGCGTGACAGCCGTCTGTTCCTTACGGGTGGAACAGGCTTCTTTGGTTGTTGGCTGGTCGAGAGTTTTCTCGCCGCGAATCGGCAATTCGACCTGCAAGCACAGATTACGGTCCTCACGCGCTCGCCGAAGGCGTTTCGGGAGAAATGCCCTCATCTCGCGGATGATCCTGCTCTCACATTGCTTCATGGTGATGTTACCAACTTCGACTTTCCATCCGGCGAGTATCCGTACGTGATTCACGCCGCCACAGAGGCCAGCGCGAAGATGATTGCGGAGCAACCGCGGCAGATGCTTGCAACCATCCTTGACGGCACTCGCCGGTCCCTCGACTTCGCTACGACTCATGGCACACGGAAATACCTCCTCACCAGCTCTGGTGCTGTCTATGGCGAGCAGCCTCCGGAGATCACCCACCTTTCAGAGGACTTTCCCGGTGCTCCCAATCCTGTTCGCGCTTCCTCGGTCTACGCCGAAGGCAAGCGCGCAGCGGAACTACTGTGCGCTGTTTACCAAGCGACGTTTCCCATCGAATGCAAAATCGCCCGCTGCTTCGCCTTTGTTGGCCCGCATCTTCCTCTCGATACACATTTCGCTGTCGGCAACTTTCTCCGCAATGCGATGCGTGAAGAGTTGATCCTCGTCGAAGGAGACGGAACGCCGAGGCGGAGTTACATGTACGCTGCCGACCTGGCCATCTGGTTATGGACGATGCTCTTTCGAGCTCCTTCGCTGGATCCAATCAACGTCGGGTCGGATCATTCCATAAGCATTCGAGAGCTGGCAGAGGCCGTTCCTGCAGCTATCGGCTCATCGTCACACGTACACATTTCGAAATCGCCGCAACCAGATACTCCGCTGCGTCAATATGTTCCATCCATCGCAAAGGCTGCGGAGAAGCTTGACCTTACCTGCTCTATTGAGCTGGCTGCAGGGCTACGCCGCACCGCTGCATGGTACGGGTATGTGCCGGCGACGACCGTTTAGACTAGGAACTGCCTTGATCACCTCATTTCGATCTCTACAACTCGCGCCGGTGTCACAACGGAATTCGTGTTGGTGGAGCGGTGTTCCAGTTCCATTGGAGAGAGCGTGAAGGCTGAGCAAGTTACCCAGGATGCCCAGACCGCTCGCTCGCTACGCGGCCAGCTGAAGCACTGGCTTGGCCTCGACCGCGCTATTGCCTTCACAGTTCTCGCCCGCTTTTGGTCCGCTGCGGCCGGCATGGCGACGATCCTGCTCATTACACGTTTCCTTTCGCCGGCGGAGCAGGGCTACTATTACACCTTCTCAAGTCTTGTGGCTCTTCAGATTGTCTTCGAACTTGGGTTTTCTTTTGTAATACTTCAGCTCGCGGCTCACGAGCGCGCTCAGCTTATTTTTCTCCCAGATGGCTCCATCGAGGGCAATGCTATTGCGCATTCGCGCCTGGCATCCATCCTGCAAAAATGCGTGCGCTGGTACTCGGTTGCCGCGATCATCATGCTGGTTTGTCTTCTGCCTATCGGCCTCTACTTTTTCATGGCGCATCAGCATGGCAATACATCCATTGCCTGGAAACTTCCGTGGTGCCTGCTTGTCGCGGCGGCAACGATTGTTTTTCAGATCGACCCAATCTTCTCCTTCATTGAAGGCTGCGGATCCGTCGCACAGGTCGCGCGCATGCGCCTCAGCCAGGCTGTTCTGGGAAGCGTCCTGGCATGGGCCTCGTTGGCGCTTCATCATGGCCTGTTCGCCCCGGCAATGTTGATTTTTGGTCAAGCTACGATGGGGCTGGCTTTTCTGCTCACAGCTCCGCGTCGCAAGATGGTTAAGCATCTGCTGACATACAAGGTCCAGGGTCACTTTGTTGGATGGCGTACCGAAATCTGGCCGTTTCAGTGGCGCATCGCAATAAGTTGGCTTTGCGGCTATTTCATCTTTCAGCTTTTCAATCCGGTGCTCTTTGCTTATCAGGGACCAGTTGCCGCAGGACAAATGGGTATGTCGCTCAGTATCGCGGCATCCATCGGTGCTGTAGCGATGGCGTGGATCAACACAAAGGCATCCCCTTTTGGGACTCTGGTTGCGCGAGGTGAAATTGAAAAGCTCGACACACTTTTCTTTCGGACCCTGTGGCAGTCGACCACATTGCTGGTATGTGGTGCCGCGGCCTTTTTTGTCGTCCTCATCGTTGCCGGCAGCCACTTCCCACGGCTCACTTCGCGCGTGCTTCCGCCGTGGGCCTTTGTGCTCCTGCTGTTAACTACGGTGATGAACCACGTCGTCTTCAGTGAAGCACTCTACCTGAGGGCGCATAAGCAGGAACCCTTTTTCACCCAAGCGATCACGGTCGCCACTCTTCTCGGGTGCGCCACGTGGCTGCTTGGCAAATACTCCGGAGTAGACGCGGTGACTGTCGGATATTTTTGCATTGGCGGCGTCTTCGGTTTTTTGTCCGGCACCTATATTTTCCTCACCAAGCGTCGTGAATGGCATCGTCATCCGGTGCACCCCAAGATATCTATCTCCTCTGAGTCCCCTGTTCATGAATGAGCCGGCAAACGAGCAGAGCGGCGACAAGCCGCTTCTGACACTCGCCATCCCTACTTACAATCGCTCGCGCTATCTGCGTGAACTTCTTTCGGTCCTGCACGATCAGGTCGCCAGAGAGTCGCGGGTCGAGTTGATTATTTCCGACAACGCCTCGCCGGACGACACGCCGTCTGTTGTCGCAGAATTCCAACAACTAGGCCTCCCCGTCCGATACCTTCGCAACCCGGAAAACATCGGTGCCGATGGCAACTTTCTGCAGTGCTTCGAGCAGGCGCGCGGCAAATATTTCTGGCTCTTCGGAGACGACGACGTTCTTCTACCAGGTGCTCTTCGACTGCTCGTCGAGCTCCTCGCAGCGCACACTTATGACCTTGTGTACGTGAACTCATTTCCTCTGGAGAGTTCGACCGCCCTGCACGAAGTACAGGGACCACTGAGGGTGACTGACTCATCACATGCCAGCGTTCTTGCCAGTAACGTTCACATTTATTTCAGCTTCATAACCGGCAACATTATTGACAAAGAGGCGGCACTCCGCGGCCTCGAACGTCCCGCATCGGAGTTGCGAAACAGCAACCTGCTGCAGCTCGGGTGGACCTACGCTGCACTCAACCAATACCGTCGCGGTCTTGTTGTAAAAGACAAACTCGTCGGTGCGCGCGTAGACAACACGGGCGGATACAAGCTGCTCGAAGTCTTCGGGCCTTCGCTCCTAACCGTGACTGCAAGGGTGAAGGACCCGCGTCTCAGAGCGATCATCATGAATGGTGCAATTCAGCGGTTCTGGCCTGGCATGCTGATGAACTACAGGTTGAATGCCGGTAGTTTCAGCAAAGAGGCAGAACCCGAGGTTGTTCTTGGCCCGGTCTTTCGCAGAAACTGGCGTTATTGGGTCTTCACCGTGCCCATCGTTCGTTTGCCATCGGGGTTAGCGAAAGCCTGGTTTTTGCTGGTGAGAATCATCAATCGGCTCGACCGCTTTTTCGGGTTTTTCCTGCTGCGTCTGCACATGCCCGGTTCCACCCATGAATGACGGCTCCGCTTGCCGATCGGCAAGCTTGTTATCATCAACACGATTCTCCGTGCACAGCTCAAAGGTCGAGCGCTGCACGTTTCATCGATATGGTCGGTAGTTTTTCTATGTGTGGTGCTCTCTGAATCGGATCCGCCGGTTTCGCAATGAGAATGGAGCTTATCTGCTACTGCAGCTTCTGAGCAGCAGTGCGACGAGCTTCGTGCGCAACTATTTTTTGTCTAGGAAGCTGAGGGCGAAGAAACTCAACATTGGCCCTCGCTCCTATCTTCGAGGTCTCTCTTCAATTCGCATTGGGAACGACTTCTCTGCCGAGACAGGGTTGTGGCTCGAAGCAATTACCCGCTATAACGACCAGACATTCACACCACGAATCACCATCGGGAGTCACGTTCGCATCAGCCAATTTGTGCATATCGCCGCAACGAACCTTGTCGAGATTGGAGATGATGTGCTCATCGGCAGCCGGGTCATCATCATCGATCACAATCATGGCCAATATCGCCGCACACATTCTTCTCCGATGAGTGTTCCCGCAAGGCGCTCTCTCGACTCAGACCTGCAAGTCACTATTGGTGCTCGCGTATGGCTTGGAGATGGTGTCGTGGTCGCACCCGGGGCCAGCATTGGTGAAGGCTCGGTCATCGGTGCAAATTCTGTCGTGGTCGGAAACGTTCCGCCGTTTTCACTGGCTGTTGGGGCGCCGGCAGTGGTTAAGAAGAGGTTTGATTTTTCTATGAATCAGTGGAGTGAGGCGGAATGACGCGGGCTGCATGCACCATCGTTTCCTTGAACTACCTCCCCTACGCCAGAACGCTGTGCGACTCCTTTCTCGAGCAGCATCCTGAGCTTCCTTTCTACGTGCTCATCGTTGATCGTCGATCACCAGACCTCGATCTTTCCCGAGAGCGTTTCCAGATTATCTGGGTGGAGGAGCTTGGCATCCCCAACTTTCTCTCCGCCGCTTTCAAGTTTGACATCCTTGAGCTGAACACCAACGTCAAGGCCACTTTTTTAAAGCATCTTCTTGCCAGCGGAGTCGATGGACTCATTTATTTTGATCCCGACATCCTAATCTGTTCCAGCGTCGGTTTCATCTTTGACCTATTGCAATCGAGTTCTATCGTCGTAACGCCGCACGCACTTTCACCCAATAATGCTGCGCCGGCTGGTGAGGCGATCCTTCTTTACTCAGGCGTTTTCAATCTTGGCTTTATCGCGGTCGCAAACACCGAGGAGTCTATGCGCTTTCTCGCGTGGTGGGAGAATCGCTGCCTCACGGAAGGGTTTGTCGAGCGACGGAGCGGGCTCTTCGTCGATCAGAAATGGATTAATCTCGTGCCGTGTTATTACGACCATGTCACGATTCTCAAGCATCCAGGCTGCAACGTGGCGTACTGGAATCTTCATGAACGAAGTATCGCCAAAGACAGGCAACGATGGACTGTGAACGGAAGTGTGCAACTCGTCTTCTATCACTTCAGTGGCGTTCCTGTGGACGGCGGCACACTGATTTCCAAAGGTTACGATCAGTTCACGCTAGAATTTCTTCCATCATTGGCCGAACTATTCGAGTTTTACCGCGCGGAGCTATTGAAGAACGGAATCCGCGAACTAGGAAAGCATCAATACGCCTTCGCACGCTACGACAACGGACAGTTCATCAATAAGCTGCAGAGAGCTCTTTACGCCGCGCACCTGGAGGATTTTCAAGACACAGGTGATCCGTTCCAGACTTCGAATCAGTTTTATCGATGGACTAAAGAGCAGCATCTGCTTGGCGTCCAGGACTCCGCTGCCCAATACAACAGACGAACGATGAATGCAGATGATTCCAAGGTAAAACTAGTGAATTCCTTCCTGAGGCTGCTTCTACGCTTGGGTGGAGTCGACCGATACACTGTTCTAATGAAGTACTTTGGCTTTATTTCTGTCCTGCGCAACCAGAAGGAGATCTTTCCAGTTTCTCGCCGATCATAAGAATACGCACCCTATGTTGTTACGAATTTGCCAACGAAGAGACAGAGGTTCATCGCCGGAGCGCTTCTTGAGTAAAACTTCGTTGCTGTGCCGCGACTGCCTTCGAACAGTGGCAATTGCAACTGTAAGAGTTCATCGATGACTCCTCTCGGATACATTCTGCTGCCGATAGGTCTTGCTGGACTACTGACGTCTGCCCGATGGCTTTACCGCTTTTTTGTTTTCTGGACTCTATTTTCGGCAACATCCGTTCTCAATGTAGGTGCTGGGGATAACGGCTCCGCTCTTCAGGTGTGGATGTTTTTCGGCGCACTGTGGCTCCTGCGACTCGGACTGGAGCGCATATTCCTGCTCTCGTTCAGCATCGACCATCGGCTTAAGCGCATGTCGTACTGGCTTATTGCTTTTCTCGGCGTAGCAACGGCTTCATTGGCCATGCCAGTTCTTATCGATGGAAGTCTCCAAATAGCTTCACCCTTCCTTGGCGATAACACACAGACGCCGTTGGTCCTCTCAGGTCACAACATCACGCAACTGCTTTACCTGATCTTTGGTGGAATTATTGCAATCTGTGTCGCTCATGCGAACCTCGACGATGAAACCAGGGGAGAGACCGAACGCATCATTCTATTCTCGGGAATTTTCATCGCGTGCTGGGGAATCTTCCAGTTTCTTTGCAACGTCACCGGTTTTCCCTATCCCGACTTCCTTCTGAACAATTCGGGTTCTGCGTCTGGCAAGGGGTTTATGGAGGCACTTTCCGACATCGGCATCCACCGTGTCTCATCTGCTGCGGTTGAACCATCGGTCCTTGCTCAGGCCCTTTTGACGTTGTTGCCTCTTACGTTGCCTGCCTGGAGAAAGAGAGGATTCGTTTTCTCGCGCCGGCGCGATCGGCTGGTGGCGGTTCTCTTCATCATTGTTCTCATTCTGAGCACATCTTCAACCGCCTATCTCGGATTCGCGATCCTGGCTCTCACCTACGTTGTCTATTCTGCTCGAACGGGTAGCTTTTCGAAAACGAAGGCATTCTTCGTATTTGCACTTATCGGAATCCTTGCAACCACAATCGTCAGTGTGGCTTTCATCTCCGTTCCCGTGGTTAGTCAAGTGGTCAATTCAGTGTTGCTGAGCAAGGCCTCTTCCGGTTCCGGAATTGAGCGGGCAATGACCATCGCGTATGCCTTTGGATACTTCCAAAAATATCCGATACTAGGCATCGGATGGGGAAGCGCGACCTCGCACGACGTTATTGTCTTTCTGCTGTCGAACGTTGGGATCGTCGGAACTGTTGTCTTCTTCTGTATGATTTTTTCGGTCATTCGACCAAATTGGGAAAAGATATCCTCGCGCAATTCTCCTCTGGAACTTTCCAGAGAAGTATGGCTGATGAGTCTCGTCTGCTTTGTACTGACTAGTATCCCGGGTGGATTTCCGTTGGTTTTGGGTGACTTCTGGTTTATTCTTGGCATGGCAATGGCAACCGCATGCGGTGCAGTACCCTCCGGGGTTCGCTCAGCTTCTAAGCGTATGCAGCGTGTTGTTCCTCGCTCTCCGCTGAATAGTGAAACTTAGTTTGCAGCTTAAGATCGAATTGAGGTTTCGGGCCCTTGGTATCGTATCGGTATAAGTCCTTTCTTTTTTTGCGAGCACTAAATCCGCTCAAAGTCATCGATTGCTTCCTGGAAGTCGGGTCCCGGTTCTGGATTTATCTGACCTCACTTTCCTTTGCTGAGAGGGCAGATTCCCGACCGGAAGTCGCGCCGTGACTACTGGGACACTTTTCCAAGAGTCGAAGCCAGTCGGGGATGTCCCAAGTAGTACAAGCGCCGGGAACACAAGAACGCGTCTAACTGTGTTTGCCCTGGGCATCCTTGTCTTTGGTATCTACAGCGCGGCTCTTCTGCACACGCTCCATGGAAGCTCTCCGATGGTGAGCTTTGCGGACGACTTTGCATACTATGCCGAGATCGCTCGACGCTTTCTCGATGTCCACTTCACCACGTTCGATGGCGTAAGACATACGAACGGCTTCCATCCTCTGTGGATGTGGATCCTGACCGGGATGATGGCAGTGTTTGGGAAGGGCTTTCTTCCCGCCGTACTGCTGGTGACGGCGCTGTCGATCGGCAGTACATATGTACTGGGCTTCTGGCTGCTTCGTCGCGCCGGTCTCCAGGGAGAGTTCGCGGTGTTCTTCGCGATGGTCGGCACGGCAGTTGCCGGAATCGTGGAAGTTGGATCGATGGAGTCGGTCGTGACGATCCCGGCGCTCCTGCTTCTTGGAAGCTTCGTCCTGAAGCCTTCTCTCTCCAGCAAATCCTCATGGTTCTCGCTAGGCCTGCTTTGCTCGCTGGTGATTCTCTGCCGAATCGATACACTGCTGTTTGCGGCGTCGCTGCTTGCCTTGTTCTTCTGGCGGGCGGGCGCGAACCGCTGGAGGAATCTTGTCTTCCTCGCGTGTGGGCTCTTGCCTGTTGCAGCCTACTTCATCCAGAACAAACTCGTCTTCGGCGCAGTGATGACGGTCTCATCCAGGGCGAAGCAATTGACCGTCGGGTTCCATCCCACGTTGCTGCCTTTGGTGACTGCCTGCAAGAGCTTGCGGGGCGTAGAGTACATCTACTGCTCAATCGGTCTGGTGCTGCTTCTCACAGAGCGCGACCGCAACGTTCGCACGAAACCACTCTTTGTCGCGGCGCTACTCTTCCCCTGGCTTCAGATCGCGACGCTCTGTATGGTCTCCGACTGGCCGTTCGAGGCTTGGTACGCCTACGCCTTAGTGGTGCCCTGCCTGATCACGAGCGTTCTTCTCGTTCGGCGGTTCGATCGCAGGATCCGGCTCTCTCTCGCGCCGGCCGCCGCGCTTGCAGTTCTCGTTCTTGCCGGAATCAGCTACAAGAAGTTTCACGCAACGACTCATGATTCCATCGGAAGCGCGGCTATTGCCCTCGCGACCTGGAGTTCCGCTCATCCGGGCAACATTGCCATGGGAGATCGCGCCGGCAAAGTTGGCTGGATGGTGTCGGCGCGACTTCTGCAGATGGAGGGGTTGGTGGAGGACGAGTCCTTTTTGCGTAGGATTCGCGCTCAGGACGATGCTGTCCAAGTGATGAAGGACTACCACATCCGCTACTATGTCGCAACGAACGTGCCTCCGGACATCGATAGCTGTTATGCGGTCGCCGAGCCGGGCAGAGCGGGTCCTTATGCGGCCAAGATGCGGGCCCGCATCTGCGCCAAGCCCGTCTTCGAGTTCAAAGACAAACCTCTCCCAGGCGAGGTTCCCGACTGTTGCTCCGGGGCGGTGAACGACGTATTCGATCTGCAGCCGCTGGTGCAGGATAAGGATCACCGCTGGGGCGCTCCTCACTCACCAGGCAATCCCACACGGGACTGATCTCAGTGCACGGGTTCGAGAAATAACGCTTTACATCTATTCGAGGAAGCAGGACTCCAGCGGCAACGCCACGAGCTCAAGGACCGACAAAGGGAAAGCACCACAACCATCTTTGGGTGTACGAGGCAGGGATCGTGCTCGGCTCGGCACAGAAGAAATAGCTCGCAGGATTTATAGTGAGTTCGGCCTCCAATGTTACGTTTCAGCCTCATCGTCGCAACTGTTAATCGTTACGACGAATTATCGCTTTTCTTATCGACTCTCCTTGAACAGAAGACTTACGACTTTGAACTGATCGTGGTCGATCAGAATCAGGACGACAGAGTTGCGCCACTTCTTGATCAGTGGCTGAAAGATGCTGCGGAGCGTTCCTCCGCCAAAGGCAATACTCCGCGCCTGGTACATCTTCGCGCGGTTCCCGGGCTCTCCAAGGCACGGAATTTAGGTTTGGAGCATGCGACCGGTGAGATCGTGGCCTTTCCAGACGATGACTGCTGGTACCAGGCAACAACACTCACATTCGTCGATCAGTGGTTTGAAAAGAATCCTGACTACGGAATTCTTTGCCTCGGATCACGAGACCAGTCCGGAGCAATCAGCAATAACCGCTGGCCGCAAGACGAGTGCGACCTGACGCGCACAAACGTCTTCCGAACCACGGCAACGTATTCTTACTTCCTATACCGCAGCCGTATATCAAGGCAGCTGTTCTTCGATCCGGAGATTGGCCCCGGCGCAGCGACAATCTATGGTGCGGGTGAAGACACTGAGTTGATCGTCTCGCTCGTGAGCACGGGCATTCGTGGCCGGTTTCTGAAGAGCCCATCCATCGGCCATCCCCACAAGCCGTATGAGAGCTCCAACCGGGCATGGCGCTATGGTGCTGGATTTGGACGAGTTATG
>Ga0157369_10002846_pt1 | contig 20661 bp, 20 predicted proteins | sample C25metaG_FD_113461 | JGI IMG/M metagenome (GOLD analysis project Ga0157369, IMG submission 113461) | Corn rhizosphere microbial communities from Kellogg Biological Station, Michigan, USA - C2-5 metaG | ecosystem: Host-associated > Plants > Roots > Rhizosphere > Soil | place: USA: Michigan...
AGCCCGTCGCGCTTGGGCAGGCCCAAGTCGAGCAGGACGAGATCGTAGGTCTCGGCGCCCGCCGCGGTCAGCGCGGCCTCGCCGTCTTGCACCCAATCGACCGCGAAGCCTTCGCCGCGCAACGCCTTGCGCACGCCTTCGGCGATCATCCGGTCGTCTTCGACTAGCAGTATTCGCATCGCCTCACACTCGGTCTCGGCAGTTCGGAGTTGACCCACATACGCGCATTCTAGCGGGTCCGATCCGGAAACTTCCCGTGCTGTTCCCGCCGCGCGCGCCCTACAATAAGCGCTCGCCGCGTCGCATCCCGCGCGCCGCGCCCTCGCCATCGGCTTTTTGCGCAATCCTCCATGACGATCGCTTCACTATTTCCGTCGACTCGCCGCTCCTCCGTTCTCGCTTCGTTCCGCCTTTTCTCGCGCCGTCCGCCGTTCGATCCGTCGGCCGCGACCCATGCATGCGCCGCACCCGCGCCTCGCCCGCCGCACGGCGATGCTCGTTGGCGCGTGGCATGCGCGCTCGTCACGGCAATCACCCTCGTCGCGGCCGGCCCGGCCGACGCCCGCAAACTGCGGCGTCATGCCCGCGCGCCCGTCGTGGCGCAGTTGCCCGTGTCGGTCACGAGTGCGCTCAAGCGCGCGGACGTGCCGCTTTCGTCGGTGAGCGTCGTCGTCGAACGCATTGGCGATCGCACGCCGCTCGTCGCCCTGAATGCGCAAACGCCGATGCTGCCGGCGTCGACCATGAAGCTCGTCACGACCTATGCCGGCCTGTCGGTGCTCGGCCCCGACTACCGCTGGCGCACGAGCGCGTATGCCGACGGCGACCTCGACCGCAACGGGATCCTGCACGGCAACCTTTACATCCAGGGCACGGGCGATCCGAAGCTCGTGCCCGAAGAGCTCATCGATCTAGTCAATAAAATCCGTCAAGCGGGCATCAGCGGAATCGACGGCGCGCTCGTCCTCGACAAACGCTTCTTCGATCCGTCGACGCGCGATTTGCCGCCTTTCGACGACGATGCGGAAGCGCCGTACAACGTCGGCCCCGATCCGCTGCTCTACGCGTTCAAATCGCTCTCATTCACGCTCACGCCGGCGCCGGACGGCAGCGTCGGGATCGACGTCATTCCGGCGCTGGCGCAACTGCAGATCGACAACACGCTGCATGCCAGCGCCGGCGCCTGCGTCGGCGTGGACACAGCGCTCACGCCGAGCGTCACGCGCCGGCAGGACGGCACCGTCGACGCATTGTTTTCGGGCGATTACCCGTTGCGCTGCGGACCGCGCACGATCAATCTCGCCATGCTCGATCACACGGCGTTCTTCGCGGGCGGCTTTCTCGCGCTATAGCGTTCTGTAGGGGGCTCGTTCGAAGGCACGACCCACGAGGGGCCGGTGCCCTCCGGCGCGCGGTTGATCGCGACGCATCGCGGCCCCGTGCTGTCGGACGTCGTGCGCGACATCAACAAGTTCAGCAACAACGTCATGGCGCGCAACCTGTTCTTGACGATCGGCGCCGTCGTGGATAAGCCTCCCGCCACGCCGGCGAAGTCCACCGCCGTAATCGAACGCTTTCTGCACACGCAAGCGCTCGATATGCCCGAACTCACGCTCGCCAACGGCTCCGGCCTGTCGCGCGAGGAACACGTCAGCGCAAAATCGATGGCGGACTTGCTGCAAAACGCGAACGCGAGCCCCGTCGCGCAGGTGTTCGTCGCGTCGCTGCCCGTCGCAGGCGTGGACGGCACCATGCGCAACCGGCTGCGCAGCGAACCGGTGCTCGGCAATGCCCATATCAAGACGGGCACGCTCAACGACGTACGTGCGATCGCCGGCTATGTCGCGGCGGCGGACGGCCAAAGCTACGTCGTGGTCAGCTTCATCAACGACAAGCGCGCCAGCGGGGCGCGCGCCGCCCACGACGCCCTGCTCGAGTGGGTCTATCGGGGGCTGCGCTAGGGCCTGTTCACGCTCATTCCGGGCTGCGCTAACCGCAGCAGGGCCGAGAGCAAACACCGCAACGGGGGACAGGCCCGCGCGCGGTATTCGGCCCCGCCGGGGCGCCGCCCACCGAATATTTCTTCTACGATCAAATGAGGCCGGCCGCGGCGCGAGCGTGTACGCTGTCGGGCAACGACCGGCGTGCGGACCGATGGGGGCGTATGTCCCACGCGCCGGCGGCAAGGCCGCCGCGCATGCTGCGAGGACCCAGGCATCCATAACTAAGAGACACGAAGGAGGAAGACGTCATGCAATTCGACGCCGAATTGCTTCTGCTCGCCATGGCGCCCGTCTTTCTCGCATGCATCGGCTGGGAGGCATGGCACCTCGCGCGCACGCGCCGGGCCGATCGGCTCTACAGTTGGCCCGACACGCTGTGCAATGCCGCGCTCGCCCTGATGCATCAAGGCGCGGACAAGCTTGCGTGGCTTGCCGTCGTGCCGTTCTACGCATACGTCTATGCGCATTTCCGGCTCTTTACCTGGCACGGCGGTTGGCTTTCGTTCGCGGTGCTATTCCTGGCCCAAGACCTGCTGTACTACGTGTTCCACCGGTGCAGCCACCGCATCCGTTGGTTTTGGGCCGCGCACGTCGTCCATCACTCGTCCGAGCGCCTCAATCTATCGACGGCATTCCGGCAAAGCCTGATGTACCCGATCGCCGGGATGTGGGCGTTTTGGACGCCCCTGGCGCTGCTCGGCTTCCCGCCGAACCAGATCGTCGCCATCGTCCTCATCAATCTGGCGTTCCAATTTTTTGTCCATACGCAGGCCATCGGCCGCTTGGGTTGGCTCGAATACGTGCTGAACACCCCCTCGATTCATCGCTGCCATCATGCGCGCAACCCACGTTACATCGATCGCAATTTTGCGGGCGTGCTCGTCATTTGGGACAGGATGTTCGGCACCTATGTGCCCGAGGACGCGGACGATGCGCCGCAGTACGGCATCGTCGAACCGCTGCGCACGCACAACCCCGTGACGGCCACTTTTCACGAATGGCGCTCGATGCTCGCCGATGCGATGCGCGCGCCCCGCTTTGCCGATAAACTGCGCGCGATCTTCGGACCGCCCGAATGGGCGGCGGCTTACCACGCGGCGCGAGCGCACTACACACCAGATCACGGCCATGCCGCATACACGAGGAGATGAAGTCGATGGAACACGGTAAGAAGACACGAAAGAGCACGTGGCTGCGCCTCGCGCAAAGCTCGATCGCGAGCGCGGCGTTCGCGCTACTCGCGGCTTGCGGCGGCGGTGGTGGCGGCTCGACGCCGGCCAGTTCGACGCCGCCGAGCGGCGTGGCGCTGCAGGCGGTCTCGTTCGGCGATAGTCTCTCCGACGTCGGCACCTACGCCTGGTACGCGAAGGCAAACTTCGGCGGCGGCGAGTTCACGACGAACCCGGGTTCGATTTGGGTCGAAGACGTCGCAGCCTACTACGGTAGCTCGCTCACGCCCGCTTACTCCGGCGGCTTCACGATGGCCACGCCCACGGCCCAATCGGGCCTGGGCTACGCGCAAGGCGGCGCGCGCGTCGCGCTGCAACCCGGCGTCGACAACCCGGTTTTGAGCACGGTGCCGATTACGACGCAGATTCAAAACTACCTGAGCGCGCATGGCAGTTTCAACGGCAACCAGCTCGTGATGATCCAAGGCGGCCCCAACGACATCTTCACGGCTGCCGCGATCATCGCCGCCAACCCGGCCAGCGCTGCAACGGAAGTGGTCGCCGTGGAGAACGCGGCGATCGCACTCGCCGGCGCCGTCGGCACGCTGCTGCAAAACGGCGCGACGAAGGTCGTGCTCGTGAACGTGCCCGACATCGGCAAGACGCCGCTCGGGTTGTCGTCGGCCGACGGCGGCGCGCTGCTCACGCAATTGAGCCAAGCATTCAATCTGACGCTCACCACGGCCCTGACGCAGGGCGGCATCATGAACAAGGTGATCTACGTCGACGCCTATACGTTCATCGACAACATATCGGCGAACGCAGCGGCCAACGGCTTCGCCGTCGGCAATACGGGCACCGCCTGCAACCTCACGAAGATGACCTCCTCGGCCACCGCGTACGGCCAGGCCAACCCGAGCGTCCTGAACGGCATGACGCCGGCGCAGTTCGGCGCTTCGCTCGCCTCGTCGCTGTTCTGCTCGCCGCAGATGTACACGACGACCGGGGCCGATCAGAGCTATATGTTCGCCGACAGCCTGCATCCGACGACGCGCCTTCACGCGTTATTCGCGCAGCAAGTCGAACGGCAGATCGCCGCAGCCGGTATCGGCAAGTAATGAGCGGGGGAGGCGGCGCACTGCCCGCCTCGCTCGGCCGCGGCGCGGCATGCCGTTTTCAAATGGGTGAAGAAGGCCCTAGCCGATAAACACCCGGTTTTGCGCTCCCGCGAAACCGGGTGTTTTGCTTCGTATCGGCGCGACCGGCTAGGCCGAAGGCGCGAACGGCCCTATGCGTCGGATGCGAACGCCGCCGCCGCGCGGCCGAGCCGATCGTTGACCGCGATCCATTCGGGCGTGTCGGGAAGCTTTTCGACGAAGATGCGCGCCACCTGCGCACGGTCGAGCGCGCGCAGCAAACCATAGAGTTCGCGTGCGTAGAGATGCGGATCTTCGGGCGCCGCGATGAAATGAACGTTTGGCGCATCTGCCCATGCGCCGGCGCGCGAAACGCGGGCAACCAATGCGACGCGCACGCCTGCCGCGTTGGCTTCGCCCAGCATCGGTTCGAGCGCCGCGAACGGCAACAGCGCGAGCGGCGTGCGCGGCGCGTAATGCGCCTTGAGCGTGCCCGAGGCGCGGGGCGCCGTCGCATCGCTGCCGTCCGGCAGCTTCGGCGCGACGCCGAGCACCGCGGCGATCTCTAGCGGAGTGACCCGCCCCGGACGCAGCAACGCAGGAAAGCCGCGCGAAAGATCGAGAATCGTCGATTCGATCCCCACGTCGCACGGTCCGCCATCGAGCACGTGAATCGCTTCGCCGAACTCGTCGCGCACGTGCTGCGCCGTGGTCGGGCTCACGTGCCCGAAACGATTGGCGGACGGAGCCGCCACACCGCCATGCCCGCCGCGCCGCGCGCTGAACGCCGCGAGCAGCCTTTGCGCCACAGGATGCGATGGGCAACGCAAACCGACGGAGGTTTGGCCCCCGCTCACGGCATCGGGAATGTGCGGCGCCCGTTCGAGAATGAGCGTGAGCGGCCCCGGCCAAAATGCATCGATCAGCTTGCGCGCATCGGAAGGCAGAGGCGCCACCCAGTATTGCGGATCGCCGTGCGGGGCCAGATGAACGATCACCGGATGGTTCGCCGGCCGCCCTTTGGCCACGTAGATACGCGCGACGGCAGCCGGGCTCTCGGCATCGCCTCCGAGGCCGTAGACGGTCTCGGTCGGAAACGCGACGAGCTCGCCCGCATCGAGCAGCGCAGCGGCTTCGTCGATTTGCGCGTCGGAAACGGTCGGCGCGCCGGGGGAAGAAGAGCGGTTGGGCATCGTCGCCACGCCTGAACGATGGGCCGGCCGCTCAGGCGAGCGAGATATGCAGCAGGCGCGCGCAATCGCGCGCGGCCGTGCGCGCTTCGTCGAGCGTCGCGGCGGTGAAATTCACGTGCCCCATCTTACGCCCGGGCCGCGCCTCTTCCTTGCCGTACAGATGCAAGCGCGCGGCCGGCATCGCCGCCAGCTCGTGCCAGGGCGGCGTGACAGGCGTCGTGCCGGTGCCGCCCTTCGGGCTTGCGGGGAACCAGACGTCGCCGAGAATATTGAGCATCACCGCGGGCGAATGCTGACGCGTATCCCCCAGCGGCATGCCCGTCATCGCGCGCACTTGCTGCTCGAATTGGCTAGCCGCGCAGGCATCGACCGTGTAATGGCCGGAATTATGCGGGCGCGGCGCCATTTCGTTCGCGACGAGCGAGCCGTCTTCCAGCACGAAAAACTCGACGCAGAGCACGCCGACATAGTCGAGTTTCTCGGCGATACTGACCGCGGCCAATTGCGCCTGTTCGACGATCGCCGGCGATGCATCGGGCGCGGGCACCGCCGTCAACGCGAGCACGCCGCCGCGGTGAAGGTTTTGCGCGAGCGGATAGACCGCCGTCGAGCCATTGGCGCCGCGCGCGATGAGCGCCGAGACTTCGTATTTGAGCGGCAACCGCTTTTCCAGTACGCACGGGACGCCGCCGAGCGCGCCGTAAGCCTCGCGCGCTTCGTCGACGCTCGCGACGCGCACTTGCCCTTTGCCGTCGTAGCCGAGCCGCGCCGTCTTCAAAATGCCCGGCAGCACGGCAGCGAGCGCCGCGTCTTCCATGGCGGCGAGCGCATCGGACGACTCGATCGCGACGTACGGCGCCACCGGCACCCCCGCCTCGGCAATGAAGCGCTTTTCGGCAATCCGATCTTGAGCGATCGCGACGCAGCGTCCGGCGGGACTGACGAAGGTCGTGCGCGCCAAAAAGTCCAGGCTACCGGCCGGCACGTTCTCGAATTCGGTCGATACGGCCGCGCACAGGCGCGCCAGCTCGGTCAGCGCCGCTTCGTCGGTGTAGGCGGCGCGCACATGCCGGTCGGCGACGCTGCCGGCGGGGCTCGCTTCGTCGGGATCGAGCACGGCCACACGGTAGCCCATCGCCTGAGCCGCGAAGCAAAACATGCGGCCGAGTTGGCCGCCGCCGACCATCCCGAGCCAAGCGCCGGGCATGATCGGTGAAACGGGGGTGTTCTCTTGATTCATCGTTGAGTCGATCGGTCACGCCCGCGGCTCATCAAGCGGCAGCGGGACGGGGAACCATGGTCGCGAAAACGTGACCGGTGAAGAGGCCCGCCGCCACGGCGGGCCACCGCTCTTACAGCGCCGGCAGCACCATCGCGTGGGCCGCCTCATTTTGCTTGACGCGAAACGCCGCGAGCCGCTCGGCATACTCGGCCGACGTACCCGCCAATATCGCCACGGCGAACAGCGCCGCGTTCGCCGCACCGGCCTCCCCGATCGCGAACGTCGCAACCGGAATGCCCTTGGGCATCTGCACGATCGAATGCAACGAGTCGACACCCTTCAGATACTTGCTGGCGACGGGCACGCCCAGCACCGGCAGCGTGGTCTTCGCGGCCAGCATCCCGGGCAGGTGCGCCGCACCTCCCGCGCCGGCGATGATCGCCCGCAAGCCGCGCTCGCGCGCCGTTTGCGCATAGGCGAACATTTCGTCCGGCATACGGTGCGCCGAGACGACCTTCGCCTCGTAGGGCACACCGAAATCTTGCAAGATCGCCACGGCGTGCTTCATGACGTCCCAATCGGAACTCGATCCCATCAACACGCCGATCACCGGCGCGCTATGCGTGTGGGCCGCTTGTGCTACTTCGCTCATCGTGCGGTTTTCCTTTCGAAGCGAACGCTCGCTCACGCGAGCTTGCGACCCGTCAGCCGCTCGAGCGCTTCTTGATACTTCTCGCTCGTCTTGGCGATCACATCCTCGGGCAGCTTCGGCGCCGGCGGCGTCTTGCCCCAGCTCTGCGCTTCCAGCCAATCGCGGACGAACTGTTTGTCGAACGAGGGCGGGTTCGTGCCGACGTGGTATTGATCGGCCGGCCAAAAACGCGATGAGTCCGCCGTCAAAGCCTCATCCATCAGGAACAGCTCGCCGTGGTTGTCCAGACCGAATTCGAACTTCGTGTCGGCGATGATGATGCCGCGCGTGGCGGCATATTCGGACGCCTCTTGGTACAGCTTGATCGAGATGTCGCGGATGGTCGCGGCGAGCTCGGTCCCGATGCGCCGCTCGCAGTCCTCGAACGTGATGTTCTCGTCGTGCTGTCCCATTTCGGCCTTGGCCGCGGGCGTGAAGATCGGCTCGGGCAGCTTCTGCGCGTTTTGCAGCCCGGGCGGCAGCGCGACGCCACAGACCGCGCCTGTCGCTTGGTAATCCTTCCAGCCGCTGCCGGCGAGGTAGCCGCGCACGACCGCCTCGACGAGGATCGGCTCGAGCCGCTTGACGACCACCGCGCGCCCCTGCACTTGCTCGACTTCATCGGCTGCGACGACGGACTCGGGCGCGATGCCCGTCATGTGGTTCGGCACGATGTGCTGCAACCGCTCGAACCAGAAATCAGCCATCTGGTTCAGCACCTCGCCCTTGCGCGGAATCGGCTCACCCATGATGACGTCGAACGCCGACAATCGATCGGTCGTGACGATCAGCAGCTTGTCGTTGCCGACCGCGTAGTTGTCGCGGACCTTGCCGCGGCCGAGCAGCGGCAGCGAGTGGAGCGAAGATTCGTAAAGGGTAGACATCGTCGTGAGCCGTCAGTCAAAAGTGATGAACGAATGAAACGGAAGACGCCGGCAAGCGTCATGCGCGCAAGCGGCCGAGATCGACCGCCCGCCAACCACACACTGCAAAACAACCAACACCGCAAAACAACAAAAGGCAAACGCCGTTCCCATCGATTGGATCGGGAACGGCGATCGCTCACAGCAACCGCGTCCGGCCTGACCACGCTCGCAAGCGGGCGATGCGCGTGAACAGGCCTTAGCGCGGCAACGGGGGTTAGCGCACCACTTGCGCCAGCTCGCCCGCCTTGTACTTCTCCGCCATCTTGTCGAGCGCGATCGGCTTGATCTTGCCAGCCTGCCCTTCGCAACCGAATGCGACGTAGCGGTCGACGCAGATCTTCTTGGCCGCTTCGCGCGCCGGCTTCAGGTAATCGCGCGGATCGAACTTGCTCGGATTCTCGAACAGGTAACGGCGGATGGCGCCCGTGATAGCGAGGCGCAGATCGGTGTCGATGTTGATCTTGCGCACGCCGTGCTTGATGCCTTCTTGGATTTCCTCGACCGGCACGCCGTAGGTTTCCTTCATGTCGCCGCCGAACTCGCGGATCTCGGCCAGCAATTCCTGGGGCACCGACGACGAGCCGTGCATCACGAGATGCGTGTTCGGGATGCGCGCGTGGATTTCCTTGATGCGGTCGATGGCGAGGATGTCGCCCGTCGGCTTCTTCGTGAACTTGTAGGCGCCGTGCGAGGTGCCGATCGCGATCGCCAGCGCGTCGCACTGCGTCTTTTGCACGAAATCGGCGGCCTGCTCGACGTCCGTCAAGAGCTGTTCGCGTGTCATCGTGCCTTCGGCGCCATGGCCGTCTTCCTTGTCGCCCTTCATCGTTTCGAGCGAGCCCAGCACGCCCAGTTCGGCCTCCACCGTCACGCCGATCGAATGCGCCATCTCCACGACCTTGCGCGAGACCTCGACGTTGTATTCGTACGACGCGACGCTCTTGCCGTCGGCCTGGAGCGAGCCGTCCATCATCACGCTCGTGAAGCCGCTGCGGATCGCGGCCATGCACACGGCCGGCGACTGGCCGTGATCCTGGTGCATCACGACCGGAATATGCGGATACGACTCGATCGCCGCCTCGATCAAGTGGCGCAAGAACGCCTCGCCCGCATATTTGCGGGCGCCTGCCGACGCTTGCATGATGACCGGGGCGCCCACCTGATCCGCCGCCGCCATGATCGCTTGCACTTGCTCGAGGTTGTTCACGTTGTATGCCGGCAGGCCGTAGCCGTGCTCGGCGGCATGATCCAGTAGTTGACGCATTGATACGAGAGGCATGCTGTACTCCTTGGATTGAAATCTGGGGTGCTCGGTCGGCACTTTTTTGTGCGAATGCGCGATTTTATCGCGAAGCGGGGGCCTCGCCCGCACTCGGAACTGCGCGGCGCGCCGGACAACGTCCGGCGCACCGCTTGCCAACGGCCGCGCCGACAGGCGTCACGTCAATAAGGGTCGCCCACGCGCACGATCTTCAGCGTATTGGTGCCGCCAGCCTGGCCCATCGGCTCGCCGACGGTCAGCACGACCATGTCGCCATGCGAGGCGAAGCCCTTGGACACGACCACTTCGACCGCCTGCTTCAGCGCTTGATCGCGATCGCTGTTCGGCTCGACCGCAAGCGGCGTGACGTTGCGATACAGCGCCATGCCGCGCTCGCTCGCCACGCGCGAGGTGAGCGCGAAGATCGGCACGTGCGACCAGTGACGCGAGAGCCACAGGGCGGTTGCGCCCGATTCGGTCAGCGCCACGATCGCCTTCGCGCCGAGGTGATAGGCCGTGAACAACGCGCCCATGGCGATCGACTGATCGATGCGCGTGAACGTGCGGTCGAGAAAATCCTTGTCGAGTTCGACGTGCTCGGACTTCTCGGCTTCGATACAGATCGCCGCCATCGCCTCGATGGTTTGCACGGGGTACTTGCCCGCCGCCGTCTCGGCTGAAAGCATCACGGCGTCGGTGCCGTCGAGCACGGCGTTCGCGACGTCCGACACTTCGGCGCGCGTGGGCACCGGCGCGTGGATCATCGACTCCATCATCTGCGTGGCCGTGATCACGAGCTTGTTCGATTCGCGCGCCATGCGGATCATGCGCTTTTGCAGCGCGGGCACGGCAGCGTTGCCCACTTCCACGGCCAAGTCGCCGCGCGCGACCATGATGCCGTCGGAGGCGTCCAAGATGCCTTGCAGCGCCGGAATGGCCTCGGCGCGTTCGATCTTCGCGATCATCTTGGGCTTGTTGCCGTACGGCACGCCGGCGATGTTCGCGAGTTGACGCGCCATTTCCATGTCGGTCGCATTCTTCGGGAACGACACGGCGATGTAATCGACGCCGATCGACATCGCCGTGCGAATGTCTTCCATGTCCTTGGCCGTCAGCGCAGGCGCCGTCAGGCCGCCGCCTTGGCGGTTGATGCCTTTGTTGTTCGACAGTTCGCCGCCCACTTTGACGACCGTGTGGATCTCCTCGCCGATGACGCGCGAGACCGTCAACACGATGAGTCCGTCGTTGAGCAGCAGCACATCGCCCGGCCGCAGGTCGCGCGGCAGGTCGCGATAATCGAGGCCGACGCGCTCGTCGTTGCCGAGTTCGCAGTTCGCATCGAGGACGAACGGCTGCCCCGGCTCCAACATCGTCTTGCCCTTCTCGAACTTGCCGACGCGAATCTTCGGGCCTTGCAGATCGGCCATGATGGCGACCTCGCGTCCCGTCTGGCGCGCCGTCTCGCGCACGTATTCGGCGCGCTTGCGGTGATCGTCGGCCGTGCCGTGCGAAAAGTTCAGGCGTACCACGTCCACGCCCGCTTGCATCATCTGCAAAAGGACCTCGGGCGAACTGGATGCCGGTCCGATCGTGGCGACAATCTTGGTGGCGCGATGCATGTATCTCCTCGTCTGAGTGGTGTCGCTGGTAAACGGGCTGCGAGACGATGCGTCGGGCGCCTGGGGCTGGGGCAAAGCGCTCGTGCTGGATTGCGCGCCGGATCGTGCCGGCGTCGCTTTATGGACTTTGTTGAGAACGGCGGGATCCGACATGGCGAGCACTTCCGCGGCCGTGCCGGTCAATGCCGCTGCGGCCGCGGGTTCGGCGGGCAGCGGCGGCTCGCCGAGCACCACCAGGGCGGCCGAATCGGGCTGCGCCCGAGCCGGGGCTTCGGCGGCCGCGGGGCGGCGCGCCGGGCGCTTGGTGGACTTCGGAGCGCGCGCGCCCACGGTCAGGCTCGCGATTCGAGCACTTCGACGGCGGGCAGCTTCTTGCCCTCGAGGAATTCGAGGAACGCCCCTCCTCCCGTCGAGATGTAGCTGACCTGGTCGTGAATGCCGTATTTGGCGATCGCCGCGAGCGTATCGCCGCCACCGGCGATCGAGAACGCCGACGAATGCGCGATCGCCTCGGCGAGCGTCTTCGTGCCGTTGCCGAACTGATCGAATTCGAACACGCCGACCGGGCCGTTCCAGACGATCGTGCCGGCGCTGGCGAGCTGCGAGGCGAGCGCCTGCGCCGTTTGCGGACCGATATCGAGAATCATGTCGTCGGCTTCGATCTCGGCCACAGGCTTGGTGACGGCGGCCGCGGTGGCCGAGAATTCCTTGGCGACCACGACGTCCGACGGGATCGGCACCGACGCGCCGCGCGCGCGGGCGCCTTCGATGATGGCTTTCGCTTCGTTCACGAGATCGGGCTCGGCGAGCGACTTGCCGATGCTCAGACCGGCCGCGAGCATGAAGGTATTGGCGATGCCGCCCCCGACGATCAACTGATCGACCTTTTCGGCGAGCGATTTGAGGATCGTCAGCTTGGTCGAAACCTTAGAACCCGCGACGATCGCGACGAGCGGGCGCTTCGGATTGCCGAGCGCCTTGCCGAGCGCCTCGAGCTCGGCCGCCAGCAGCGGGCCGGCGCAGGCGATCGGCGCGTACTTGGCGATGCCGTGCGTCGTTGCTTCCGCGCGGTGCGCCGTGCCGAAGGCGTCGTTCACGTAGACATCGCACAATTGCGCCATTTTCCGCGCGAGTTCGTCGCTGTTCTTCTTTTCGCCCTTGTTGACGCGACAGTTTTCGAGCAGCACGACCTGGCCCGGCGCGACGTTCACGCCGTTCTCGACCCAGTTGGCGACGAGCGGCACCTCGCGGCCGAGCAACTCGCCGAGCCGCGCCGCCACGGGCGCGAGCGAATCTTCAGGCTTGAACTCGCCCTCGGTCGGACGCCCGAGGTGGGAGGTGACCATCACCGCCGCCCCGGCGCCGAGCGCGGCCTGGATGGCCGGCACGGACGCGCGGATGCGCGTGTCTTCGGTGATGTTGCCGTGCTCGTCCTGCGGCACGTTGAGATCGGCGCGGATAAAGACGCGCTTGCCGGACAGCAAGCCCTTTGCGATCAGATCGGAGAGACGCAATACTTGGCTCATGGGAATGTACGCATGCAGGTTGATTGGCGGGCGGTGGCGCGCGCGGCGAACGGGTCGACCCAGCTCACGGCACGGCGGCAGACGTGCATTTTAGCCGATCGTCCCCCTGCCCTCGCCGATACGCGGACGAATGTCGCGTATTCGGGGAAGGTATGTCGCATTTGTGTGAATCCGGCGGGCCCGACTAGGCCCAAAAACGCAGCGCCGTATAGGCGAGCATGCCGACCACGATGGTGCCGAGCATCCCGCGTCGCCAGAGGAACCATGCCAGCCCGGCCAGCGTGCCGTAGAGCGCGTGATTCGAGAGGGCGACCGAAAGGCCTTGAGGCGTTTGCAGGACATCGGGCAGCACGACGGCGACGAGCGCCGCCGCCGGGGCGTAGCGCAATGCCCGTTGCACGCGCTCGGGCAACACGGCGCGCTCGCCGCCGAGCAGGAAGAACGCGCGCGTCGCGGCCGTGACGAGCGTCATGCCGATGATCGCGAGCCAGATCTGCGTGGCCGACATTGCTCAGCGCTCCTTGCCGAAACCGGCGCTGCGCTTGCCGGGGCGCGCGGCGCGGATGCGGCGAAAATCGGCGCGCTCGGCCAGCAAATCGGCAATGCTGCCCGATGCGATGGCCGCGCACACGGCGAGCGGCAGCGCCAGCCGGTAGGGCAGATCGATGGCCACGAGCGCGACCACGCCGGCGACGGCCACGGCTGCCAGCGTCGAGCGGTTCATGACGGCGCTGACGATGAGCGGCACGAGCGCGAGCGTGCCCGCCAGTTCGAGCCCCCAATTGTCGGGGACGACGCTCGCGAGCAGGATGCCGGCGATCGACGACGCTTGCCAGAACACCCAGCTCAGCGCCGACATCCCCCAGAAATACGCTTCCTTGCCCGGCACATAGCCGTTCGCGAACGATTTCTTCAGAAACAGCAGATAGACGATGTCGCCGTTGAAATAGCCGAGCAAGAGCCGCCGCCAAAAGGGCAGATACGAGAAGTGCGGCGCGAGCCCCGCACTGAAGATGATGAAGCGCGTATTGACCATCGCGGCGGTGAGCAAGACGGTCCAGATCGGCAGCTTGGCCGCCAAAAGCGGCAGGATCGCGAGCTGCGAGGAGCCCGCGTAGACGAGCAGCGACATGCCGAGCGCCTGCGGCACGGTCAACACCGACTTGCTCATGGCCACGCCGGTCACGAGCCCCCACGAGAACATCGCCATCAGCGTCGGCGAATAGTCGTGCACGCCGCTTTTGAAGGCGGCGCGATCGGCGGGGCTGAGGCGAGAGAGCATGGGCGGCGCGCGGCGGCGGCGCGTCTTGCGCACCCCGCCGCTCATGATTCGAATTGGAAGGTGTCCGATTATAGAGGCCGATCGAGCCAAACCAGCTAGCGCGTAATTGGAACTGTGGCAAAAGACGCTAAAATGGCGAACTCGTCGGGCTAGCCCCACCGCAACGCTAGGAGATACGTATGTCAATGGCCGATCGTGACGGCAAGATCTGGATGGACGGCAAGCTAATCGACTGGCGCGACGCCACGATCCACGTCCTCACGCATACGCTGCACTACGGCATGGGCGTATTCGAAGGCGTGCGCGCTTACAAGACCGTCGACGGCGCGAGCGCCATCTTCCGTCTGAAAGAGCACACCAAGCGCCTGTTGAATTCGGCGAAGATTTTCCAGATGAACGTGCCGTTCGATCACGAGACGCTCGCCGCCGCGCAATGCGAGGTCGTGCGCGAGAACAAGCTCGAAACGGCCTATTTGCGCCCGATCATTTGGGTCGGCTCGGAAAAGCTCGGGGTGTCGGCGCGCGGCAACACGATCCACGTGGCGATCGCCGCCTGGCCGTGGGGCGCGTATCTCGGCGAAGAAGGCATGACCCGCGGCATTCGCGTGAAGACTTCCTCGTTCACGCGCCATCACGTGAACGTGTCGATGGTGCGCGCGAAGGCGTCCGGCTGGTACGTGAATTCGATCCTAGCGAATCAGGAAGCCACGGCCGACGGCTACGACGAGGCGCTCCTGCTCGACGTCGACGGCTATGTGTCGGAAGGCTCGGGCGAAAACTTCTTCCTGGTCAACAACGGCAAGCTCTACACGCCCGATCTCGCCTCGTGCCTGGACGGCATCACGCGCGACACGGTAATCACGCTGGCGCGCGACGCCGGCATCGAAGTGATCGAAAAGCGCATCACGCGCGATGAAGTCTATACGGCCGACGAAGCGTTCTTCACGGGCACGGCGGCCGAAGTCACGCCGATCCGCGAGCTCGACAACCGCACGATCGGCGCCGGCTCGCGCGGCCCCATCACCGAAAAGCTGCAGTCGGCGTTCTTCGACGTCATCGCCGGAAAGAATCCGAAGTACACGCACTGGCTCACGAAGATTTGAATCGGAACGCCACACGCCTTACCGCCTATAACGAGAATCGTCTCATGAGCGAAACGAAGGAAATGCCGTTGGTCGAGCTGTCGGCCAAAGATCTGCCCGCCTATTGCCCGAACCCGTCGATGCCGCGCTGGAGCACGCATCCGCGCGTGTTCATCGACGTCACGCACGGCGAAGCGCGTTGCCCCTATTGCGGCACGCGCTACAAGCTGCGCGACGGAGAGATCGTCAAGCACCACTGATTCGCCGCGTCCCCCGCTGCGCCGCCCGGCGCGTAGCGCCGCGCAACGCCGGCGCTACGCGTGACGGCGCTCAGCAGGCAGCGGCTTCGCCGGCGCCGTCAGGCGGCGAGCCGTGAACCGCCGGGCGACGCCCGCCACCTCATCGCCGAATGCGGCGCCTATTGCGCGCCGCGCTAGCCTTCTTTCGGACACACACTGATGCGTCGCGCGTTGGTTATCGCACCGAATTGGATCGGTGACGCATTGATGGCGCAGCCGCTGTTCTCGCTGCTCAAACAACTTCACCCTCGCCTCGTCATCGACGCGGTTGCGCCCACTTGGGTCGCCTCCGTGCTCGAACGCATGCCTGAAATCGGGACAGTACACGCCACCGATCTCGCGCACGGCAAGCTGCAATTGTTCAGACGCTGGCAGCTTGCGAGCGATTTGCGCGAGCACGGTTACGACGTCGCTTACGTGCTGCCCAATTCGCTGAAATCGGCCCTGATTCCTTGGCTTGCCGGCATTCGCCTGCGCGTCGGCTATACGGGGGAAGGACGCATCGGACTGCTGAACGTGCGCCACCCCAATCCGAGCAAGGAACACCGCGGGCCGATGGCGCAGCATTACGCCGCGCTCGCCTATGCGCCCGGCGCGAACGTGCCCGACCTCGGCGCGCGGCTGCCGATGCCGCGTCTCGAAGCCGATCCGAACGAGTCGGTGCGGGTCTCGGCGCGTTTTCACCTCGATACGCGAGTGCCGCTTCTCGTGTTCTGCCCCGGCGCGGAGTACGGCAGCGCCAAGCGCTGGCCGGCCGAGCATTTCGCCGCGCTCGCGCGGATGGTGGGTCAGTCGTTTCCCTACACGCAGATCGTCGCGCTAGGCTCGAACAAGGATGCCCCGCTAGCCCAAGCGATCGCCGAGCAAGCGCCGAACGTGCGCAACTTGTGCGGGCAGACGGCGCTCGGGGAAGCCTGCGCGTTGATCGCGCGCTCGGGCGGCGTGGTCAGCAACGACTCGGGCCTCATGCACGTCGCCGCGGCGCTGCGCCGGCCGCTCGTGGCGATTTACGGATCGAGCGATCCGCGCCACACACCGCCGTTATCGGACTTTGCGAAGGTACAATGGCTGCATCTCGAGTGCAGCCCGTGCTTTGCACGCGAGTGTCCGCTCGGCCATTTGCGCTGCCTGCGCGAGTTGTCGCCGGAGCAAGTGTTCGCCGATTTGCGCGCCATGCTGCTTGGCGAGCGCTGACGCACGGAAGGCCGCGCGCCTTTATGCGTTCATTGTCTCGTGGACGCCGCTCGCCGAGCCTGAATGGTCAACGAAAGCCCGGCGCGATTGTGCGCGCGCTACCCACGAGCCCAGAGCCATGCCACGTTTTGCCCGCTTATTCGAAGCTGCAGCCGACACGCTCAACGCGTTCTATCAGACCGTCGCCGACGGCAACATGGACACGCTGATGGCCCTCTGGATCGATGAGGAGTTCGCGAGTTACATCAACGCGGGCGGGGCGCACTGGCATGGCGTGGATCAGATCCGCGCCGGCCTCGTGGCCCTAGCTGACGCCCACGCGCTGCCGACGGCGATCGATCCGCTCGACGTGCGCGTGTACGACAGCCTCGGCACGGTCGTCTACACGGTCGCGGAAGCGCATCGGTTCCAGGAACCGCTCGCGCCGCCGCGGATGGTCTATGCAACGTACGTGATGGTTCATGAGCGCGGCGAATGGCGGATCGCGCATATTCACGCGAGCCCGATGCCGGCGGAAACGGCCAGCGAGTTCGCCGCCAAGATTCGACACGGACAAGGGGCATTGCACTGAGGTCCCCGGCAAGCGCTCGCATGCGGCGGGCCGGCTGCGGACCTGTTTTTGGGGAAGGTCATGAGCACGACACATGACAAACCGGCTTCGCCACCGGCCGACGAACGCGCGGCCGCAAGCAGGCTCGTCGAATTGCTCTATAGCCCGCCCCGATGGCTGCCCACCAGCCATGCTCAAACGATCATCCCCGCCCTGTTCGCGCGCCGTCCGAGCGTCGACTATCGACGCGAGCGGTGGGACACGCCCGATCACGACTTCATCGATTTGGATTGGATCGCCTACCCGCCGGGCTCGGCCGCAGCGCCCGGGCCCGACGCGCCGTTGTTCGTGCTGTTTCACGGGCTGGAGGGCAGTTCCGATTCGCATTATGCGCGCGTATTGATGGCGTCGGCTCGCGCGCTCGGCTGGCACGGCGTCGTGCCGCATTTTCGTAGCTGCAGCGGCCAGATCAATCTCGCCCCCCGGTTTTATCACCTCGCGGACAGCGCGGAGGTGGACTGGGTGCTGCGCCGGCTGCACGCGGCGCACCGGGGGCCTATCGTCGTAGCCGGCGTCTCGCTCGGCGGCAACGTCTTGCTGCGCTGGCTCGGCGAGCGCGGCGCCGATGCCTCGTTCGTCGCGGCGGCAGCGGCCATTTCCACGCCGCTCGACGTCCACGCGGGCGGGCGCGCGCTGTCGCAAGGATTCGCGCTCGTGTACACGCTGAGCTTCCTGAAGACGCTCAAGCGCAAGGGGCTGCAAAAGTTGGAGCAGTATCCGGGGCTGTTCGACCGCGACGCGATGTTGGCGAGCCGCACCATGTACGAGTACGACAATGCGGTGACCGCCCCCTTGCACGGCTTTCGCGACGCGCAAGATTACTGGACGCGAGCGACGACGCGCCCGCTTCTGCCCGAGGTCGTCGTGCCCACGCTCCTGCTCAACGCGCGCAACGACCCGTTTCTACCGAGCGCCGCGCTGCCTACGCGCGACGAAGTCTCGGCTGCGATCGAACTCGATCAGCCCGAGGCGGGCGGGCACGTCGGCTTCATGACCGGGCCGTTTCCGGGCCGCATCGATTGGCTGCCGCGGCGCATCTTCACTTTCCTCGAACCGTACACGCGCAATGGATGACATCGTCAAAGCCGCGCTCGCCAAATGGCCCAATGTGCCGCATTGCACGGGCTGGTTGCTGCTGGATCGACGCGGCGATTGGCGCATGCGCGACGAGGGCGCACAGACGCGCGGGGAGCTGGGCACGCCCATCCGCCACGCGGCGCTGCGAGGCTTCATCGAGCGCAACTACGCATGCGACGATGCCGGCCGCTGGTTCTTTCAGAATGGGCCACAGCGCGTCTTCGTCGAGTTGGCCTACACGCCGTGGGTCGTGCGGCTTGCTGTGCCCTCGCCGGGCGCGCCCACGCTGACCGACCAGACGGGTGAGCCCTTCGAACCGGCGGCTGCCCTCATCGACGACGAAGGCAGCGTCCTGTTCGCGGATCCATCTCAACCGGCTCGCGTCGCACTGCTGCACGATCACGATCTGGATTTGTTCACGCAACTGGCAACGCTCGATGCCGACGGGCTGTCGGGCCGGCTCGATTGGCGAGCGGATCGGCCGCTTGCCATTGAAACCGTGCGGCGCGCCGAGTTGCCGGCGCGCTTCGGCTTCGTGGACAGCCCGGCCAGAGTGGGCGCGCATTGGGCATAGGTTGAGATTCGCCCCCCTGATGGCCCCGCCGTGGCGTAGGACGGCTTGCGGAAACTGAAAATTCGGGTCGTTGCCCGCAAGCAAGGGAAAACGCATCGCTGAGACGAGCCGGGTCGCGCGAGCTTGATGCACCCGCCTGTGTGAAGCACGTCCCGGCGCCTGCGCGCGACTAGTAAATTAAATCGGATGATTCAGGTCAGCCGCGAGTTGGGACGCGATGTTATTTGCCGCGTCGGTCAAATCTCCTTTGATGTCGGCGGCTACCACATTCAACTTCGCGTATTTGAACGTTTTCCTATATATGGCATTGCCCGCATCGAGCGGATCGGAATCGCTCGGTTTTCTGCGGAATTGCAACAAGTTGTTGGCCTTCGGATACATCACGGCATCCGCGGAAACATAAAGATTTCCCGACTGCAATTGATAGCCAACATCGACGAACAAGACTGCGCTTGCTGAAGCATTGTCAAAGACGATTCGTTTCTGCGTGCTTGAATTGACAGTCTCCACATCAAGGGGTGCGGAAAATTTGATGATCTGAAGCGTGCCAACTGCGCTGTCGGACGCCTGCTTCATGACGGCGCGGAAATCATAATCGTGGAGTTGGTCGAGTATCGGCGCGGCGGCACTTTCCGCCGAAGAACGCCGGGCCGCATCGATGCCGGCTGCAACGAGAACGCCGAGGAGGCCCGTGGCGCCAGGATTGGTCGGCGTCACCGTCACCAACAGGCTGTTCTGCGGAATGAATAGCGCACCGGCTACCGGTCCAAGTTCGTGCTGCTCCTGCTGGGTTACCGACATGGGCGGTGTGGTCGCACATCCGGCCAGCGCGGTGATAGACAGCAACAAAAAGAGGTTTCTCAGGTTCATTTCTGGGATCAGTTTCCGAGTTAGCGTGTGATCAAGATGGCAGAGCCCGGAAGCCATACGGCCTCCCCATCAATCGTTTCAGCCAATTCAGCGCGGCCGGACAGAAATCCGAATGGAGAAAGCCGAATGGATCGTGCCTGCGATTCCAGTTAACGGCAGATATTCGATTAACTTTAGCGAATGGCGACGTTAAGCCGCCGTCTCGTACCGCGGTGACGTTGCGGTTGAAAACGGCGGCGAATACGAGGGTGAACTGAATGGCTCGCTTGCGACATCGACCGCGCAATTCGATTAGGGTATAGCGTCTCCGAAAAGGACGGCGCGAAAACGATTACCCGTTTCGGCAAGCCGGCGAGCGACAACGCGATCTGACTGAGATGGGCTTTTCCCAGACCACAAACCGCGCGAACGTCAGCTTCCCAGGAAGCCGAATGTCGCATTCGGTTCGATCGGCGACCGACGCACGCCTCCATTGTCCATACTGCGCCCACCCTGCTCAGCCGGGTCGGAACTCCTGGCACTCCGTTTCGAACCAATGGTCGACCACGCGCTGCGCTGCCTCCAAATCCTCTGGGTAATAGGGGTCGTCATACAGCGGTGACGGGTCGTAGCCCGCTTTCCTCAGGGCGCTAAGCTCACTGCGGTGTTGCGCCATCGTCGGAGGCGAATTGCTCTTAAGCGCGGCTAAATCGCGACACTCCGTTGGGTCCAGATGCCGACCGCTTGGCGGCACGCCAGGGGCGACACACCCCGCCAGCAACAGCGCCGATACGATCAGCGCCGAACGGTTTCGCAGCAGGTCTTTCATAGCGCATCTCCAGGCGTCCGATTCGCGCCACGCGGGTCGAGCAATGCCGCCGGTCGCGCATCAATCCAAGGTTATTTCGCCTCGGGAAAGATGTAAATGCTCGCCCGCTGGTGCGGCGG
>Ga0157369_10002847_pt1 | contig 20660 bp, 18 predicted proteins | sample C25metaG_FD_113461 | JGI IMG/M metagenome (GOLD analysis project Ga0157369, IMG submission 113461) | Corn rhizosphere microbial communities from Kellogg Biological Station, Michigan, USA - C2-5 metaG | ecosystem: Host-associated > Plants > Roots > Rhizosphere > Soil | place: USA: Michigan...
CAGGACGAGGAATCGTCGGGACCCGCACCGGTTCGGCGCGGATCATTCATCACCCGCGTGCTCACCGCGCGCGGCGACGAGCTGCTGGCTGACCTGTTCGCCGTCGTCGCACTCGGCGTCGCGTTCAGCGGGGCAGCCGTCTGGGTCCCCCTCGTGTTTGCGGTCCTCTCCCTGGCGCTCGGGCTTGTGGTGGCAAGGCGGCGGCCGGAAGCGGCCGGCACCTTCGTCGTCTCCCGCATCCTCGTCGTGTTTCTCACGCTCGCCGCCCGGCCCGGTTCCGACGACGGAGTGTGGGTGGCGGCGGTGCTCCTGGCGCTCCTCCTCACCGGTGAGGCGACGTGCGCATCCGTCTCCAGGGGCGCGATCCCGTTTGCCGCGAACCTTCCCGGGGTGACGCCGCGCAACGCCGGTTGGTTCCCCGTGGACTATCTCTATTACGTGAACCTGGCGGCATCCGTTGTCTTCATCGCGCTCGGCCTGATCGGAGTGCCCGCGTGGCTCTTGGTGGTCCTGGTGCTGCTCGCTGCGGTTCCGAGCGCCATCAGTTTTCTCGACGGGGTGTTGCGCATCCGCGCTCGCCGAGGTGCCGAGTCCAACCTGAACCGCACCCTGCGGGCGTATCAGCCGGTGTTCGCGGTTCACTGGGACGCGCCCGAGGGCACGGAATACCAGCTCGCCATGTGGCTGCCGTACCTCGAGCAGCTGGGCGAGAAGTTCTTCGTGATCGTGCGGAACGAAGAGTCCTTCGCCGGCGCCGCGGAGCTCACGCAGTCGCCGGTGCTGCTGCGCAAGGAGCTGGCCGACATGGATGCGGTGGTGGTGCCGAGCCTCAAGGCCGCGTTCTACGTCAACAACGCCGTGCGGAACTCCCACTTCGTGCGCTATCCGCAGCTCAAGCACGTTCAGTTGAACCACGGGGACAGCGACAAGGCCCCCAGCTACAACCCGGTCTTCCGCATGTTCGACAAGGATTTCGTGGCCGGGCAGGCCGCGATCGACCGGTTCGCCGCGCACGGCGTGGACGTGCCCCCGCAGCTGTTCGAGATCGTGGGCCGCCCCCAGGTCGCCGACGTCATGGTGGCTCCGCCGCCCGGCCGGGGGCACGGTGTGAAGACGGTGCTCTACGCGCCGACCTGGGCCGGGTTCCATATCGACTCCGCCTACAGTTCCCTGCCCATCGGATTCGCCATCGTCTCGGAACTGCTCCAGCGCGGCTGCACCGTCATCTACCGGCCACATCCGTACACCGACCGCACCCGGAGCCTCGAGGTGGAGTCGGCCAGGATCAAGGACCTGCTCCGCGCCGATGCACAAGCCAGCGGCCGAAAGCACGTGTGGGGGGAACGGGCGGAGAAGACCATGAGCCTGGTGGACTGCTTCAACGCCTCAGACGCGCTCATCTCCGACGTCTCCAGCGTCGTCCCCGACTTCCTGTATTCCGAGAAGCCGTTCGCCGTCTGCGCGATGCTCGGCGGCCTGGATGCGTTCGTCGAGGGCTTCCCGATCGCCCGCGGCGGATACACGATCGCGGCCGACGCCTCGAACCTCGGGCCGGTTCTCGACGATCTCCTCGGCGCCGATCCGCTGCGACCCGCTCGGCACAAACTGAAGACGTACTTCCTCGGCGACATCCCGCCCGAGCGCTACGTCGACGCGTTCCTCGACGCGGCGCGGGCGATGCTCCGTTAGCCTGCCTTTCATCGCATCTGACACGAGGGACGGAACATGGGCAACGGGCGACCTCCGAAGAGCAGGGTCCGCCAGGGCGTAGCCGGCGTGGGACTCGCCCTCTACGGCGCCGTGGTGCTGGCCGTGACCCTGTCGCCGACGCCCCTCGACCGCGGCTACGAGACGTCCATCGCCAAGGTGCTGAGCGTTCTGCACAACCACGGCGTCCCAGAGTGGTTCGGCTACAACAAGCTCGAGTTCTCGGCCAATATCGCCATGTTCATTCCCATCGGCATTCTGGTGACCCTTTTGCTTCCGTCGCGTGCCTGGGCGCTGGCCCTGCTGCTCTGCCCCGCTCTCTCGGTCGCGATCGAGCTCACGCAAGCGGTCGCCCTCACGGCGCGCTTCGCGACGCTGGCGGATGTCGCCGCCAACTCTCTCGGCGCCTTGATCGGCATCATCGTGGCGGTCGTGCTGACCGTGATCGTTCACCGGCGCGATGAGAAGGTGATCGCTCGGGCGCTCTGGGAGCCCGAGCCCCCGTCAGCGTACCCGGGCGAGGGCGCTGCGCCAGCTCATGCCCTGCGCGGCCTTGACTGAGCAGATCAGCAGCAGCATCCACCCGAAACCGACCAGCACGGTGCTCTCGGCCATCGACACCACGATCAGGATCACGAGCACCAGGGCCGGCCACACGAAGACGACCGGCCGCTTGTTGGAGGCCAGCAGCCACGAGCGCACGAAGGCGAGGGCGACCAGCGCCACGAACGACAGGAAGCCGACCAGGCCGATCTGGAAGAGCACGTCGAGGAAGGCGTTGAGGCCCGTGGTGTGCTGCCGGTGCGTGACGAAGTCGAGCCAGCCGTAGGGCGTGACCTGTGTGGGCCAGGTACCGGTCCATCCCCAGCCGGTCAGCGGATGCAGCGGCAGCAGCCGCCACATCTCCTGCCAGAGTCGGTAGCGCACGGCGAACTCGCTGCCCGCGTTCATGTAGCCGAGCACCGCATCCCGGGCGATCCAGCCGCTGATGATCGCCACGAGGGTGAGGCCCAGCAGTCCGAGCTGCAGCATCCATCGCCCTTCGGCCGCCGTGCGCCGCAGCACGAACAGCGCGGTTGCGGCGAGGGCGACCAGCACGACGGTGACGGTGATGACGGGCGACCTGGTGAGCACCAGGCAGGCGCCCGCGAGCCAGAGCGAGCCGATGCCGAGCCCGCGCACCACCGAGCGGGCCCGCAGCTCCACGGCGAACGTGACCAGCGCGATGAGCGCGACCAAGGCGAAGGTGTTGCGGGAACCGAACACGCCCTGGATCGGCCCCAGCTCAGCGATGTTCCCCTGAATGCCGAGGAAGGCGATCGGCAGGTCGATGAGCAGCCCGGAGAGCACCTCGAGGGCGATCGACAGGCCGAGGAGCACGCGCAGCACGTCTCCGACCGCGCGGGTGATCTGGATGGTGTCGCGCACGAGCCCCACGTAGAGCGCCAGGAACGCGAACCCCAGCTGGTAGACCAGGCCGAGGATGGTCCTGGTGGGGTAGCCGCTCCACGCCAGCGAAATGGTGCTCCAGCCCACGAAGGTGATGATCGAGATCGGCAGGAGGCCGTGCCACTCGATGCTCTCCCGGCGTGCCACCAGGGAGCAGGTGCCGAGGGCGGCGATGGTCAGCAGGATGCTGATGAGCCCGGCGCGACCGATGACACTGAGGATCAGGTGCGCGCCGAACGCGGTGCCGAACGCAACGTGGGTGAGTGCGGCGGCGAATCGCGGGGATTCGAACAGAGTCCTCAGCGCCTCGGGGGGCAGGTACGTCGGGGTCCGGTTCATGTGCTTGCCACGCTACCGCTAGGGCAGGGTCGCCATGGTGCGCGGCTGCCGTTTGGTGGCGACGGCCAGCAGCACCAGCAGCAGCCAGCCGTATTCGATGAGCAACCGGCTCTCGGCGAGACTCTGGGCCAGCAGTGCGACCATCAGCAGCAGGGGAAGGATCGACGAGGCCGGGTAGGGCAGGTACCGGTAGCTGGAGGTGCCGCGAAGGCCGGGCGCGGTGTCCAGCGCAACGAGCGCCACCGGCCGGTCGACGGCCAGGAACCATGCCCGCCACAGCGTCGACAAGGCCAGCGCCGCGAAGACGATCACGCCCACCACGCCCAGTTGCAACCACACATCGAGCCATGCGTTGTGCGCCTGCAGGTACTCGACGCCCTTGCGCACGGCGAGGCCGTTGAACGGCTCCACCCACGGCGCCCAGTAACTCACCCAGCCCCACCCGAAGACCGGCCGCTGGCTGGCAAGACCGACCACGCTGCCCCAGATGTCGAACCGTCCGGTCAAGTCTTCGCTCTTGCCGAACAGGCTGAGCAGCCACGGTGCGGCCAGCAGCACCCCGCCGACCACGACGACGACGGATGCCGCGGCGGCCACGTAGATCGGCCGGCGGCTCGCCTGCCCGCGCTTCCGCGCCCACACCGCGAACAGGAACGCGACCGCGACCGCGAGTGCCGCGACCGTGACGGTCGCCGAACGGGTGAGCACGAGCATGACGGCGGCGAGCACAAGCCAGGCCGTTCCCCAGCCGCGCCCGACCGTGCGGGCGACCAGCTGAACGGCGAAGACGATCACGGCCAGCAGCGCGAAGAACCCGAGCAGGTTGCGGCTGGCCACAATGCCCTCGATGGGGCCGCCGCGCAGCAGCAGGGCACGCGACCAGTAGAAGGCCTGCGGAATCTTCTCGAGGTCGTAGTGCACCCAGAAGGGCAGCACGGGGTGCCGCACGATTGCGCCGACGATCAGCTCGAACAGCAACGACAGGCCCAGCACCCAGCGGAGAGCCGCCCCGAGGGCGCCCAGCACCTCCTCCCAGCTCAGGCACAGGGCAAGGAATACACCGCCGACGGCGGTGACCCACTGCACCACGACGCCGGCGACGGTCGCGAGCGGGTAGAACGACCACGCGATGGACAGCACCGACAGGGCCATGAACGCGAAAAGCGACTTCGGGAATGACTGCCACATGGGATTCGGCCGCAGCCGCACGAGGGCGACGGCGACCAGCACGGCCACGAGGACGACGACAGCCCCGAAGCCCCACCAGCCCAGCAGGTTGCGCCAGAACTGCCCGGCGAGCACGGTGAACAGGGTCAGAGTGGCGAGTGCACGAACAGCCACCCGGTCGGGTCCCGCTGTCGTGAGAGCTGGCATGGTTCCAAGGTTAGTGGGGGCCCTGCGCCTGCTGGTCGCGAATCATCGACCCAGCCCGAGCGCCGGCCGACGTTCCGCGTAACCCGTTCGCACCGCGGCGAGCAGGCTCTTCCCTTTTTCGTAGCTGTGTTCTATACTGGGGGGACAGAAACCACTCGTGCCGGGTGAACCTCTGGAGAGACACGCATGCCATCCGCCACCCCGCACGAATCCTCTGAAGCAGCGACGTCTGAAGCAGCGACGTCTGAAGCAGTGACGTCTGCGCTCGGCCCACCCGCCCCGGGTGGAGGGCCCGCCCCGGGCGGAGGGCCCGGCACGGTCGTAGCCACCGGCCTGGACCTGATCATGGAACGGCTCGAGGCGTCTGTCACCGCCGAGGCGGAGGCGAACCGGGCGCACGCGCGCAGCTGGGCCGCGCTGGCTGAGTTGATGCGCCTGGCTCGAGCGAACCCACATGTCTACCTGCGTCCGGCCGGGCTCGCCCAGCACGACGTGCTCGAACTGGCCGAAGACGCCGCGGCGTTCGACGCCGGACTTCGCCTGCATCTTTCGACCGGTCAGGTGCGCAGTCGGGCCCGCCAGGCGCAAACGCTCGAAGATCGACTACCGCGGTTGCGCGCGGTGTTCGCTGCCGGTCGCACCAGTGTCGCCCATGTGAGCGCGGCGTTGGACCTTCTCGTCGGGTGGTCCGACGAGAAGGCCGTGACCGTCTTCGACACTCAGCTCGCGGAGATCGCACCGACACTCACTCCGGCCCAGTTCCGTGCACGTGCCCGGCGCCTGAAGGAGAAACTGCTCACGGAGCCTGCCGAGACCCGTCATGCGCGGGCATTCGCCCACCGTCGGGTCGTGGTGGAGGCCGCCGACCACGGCATGGCCTGGATCCACATTCTCGCTGCGGCACCCGATGTCGTGCGGATCACCGCCCGCTTGAACGCAACCGCGCGCGCGGAACAGAAGAAGACCAAACGCGGTGAGCCGGGATGGCGTTCCCGCGACCAGCACCGGGCCGATCTCGCGGTGGGGTGGCTGGCCGGTGACGACACCCCGACCGCTGCCAAGGTGCGGCCGGTGCTTCTGGTGCCCCTGTTGTCGCTGATCGGCGAGGGCGACGAGCCCATCGAGCTTCGCGGCTACGGAACCATCGACCGGGCCAGCGCCCTCGACCTGTTCTCCCGGGCCCCCTCGTTCCGCCGGGTCGGCACCGATCCGTTCACTGGTGAGAAGCTCAGCTACGACCGCCGCCGCTACCGGCCCACCCGCGCGCAGCGGGATTGGATCGCCATGCGGTTCGAAGACTGCATCGACCCCACCTGCAGCCGGCCGGTCGACGACACCGACCTCGATCATCTCGAGGAATGGGTCCGCGACCAGGGGGGCACCAACGGCGACAACCTGTTTCCCCTCTGCGAGACCGGCAACCGTCGCAAGAACCTCAGCAGGTACGACTATCGGCGGGACCGTGACGGGCGGGTCACCATCACCACCCCGACCGGTCTCACGATCGCTGCGGAACCGCCGCCGTTCTAGGGGCGCCCCTCGCCTTCGGGGGTCGGGGGCAGCCGCGGGTCGAAGCGCCGGTAGCCGGTGCGGAGGTGCAGCTCGTGGGCCGTAACGCGTTCCACCATGTCCCACTGCACGTAGAAGGTGCCGCGGTGCAGCCAGCCGAGGATGGCGTTGATGATCGCGGGGGAGTTCATGTCCAGGCGCTCGTACCCGAGGTAGGAGTGTCGACTGTGCGGGCTGATGATCAGGCCCTCGAGGCGCGCCTCGCCCGCGCCCGCACCCGCGCCCGCACCCGCGGCGGCGCCCGCCGGGGCGGCCCGCCCCGGCCCACCGAGCACAAAGCGGGCGTCCAGCACCTTTCCGAGGCGCTCGCCGCGGTCGTCGAACACGTCGAGGCCGAGCAGGTCATTCAGGATCATGGTGTCCTCCGGGGATCCTCGCGATGATCTTGTCGCGCATCCACCGCTCCACCCAGGTCACGGCGAGACTGTCGCCGTCGACGCTGAGCTTCAGTACGATTCCGATGTCGGTGACGTCTGACCAGCGGATGCGTTCCAGCCGCGATCGCGGCGGCCGGCCCCCGAAGATGCGCGTGGCCAGCACCGGCCCGCTGAGCAGGGCCGTGATCACAGGAGCCGGTGCGCCGCGGGGGATGGGTGCGTCGAGCTCGATGTCGGTGATCTCAAGGGCGTCGACCGTCGTGACCGGCACGTCGTTCCGGTCGACCACGCTGCGGTCCAGCAGGTGCAGCTGCGCGTCGAGCAGGCGCCCGGTGGCCTGCGGGGGCGGGGGAAGATCGGTCATGCCCCGGCTCCTGTGATGATCATGAGGGGGATGGCGGCGACCGCGGCGACCATGATGATGACGAGGTACCCGACGCCGAGCGCGTTCGTCGCCTTCCCGTTGACGTGTTCGCCCATGTACTGCCGGTCATTGGCGACGATGAGGATCGGCAGGTAGGTGAGCGGGAGGGCGACGGCGGCGAACACCACCGAGTACTCGGTGATGAGAACCGGGTCGGCCCGGGTCAGCAGCACGGCGATGCCGATGATCAGGCAGAGGATCATCGTGACGTGGAAGCGCGCCGCGTTCGCCGGGCGGCGGAACTTGCCCCAGGACCAGCCGAAGAACTGCGCGATGGTGTAACCGCTGGAGAGCGTGGTCTCCAGCGCGGCCCCGAAGATCGCCGCGATGATCCCGACGATCACGAACGCGAGGGCGACCTTGCCTCCGGCCGCGGCCACGGGAAGCACCACCTGTGAGAGGGACGTGACCTGGATCGACTGCGGCATCAGCACGATCGCCGCCCCAGCCGCGATCGACAGCGAGAGCAGGCCGCCGAGCGGGAACCCGATCAGCACGTTGATGCGCGACCGGGTGAGGTCCTTGACCGTCCACTTCTCCTCGATCGCCCCTGACGAGTAGAAGAACACCTCGTAGGGGGTCATGCTCGCACCGAACAGCGCGATGGCGTAGTACCAGTACGTCGCCGGCTGCTCCCCGCTGGGCACCGCGGGCAGCGCGGCTTGACGGGCCAGGCTTCCCCAATCCGGACCGAGGAGGAACACGGCGACGGCGAACACGATGAGCGTCAGGCCGAGCAGACCGGTCACGTTCTCCAGCACGGAGAACTTCGTGCGCCAGACCACGATCCAGAGCCCGAAGGCCGCGACCGGCACCCAAAGCAGGTAGTCGACGCTGCTGGCCAGCTGCAGGGCCAGCGCGATGCCGCCCACCTGGGCCGTGAGGGACATCACGTTGATGAACGTCGACCCGACCAGGTTGGCCAGGCCCGCGCGGGGCCCGAGCCGTTCACGCACGATCTCGAAGATCGTGCGACCGCTGACAGCGGCGACCCGGCCCGACATCTGGGCGAACAGGAGGATGCCCGCGACACCCAAGGCGAGGGCCCAGGTGAGGCCGAGCCCGAACCGGGAGCCGACGACCGCGTTCGTGACGAGGTCCCCGATGTCGACGAACGCGCCGATGGCGGTGAGGATGCCGAGCGCGAACCCGGAGAGATTTTTCATCCCGGCACTCCCAGACGCCTGGCCTCCGCCGTCAGCGTCTCGGCCAGCTCGCCGAGCCGGGTACGGGCCTCGTACAGCGACCGGCGTTCATTCATCGCCTCCCGAGCCGCGTTGACGGCATCCGTTGATTGCCGGATCAGTGCCAGCGTCGCCTGCCGTGCCGAGGAGTCGCGGCCGCCGGAGAGATCGAGCTCGGTTGCCGCGTGCGCGGCGTCCGTCAGCTGGCTCAGCGCGTCGGTGAGCGCCGTCGAGGTGATGGCGAAGGTGGATGCGCCGTGCTCGTTCAGTGTGATCGCGAGGCGAGCGGTCTGCACCGCCGAGATCGACTGCGTGACGCTGGCACCGAGCTGTTCACGCGGGGTCGCGCAGCCGCTGAGGATCGTGGCCAGCAGCACGCAGAGTGCTGCCGCAGCTGTCGTCCTGCCGGTGCGCACGTGCCACACGGTAGGCCTGCGGGGTCAGGGTGGCAAGTGACGGCCGCCCAGTCGCTCCCAGCCAGGGCACCAGGCGTTCCCAGCTCTCCCGGGGTAGATTCCGTAAGTGAGAGAGGCCATGCCAGCCAGCACGGAGGAATCATGTCACAACAGCCGATTATGCCAAGTGAAGTGTCGACGAAGGTCAGCGGGTTCGACAAATTTGCGGGAGGCGCTGCACGGCTGGCGAGCCGCGCCTGGTTCTTCTGCTTCTGCGTTCTGCTTGTTGTGCTCTGGGCCCCGTCGATTCTCGTTCTTCGCGACATCGATACCTGGCAGTTGATCATCAACACGGCGACGACGATCATCACCTTCCTGATGGTCGCGCTGCTGCAGAACAGCCAGACGCGCTCCGACCAGGCGGTGCAGCACAAGCTCAACGCGATCGCCGACTCGCTCAGCGACCTGATGCTTTCGCACTCGCTCGAGAAGGATGCGGCGGAACTTCGCGCCGCGGTCGGGCTGGAGGAGCACGAAAGCACCAGCAACAACGCCGCTCACGTGCCGTCGCGGCAGTAGCGAGGCGCTAGCGATCAGACGAACGCGGCCTGGCCGGTGATGGCGCGGCCGACGATGAGGGTGTTCATCTCGCGAGTGCCCTCGTAGGAGTAGACCGCTTCGGCGTCGGCGAAGAACCGTGCCACGTCGTAGTCCACGCTGATGCCGTTGCCGCCGAACAGCTCTCGGCACCAGGCGACGGTCTCCCGCATCCGGCTCGTGGTGTACGCCTTGGCGAGGGCCGAGTGCTCGTCGCGTTGGATGCCCTCGTCGAGCATCTGCGACACCCGCACGACCATGCCGATGGACGCCGTGATGTTGCCGAGGCTCTTCACCAGCAGATCCTGTACCAGCTGATGCCCGCCGATCTCCTTGCCGAACTGCACGCGTTCCTTCGCGTACGCGACAGCGGCCTCATAGGCGCCGACAGCGGTGCCCACGGCCGCCCACGAGACCTCCGCGCGGGTGTGCTTCAGCACGGTCGCGGTGTCACGGAACGAGTTCGCGTTCTGCAGGCGCAGGCTCTCGGGAACGACGACGTTCTCCAGGGCGATGTCGGCGTTCTGCACCGAGCGCAGGCTGATCTTGCCCTCGATCTTCGTGGCGGTGTAGCCGGGGGTGTCGGTGGGAACGATGAATCCGAGCACCTGGCCGGTCGCGGCATCCTTCGCCCAGACGATGGTGATATCCGAGAAGGTGGCATTGCCGATCCATCGCTTGGCGCCGTTCAGCACCCAGGAGTCGCCGTCGCGGGTGGCGGTGGTGCGGAGCCCCTGTGCGGAGTCTGAACCGGAGAGGGGTTCGGTGAGGGCGAAGGCCCCGACGACGTCGCCCGACGCGAGCCGGGGCAGCCACTCCTCGCGCTGTTCCTTTGAGCCGGTGACCGAGATCGCGCCCATGGCCAGCCCGTTCTGCACGCCCACGAAGGTCGCGACCGACGGGTCGACCCGGGCGAGCTCCATGGCCACGAAGCCCCGGAATACCGCGGAGTTCTCGAAGGGTGCGGTCTCCGGCCAGGCGAAGGAATAGACGCCGAGGTTCGCGAGCGGCTTCACAATCTCCGACGGGAACTCGGCCCGCTCCCAGCATCCGTTGACGATCGGGCGCACGTCGGAATCGAGATACGCACGGATGTCGGTGAGCGCGGCCTTCTCGCGATCGCTCAGTTCGCTCTCGTACTGGTAGAAGTCGCTGGCCAGCAGTTCAAAGCTCATCGGTTGCTCCCCCGGGGCAGGGGCGGCCGACGTCGGCCGCCGCTTCGTGGCCAGCCTAGAGGGCGGCAGGGAAGGGCAGAAAGCGATTGGTAGTTTGGACTAAACAGTCAGGCGAGGAGAGCAGCATGTTTGTGGGCATCACCAATACGCCCCGTGATTACGCGTGGGGGTCCCACCTGGCGATCGCCTCGCTGCTCGGCACGCCGCCCTCCGGAAAGCCCGAGGCCGAGCTGTGGCTCGGGGCGCACCCGGGTGCGCCGGCCCTGCTCACCGACCCCGCTGTCGTAGGCGGCGCCCGCCACCTGGCCGAGTGGATCGAGGCGGAGCCGGAACGTGCCCTGGGAGCAGCGCGCGCAGCCGAGGGGCGGCTGCCGTTCCTGCTGAAGCTCCTGGCGGCGGCCGCGCCGCTGTCGCTGCAGGCGCATCCGACGATGGAACGCGCGCGAGCGGGATTCGAGCTGGAGAACGAGGCGGGCATCCCGTTGAACGCGCCGGAGCGCAACTATAAGGACCCGTTCCACAAGCCGGAGCTGATCCTGGCCCTCAGCGAGCGTTTTGAGGCGCTCTGCGGCTTCCGCGCTCCCGAGTCGGTGCGGGGAATCCTCGACGAGCTGCGTGCCGTCGACGCCACGATGGATGAATCCGAGCCGGAGGCGCTCGACGCACTGGAACGTCACCTCGCCGGAAACGACGGGCTGCGCGACACCGTCGACTGGCTGCTGCGCGACGGCCGCGGAGAGGACACGGGGGAGGTGGCCTGGCTCGTGGAGCGCGTGGTCGCGCTGGCCCGGCAGGCCGCGTTCCTCGCCGGCGGCGGCGCCCCGATCGAGTTCCCCGCTGAACTGGCCACGGTGGAGTCGCTGGCGGCCGCCTACCCCGGCGACCCCGGCATCGTGATCTCGCTGCTGCTGAACCGGGTGTCGCTTCGGCGCGGTGAGGTGCTGTACCTCGCGGCCGGGAACATCCATGCGTACCTCTCCGGCCTCGGCGTCGAGCTCATGGCCGCCTCCGACAACGTGCTGCGCGGTGGCCTCACCCCCAAGCACATCGATGTCGATGAGTTATTGGAGGTGCTCGACTTCACGCCGACCCCGGTGCCCTACCTTGCGCCGGCGGCGTCGGCGCCGGGGGTGTCGGTCTACCGTCCGGACGTGCCCGACTTCCAGCTCGTGCACATTGAAGCGGATGCCTCGCCCGGCTCCGAGGTGGTGCCCATGCGCCAGGTCGCCCTCGGCGGGCCGGCGATCGCCGTGTGCACGGCCGGCGGGTTCCTCGTGGCCGGGGCGGCGTCATCCGTTGCCCTCAAGCGCGGGGAAGCGGTCTACATCACGCCCGACGAGGGCACGCTCACCTTCGCCGGCGCCGGCGAGGTGTTCCTGGCGACCACCCCGGATTGACCCACCCCCGTGCGCTCGCGGAGGGATGCGGGGCGCGCGGCGGGGCCGCTAGTGTGGGGGCGACGGCAGGCGATTGCCGTGAGGGCGAGGATTCACATGGCGTGGCTGGTCACCGGGGGAGCGGGATACATCGGGGCGCACGTGGTGCGCGCCTTCCAGGCCGAAGGGATCGACGTCGTCGTCATCGACGACCTCTCCAGCGGCCACCCGGGCTTCGTGCCCGCCGGGGTGCCGTTTGTGCAGGGCAGCATCCTCGACGCCGAGCTGCTGGCCCGCACCTTCGCCGAGCACCCGGTCACCGGTGTCGTGCACGTGGCCGGTTTCAAGTACGCCGGCGTCTCGGTGCAGCGACCGCTGCACACCTACGAGCAGAACGTCACCGGCATGGTCGTGCTGCTACGCGCGATGCAGGATGCCGGCGTCGACAAGATGGTGTTCTCCTCGAGCGCCGCCGTCTACGGCACCCCCGACACGGACCTCGTCACCGAGTCCACGCCCAAGAGCCCGCAATCGCCCTATGGGGAGTCGAAGCTCATCGGCGAGTGGCTGCTGCACGACCAGGAGGTGGCGGCGGGGCTGCGGCACACGAGCCTGCGCTACTTCAACGTGGTCGGTTCCGGCTCCCTCGATCTCCGCGACACCAGCCCGCACAACCTCTTCCCACTGGTCTTCGACGCCTTGATCGCGGGCAAGACGCCGCGCATCAACGGGGATACCTACGACACCCCGGACGGCACCTGCGTGCGCGACTACATCCACGTCGCCGACCTCGCGCTCTCCCACGTGGCCGCCGCGCGCCGCCTGGAGGCCGGCGCGCCGATCGAGCCGGTCTACAACCTCGGCTCCGGTGACGGCGTCTCCGTGCGGCAGATCATGGACACCGTCGCGGAGGTCACCGGGATCGCCTTCGAGCCGGAGATCGCCCCGCCCCGCCCGGGCGACCCGGCCCGCATCGTGGCATCGGGGCAGCTCGCCGCCCGCGACCTCGACTGGAAGATGAGACACACGCTGAACGACATGGTGCGGAGCGCGTGGGAGTCGCGGCAGGCAGCATCCGCCTGAATCGCGGTAGCGACACGCCGGGTGACCGGGAGTTGATGCTGAGCGTTCGCCCAAAGCATGGGGGTCAAAAGCGACACGCCCGGCGCGTTCAACACTCCATAGATTCTTGAAGGTTTACTATCTGCGACTTGACGAATGGGAACTACACCGGTGTAATTAGTCGAGGCCACCAAGGGTGGGCGTTGGCACGAGGACAGGAGACGATATGGCGGTATCTGAGTATCGTTCCGGGGTTCCTGACGATTGGTTCATCGATCCTGTTCGTTTAGGGGTGCCGGGAGTTCGCAGTGAGGCGAACGAAGACAACTCGCTGGCTTGGCAGTCAGATTCATTGTGTGCACAGACCGACCCGGAGGCGTTCTTCCCCGAGAAGGGCGGGTCCACCCGCGACGCGAAGAAGATCTGCGCGTCGTGCGAGGTTCGCACGCAGTGCCTGGAATACGCGCTCGCCAACGACGAGCGGTTCGGCATCTGGGGCGGGCTCTCCGAGCGCGAACGCCGCAAGCTGCGCAAGCGCGCCGTGTGACGGGGGCGGGGCTCGGGCAATCGGCAGGCTGATTTGAGGCACGCCCGCACTCATTGAGGAGCTGCGGTCGCGACGCCGCCTAGGCTGGCTTGCGATATGCAACCCCGAGTCACCGCCATCCTCGTCGCACGCAACGGCGCGAAACACCTTGAGCGCACGCTCGAGGCGCTCAAAGCGCAGACGCGACAGCCCGACGTGGTGGTGGCGGTCGATTGCGGGTCAACGGATGCCACCAGCAGTCTGCTTGCCGGCTTCGGCCCCACGCATTTCCTCGCCACCGACCCCGGCCTGTCGTTCGGCCAGGCGGTCGAACTGGCAGTGAACGTGCTTCCGGCGCCGGACGGCGACAACCAGATGATCTGGCTGCTCGCCCAGGACAGCGCGCCGGAACCGACAGCGCTCGCATCGCTGCTGGCCGAACTGGAGATCGCTCCCTCGGTGGCGGTCGCCGGTCCCAAGGTCATGGAGTGGCAGGCCGGCGACTACATCCACGAGTTCGGGCAGTCGATCACTCCCTACGGTGCAACCGTTTCCCTCGTCGAGAGCGAACTCGACCAGGGCCAGCACGACGGCGTGAGCGACGTGCTCGCCGTCAGCGCGGTCGGCATGCTCGTGCGACAGAGCGTGTGGGACCAGCTGGGCGGCTTCGACCCGGCCCTGGCCACCGTCGACGACGCCCTCGACTTCTGCATCCGGGTACGCCTGGCCGGCTACCGGGTGTCACTCGCGCCGGCCGCGCAGGTCACTTCCGCGGGCGACGGCGTGGCGGGACTGAACGGGTCGTCACGCGGTCGGTGGCGCCGCAAGCGCCTTCGCAGCATCCGTGCCGCTCAGCTGCACCGCCGCCTGGTCTACGCGCCGGCGGCTGCCGTGCCGTTCCACTGGTTGTCACTCGTTCCGCTCGCGCTGGTGCGTTCCATCTGGCAGCTGCTCCGCAAGGAGCCCGCGGCCATCCCGGGCGAGTTCGCGGCCGCCTTCCGTGTCGCCTTCAGCGGCCGCCGGGTCGCGCACGCCCGCCGCAGGCTCGGCCGCACCAAGAAGCTCGGCTGGGGCGCCATCTCGGGTCTGCGCGTCACCGCCGCCGAGGTGCGCCGCCGGCACGCCCTGCGACGGGAAGCGAATCTCGCGGGCATCCGCGGCGGGCGGCCCGACATCAACTTCTTCTCCACCGGCGGCGCGTGGACCGTCCTCGCTGCCGCCCTCGTCAGCGTCGTGCTGCTCGCCCCCCTGCTGGGCGCCCAGACCCTCGCCGGCGGCGGCTTCCTGCCGCTGGACGACTCCCTCGGCGGGCTCTGGCAGAGCGTGCTGTACGGGTGGCGCGACACCGGCCTTGGCTTCATCGGCGCGGCCGACCCGTTCGCGGCGGTGCTCGCGGTGCTGGGAACGCTCACGTTCTGGGCCCCGTCGTTCGCCCTTGTCGCGCTCTACTTCCTCGCCATGCCGCTGGCCGCCGCAGCCGCGTGGATGGCCGCGACCAGGCTCACCTCCCGCCCGGGCCTTCGCGCCGCGGCCGCCGCCCTCTGGGTGTTCGCCCCGCCGTTCCTCACCGCGCTGGCCGACGGCCGCCCGGCCGGCATCCTCGTGCACCTCCTGCTTCCCTGGCTGTTCTTCGCCGGCTTCTCGGCGGCGCGCTCGTGGTCGGCGTCGGCATCCGCTGCCCTTCTCTTCGCCGCGATCATCGCGTGTGCCCCGGTGCTGGCGCCGGCGCTGCTGCTCATCTGGATCGTCAGCGTGTTCGCCAGCGGCCGGAGCGTGATGCGCTTCATCGGCATCCCGATCCCCGCGCTCACCCTCGCCGCCCCGCTGATCTGGAACCAGGGGATGCGCGGCACCTGGCTGGCCCTCCTCGCCGACCCCGGGGCGCCGGTCCCGGCCGGCACGGCGTCGGTCTGGCAGTTGCTGCTCGGATTCCCGCGCGGCGAATTCGGCGGGTGGGCTCCGCTGGCCGCCGCCGCCGGCATCCCGAGCATCGTGCTCTACATCGCCGTCCCGGTGCTGCTGGCGTTCCTCGCGATCCCGGCGCTGCTCGCCCTCTTCCTGCCCGGGTTCCACCAGGCCGCCCTCGCCCTCGGCACGGCGCTCCTCGGGTTCCTCACCGCCATCGTGGCCACGCACCTGTTCCTCACCTCGGTGGGCGGCCAACTCGTGAGCGTCTGGCCCGGCTCCGGCCTCAGCCTGTACTGGCTCGGTATCGTCGGTGCGATGCTCATCGCGTTCCGCACCGAGCGTGGCATCGTGATGCTGCCCGCCGCTAGCGCGTGCGTCGCGGTGGTGCTGGCCGTCGCGCCGCTGGCTGCCGCTGTGCCGCTCGGCACGTCCTCCGTGGCCCGCGGCGGGGAGCGCACCGTGCCCGCTTTCGTGAGCGCCGAAGCCCGCACCTCGCCGCAGGTCGGCACACTCGAACTCGTGCCGCAGCCCGACGGCGGCGTGCTCGCGACCGTCATGCACGGCACCGGACCGACACTCAACGACCAGGCCACACTGGCGACCACCAGTCGCACGGTCTCCGGGCGCGATGCCGATCTCGCCACCCTCGCCGGCAACCTGGTCTCCCGGAGCGGCCTCGACGCCTCCCCGCGCCTGTCCGAGCTCGGCATCCGGTTCGTGCTGCTGCGCCCGGCCGCCGTCGAGCACGGCGCCGCCGGTACGACTCCCCAGCCGAGCGCCGCAGCCGCCGCGACGGCCGCTCGCGCCTCCACCGCCCTCGACGGCAACGCCGCCGTCGCACCGGTCGGCGACACCGCGTTCGGCCGGCTCTGGCGGCACGGGCAGGCAACGGATGCTCCGGCCGCCTCCCCGACACCCACCAACCCCGTCGGCACGGTCGGGCTCGTCTCGCTGATCGCCCTTATCGTCGTGTTCGGCGCGGCCCTGCTGCTGTCGATCCCCACGGGGGCCAACCAGGAGGCGATCCGCCAGGCGAACCGCGAGGCGATCCGCCGCGCCGCCAAGGACAAAAAGCGCGCCGCCAAGGCAGCGGCCGCTGCAGCCGAACGGGAGGCGGCGGAATCCCCGTCGGCCGCGCCGTCCGCGTCGGCCGCGGCCGAACCGGAGCCAGTCACCCCGGAGCCCGTCACGCCGAAGCCCGAAGCAGAGCCCCGCGGCGAGACGACCGGTGAGCAGCAGTTCGTTTCGCGCCGCGCCCGCCGGATGGCGCTGGCGTCGGCCCGCGCCCCGCGCCCCGACGTGAAGGATCACGATGACGCCGACTAAGCGCAGGATGGCCCTGGCCAGCGCGCGCATGGCGGCCGGAGTGGTCGGCATCGCCGTGGCGACGGCCGCCGTCACCGGTGCTGCGTTCGTCGACTGGCCGAACGTCACGAAGCCGGTCCCGTCGGCCGTGATCACCCCCCAGCCCGACCAGCAGACCCGCGTGTGCCCGGGTCCGCTGCTGACCCTCGCCGAGGACTCCAGCCAGGCCTCCGCCGCGACCTCGGTCGGTGCCGTCGACCCCGTCTCGGCGGCCGTCGATGCGAACGAGGCTCCGGTCCCGGTCACGGTCACCCCGCTCGAGGCCACCGACAACGCCGACGCCGGAGCCGACGGAAGCCCGCTCCTGCTGCGGGCCGACGCCGGAAGCGTGCAGCCGCTGCTTGCCGGCAGCCAGGCGCAGACCGCGTCCGCGGACACCATCGGCGGCCTCGCTGCCGCCGCATGCACCGAGGCGACCGGCGATTCCTGGCTCGTCGGGGGCTCGACCGACCTCGGCCACACCAGCCTCGTGCTGCTGAGCAACCCGAGCACGGTCGCCGCGACGGTCGACCTCACCGTCTACGGCGAGACCGGGCAGGTGGACGCGCCGGGGTCGACGGGCATCCTCGTGCAGCCCGGCTCGCAACGGATCGTCTCGCTCGCCGGCCTCGCGCCGAACGTGGGCTCGCCGGTCGTGCGGGTGCAGTCACGCGGGGGACAGGTGGCTGCGTCGCTCGAGGAGAGCGTCGTGCAGGGCATCCAGACCGACGGCGTCGAACTCGTCGGCCCGACGAACGGGCCGGCAGCCGAGCAGGTCATCCCCGGGATCGTCGTGCCCCGGCCGGTCGCCTCGGCCGCGGACCAGAGCGACCCGTCGGCCCAGCCGCCCGCGGAGGTCGAAGCGCCGAGCGCCCGCGTGCTCGCCCTCGGCGAGAAGGCGGCGACCGTGCAGGTCGGCCTGATCAACGAAGACGGTGCGTCAGCGGGCACCTCGCTGCAGGTTCAGCTGCAGCCGGGCCTCGCCACCAAGGTTCCGCTCGACGGCGTGGCCCCCGGCCGCTACACCATGCGCCTCATCTCAGACCAGCCGATCGTGGCGGCCGCCCGCACCACGGCGGTGGGCGACTTCGCGTGGTTCACCGCCTCGGCACCGCACACCGCCGACTTCCTCGCTGCCGTCCCCGACGCCCCCCAGCCGGTGCTGCACCTGTTCAACACGGCAGAGACGGATGCCTCTCCCAGCGTCACGCAGGACGGCAACACCCCCGTGCCGGTCACCGTTCCCGCCGGCCAGGCCGTGGCCGTGCCGGTCGCACCCGGGTCACGCGTGACCGTCGCCGGCGGCGCCGACCTCGTCGCCGCCCTCAGCTTCTCGGGTGACGGGCTCCTGTCGGCGTTCGCGGTCACGCCCCCGGGCGCCCTGGCCAGCCCCATCACCGTCTACACGCGCTGAGCGGCGGGAAGGCTAGAAGTGGTGGAACCCGTCCGGCGCGATGTCCCACGGGTCCTTGCCGAGCAACTCGGCGACGGCGCGGAACACACAGCTCTCGATCACCATGCGCCGGTGGAACTCGTCGTTGCGGTGCAGACGGCTCAGCCGCTGGATCGGCACGCGGAAGAACACGACCCGCTGCTCGGCCGCGCTCACCCACCAGCGGTCCACCGCGGTGCCCGCACCGCTCGGGGCCGCCGCCACCTCGAAGCTCACGCTGCCCAGCTCATCGGGCCAGAGGCCCCGCAGGTACTCGACCGTCGTCGAGACGGTGATGTCGAAGAAATCGATGCGGCTGCGCAGCGGCGGCAGGTACGGGCCCGTCGCTGAACTGCGGATGCCGCGCCCGTGACGGTCGCGCCCGCGGCCCCGCTGCACGGGCGGCGGCACGTCGTAGCGACGGGATTTGGGCATGTCTCATCCTACTTCCGGCAGGAGTACCGGTACTCTGAGGACGAGATGTCGATCAGGCCGTGTTCCCGAACCGCGTGCCCGGAGGAAGCCGTGGCGACGCTCACGTACGTCTACGCGGATTCGATGGCGGTCCTCGGCCCCCTCTCACTCACGCAGGAACCGCACGCCTACGACCTCTGCGCGCGGCACGCCGAGCGCACGTCGGCACCGCAGGGCTGGCGGGTTTTCCGGCACAAGGTGATGGGCAGCCTCGCCGACGACGGCGGTCTGCCGGCACCGCATCCGTCGCCCCACTAGCCTGCCGACGGCTCGTCGAAAGCGCAGCGGATGCCTTCGGTCGGCAGTGCGATGATGGGATCATGACGTCTGTTTCACCGTCCCTGCCCACCGTGACCTCCTTTCGGGTCGCCGACCTCACGCTCGCAGAAGCCGGCCGCCATCAGCTGCGGCTGGCCGAGAATGAGATGCCCGGCCTCATGGCCCTTCGCGCCGAGTTCGGCGAATCGCAGCCGCTGGCCGGCGCGCGCATCGCCGGTTCCCTGCACATGACGGTGCAGACCGCGGTGCTGATCGAAACACTGGTCGCGCTCGGCGCCCACGTGCGCTGGGCCAGCTGCAACATCTTCTCCACGCAGGACGAAGCGGCGGCGGCGATCGTTGTCGGCCCGAACGGCACCCCCGAGCAGCCGAGCGGCGCCCCCGTCTTCGCCTGGAAGGGCGAGACCCTCGCCGAGTACTGGTGGTGCACCGAGCAGATCTTCGACTGGAGCGAAGAGGCGGCCGCAGCGGGGGAGAGCTGGGCCGGTCCGAACATGATCCTCGACGACGGCGGCGACGCCACAATGCTCGTGCACAAGGGTTACGAGTTCGAGCAGGCCGGGGAGGTGCCGGCCGCGGCGGACACCGACAGCCACGAGTACCAGGTGGTGCTCGAGACGCTCCGGCGCTCGCTCGACCTGTCGACCGACCGCTGGACGCGCATCGCGGCCGAGATCCAAGGGGTCACCGAGGAGACCACCACCGGCGTGCACCGCCTCTACGAGCTGGCCGCCGCGGGGGAGCTGCTCTTCCCGGCGATCAATGTGAACGACTCGGTGACGAAGTCGAAGTTCGACAACAAGTACGGCATCCGCCATTCCCTGCCCGACGGCCTCAACCGGGCGACGGACGTGCTGATCGGCGGCAAGGTCGCGTTCGTCGCCGGCTATGGCGACGTCGGCAAGGGAGCGGCGGAAGCGCTGCGCGGTCAGGGCGCGCGGGTCATCGTGAGCGAGGTGGACCCCATCAACGCGCTGCAGGCCGCCATGGACGGCTTCCAGGTCGCGCGGATCGAGTCCGTGGTGGACCAGGTCGACATCTTCATCACCGGCACGGGCAACCTCAACGTGATCACCACCGACCACATGCAGCGGATGAAGCACCTCGCGATCGTCGCGAACGTCGGCCATTTCGACAACGAGATCGACATCGCCGGCCTTGAGTCCCTCGACGGTGCCGTCAAGGTGCAGATCAAGCCGCAGGTGCACGAGTGGAGGCTGCCGACCGGCCGAAGCATCCTGGTGCTCTCCGAGGGCCGGCTGATGAACCTGGGGAATGCCACGGGGCATCCGTCGTTCGTCATGAGCAACTCGTTCACCAATCAGGTGCTCGCGCAGATGGAGTTGTACTGCCACCCGGAGCGCTACCCGGTGGGCGTGTACGTGCTGCCCAAGCACCTCGATGAGAAGGTCGCCCGGCTGCACCTCGACGCCCTGGGCGTGGAGCTGACGACCCTCACGCCCGAGCAATCGGCGTACATCGGCGTGCCCGCAGAGGGCCCCTACAAGGTCGACCACTACCGGTACTGACCCCGCCCGCAGGGGCCCGAGCACCGGCATCCCGGGCGCGACACGCCCGGGATGCGGGGCGCTTTTGACGGGTCCCGGAACGCCCCGTAATGTATTCACACGTACCCCAAACGGTGCGGGAAAGCCGATGAGCTTCCCGG
>Ga0157369_10002848_pt1 | contig 20656 bp, 13 predicted proteins | sample C25metaG_FD_113461 | JGI IMG/M metagenome (GOLD analysis project Ga0157369, IMG submission 113461) | Corn rhizosphere microbial communities from Kellogg Biological Station, Michigan, USA - C2-5 metaG | ecosystem: Host-associated > Plants > Roots > Rhizosphere > Soil | place: USA: Michigan...
CACCCATTTCTCCAAGGTCGAGCAGCAACCTGCGCGCGATGCGGAGCCCATCGTTGATTCGGAAAGAGCCGTCGAGGAACGGATCGTTGACCAGCCCCTTCCATCCCACCGTCGTGCGCGGCTTCTCGAAGTACACGCGCATGACCAGGCACAAGTGATCCGAGAACTCCTTGGTCGCGCCCTGTAGCAGCCTTGCGTACTCGATCGCGGCCTTGGGATCGTGGATTGAGCACGGACCCACCACCACCAGCAGACGGCGGCTCTGACCGGCGAGGATCTGCTTGATCTCGTTGCGCGCCTTGTCCACGGTCGCCAGCACCTTCTCGCTCGACGGCAACTCCTCGTCGAGAAAGGCGGGCGGAAGCACGACTTTCGTGCGCTGAATGCGTAGATCTTCGGTCTTGGTCTGCATGTTCTGGACGATCGTGTACGGAGACGGCCTTTCAGTTTACAGCGACTCGCCTCACCGGATTCATCCTGACACAATGGTTGCCAATATCGGCAACTGGTTCTAACCTCGCCCGGTACGGAGGGCGCATTGGATCGCCGCGAATTCCTGAAGCAGAGCGCTGTGGTCGGGGGCTATTGCATCGCCACGAAGTCGGCGATCGGGCAAGGCGGAAAAGTCGTCCTCGTCGCCCCTGGGAATGACCGCCTGGCCTCCTCGAAGCCGGGCATTTGGGCCGCCGGTGAGTTGGAACGCGCTCTGAGCGAGCGCGGCATCTCTGTCGAACGGCGTAGCCAGTATCGAAACGATAGCTCGTCCGGCTTGACCGTCGTAGCGGGCAGTACGGCGACTTTGAGTTCCCTGTTGCCGGCGAAGGGAAACTTACCGGCGGCTGCGGAGTCATTCGCTCTCCTTCCTCGCGGCACTCGATCGGCGCGAACGCTCTTCGCTTGTGCCTCAGACGAACGTGGCCTCGCTTACGCCTTGACCGAGCTTGCCGATCGAGTGCGCTACGCAGACGCTCCGCTCGCGGTCCTGGAGCTGCGCGCGGCTGAAAGCGCCACGCCCGCCAATCGCGTCCGCGCGGTCAGCCGGATGTTTTCCAGCGAGCTCGAAGACAAGCCCTGGTACTACGATCGCGCGTTCTGGGACGCGTATCTCTCCATGCTTGCCTCCCAGCGCTTCAATCGTTTCGCGCTGACCTTTGGCCTCGCCTACGACTTCACTCGCAACGTCACCGACAGCTACTTCCACTTCGCCTATCCCTTCCTGCTCTCCGTTCCCGGATACGACGTGCGTGCCACGGGCCTGTCCGATGAGGAGCGTGAACGAAACCTCGCGACTCTTCGCTACATCAGCGACGCTGCCGTCGAACGCGGTTTGATGTTCCAACTTGGCCTCTGGACGCACGCCTTCCAGTGGACCGACAGCCCGCGCGCGAACTACGTCATCACCGGCCTCAGCGCCGACAAGCAGGCTCAATACTGCCGCGACGCGCTCTCCACCCTGCTCAAGGCATGTCCATCCATCGGCGGTGTTGTCATTCGCATTCACGGCGAGAGCGGCGTCGCCGACGGCAGCTACGATTTCTGGAAGACCGTCTTCGACGGAGCCGTGCGGAGCGGCCGCCGCGTGGAATTGAACCTGCACGCCAAGGGCATCGACCAACGCATGATCGACAACGCGCTCGCCACCGGACTGCCCGTGACAGTCTCTCCGAAGTACTGGGCCGAACATCAGGGACTGCCGTACCAGCAAGCGTCGATCCGCGAACTGGAAAAGCCGCGCGACGACGTGAGCGGCTTTTTCGCTATCAGTTTCGGTTCTCGAAATTTCATGCGTTATAGCTATGGCGACCTGCTAACCGCCGATCGCCGCTACGGCGTGTACACGCGGATGTGGCCGGGCACCCAGCGAGTTCTGCTGTGGGGCGATCCGGCCGCCACCTCTGCCTACGGACGCAGCTCGCAGTTCTGCGGAGAGATGGGCGCCGACCTCTTCGAGCCGCTCTCGTTCAAAGGACGCCGCGGATCGGGCGTGGCCGGCGGTCGCTGCTCCTACGCCGACCAGAGCTTGAACCCTCGCTACGACTGGGAAAAGTATCTTTATTACTACCGGCTCTGGGGTCGCCACCTCTACGCGCCGGACGCCGATCCTGAAAGCTGGCGCCGTTACCTGCGTTCGCGCTTCGGTTCGGGTGCGCAAGCGGTCGAGACCGCGCTCGAAAATGCCAGCCGCATTCTGCCGCTGGTCACCACTGCGCACGCGCCTTCAGCCGCCAACAATAATTACTGGCCCGAGATCTATACGAACATGCCGATCGTCACGCCCGACAAGCACTCGCCGTACGGCGATACGCCTACTCCGCGCGTGTTCGGCAAGGCGAGTTCGTTCGATCCCGAGCTGTTCTCCACGGTGGACGATTGCGCCGCCGAATTGTTGGGCGGAAAACTTTCGGGCCGATACTCGCCGGTCGACGTCGCGAATTGGCTCGATGACTTGGCGGTGAGAGCCGAGCGGTCTCTTGCGCAAGCCGAATCGACGGTCGGAAATGTGAAGAGTGCAGACTTCCGGCGCCTCGCGATCGACATCAGGATTCAGGTCGGCTTGGGGCAATTCTTCTCGGCCAAGTTTCGCGCCGGCGTCCTGTATGGAATTTTCTCCGCGTCGGGTGATCCGGAAGCGCTGGAACGTGCGCTCGGCCGCTATCGTCAGGCCCGCGACGCGTGGGCCAAAGTCGCGTCAACCGCGCAGGGTGTGTATGTGGACGACGTCAGCTACGGCCCGGAGAGAAACCTTCGCGGCAACTGGGCGGATCGCCTCCCCGCCATCGACGATGACATCGCCGAGATGGAGAAGAAGCGAAGCGCGGGAGCGCAGGCGAATCCAAATTTCTCGCGCGGGCAGGTTTCCACAGCGATTCAGCGCACCATGGTGAAACCAACTTTGCCGCATTTCGACTGGAGCCACGCTGCTCCTTCGCACTTCGTGCCCGGCGACTCTGTTCGCCTCGATGTCGCAATCGGCCAGCCTTCCCCGTCCACCGTGACTCTCCACTACCGGCACGTCAACCAGGCCGAGAACTACGTCGTCGACTCCGCGACGCCGCGCGACGGCCGCTGCACGTTCACAATACCCGCGCAGTACACTTCATCTCCGTTCGACCTTCAATACTTCTTCACCTGGAATGGACAGAATGGAGACGCGGGAATGTCGCCCGGCCTCGACCTGCAAAATCCTCGACAGCCGTATTACGTCGTGTCTCGCCGGTGAACTGCGGCTACTTGTGCGTGCTTTTTGCGGGATTGGGCGCAAGTTCGAAGTCGAATTCCGTCCGGGAAACCTCAGGCGACGTGACCGACAGGCGCATGCCGCGAATTTGCCGTTCGCCTTTGTCGACCGATCCGGGAGCGCCTGGGGCCGTCACGTCATTCGCGGCGACACTGCTCATGGTGCCCTTCGGAGACTTGATCGACAGCTCCGCCGGTTTGCCGTAGGAGTCGAAGATCCACGCATCCTCGCCCGCCTTTCGTATCGTGCCATCCGCGTGAAAGACCTCCGTAAAGACTCGCGGTGGATTGGCCTGGAGTGAGTCGTGGACCGTGAACTTGCCGTCCTGGAAGCGGAATTCACGCGTAAAACGAACCAGGCCCAGCGACTCGCTGTACGCCGCTGCCGCCTCGCCTCGAACATAAGCAGTCGCGGCTGTGAGTTTCGTCTCGGCGATCCGTATGCCGTTCATCTGGTCGTAGCTCATGCCCTCGAACGCGTCGTGCCCCGCGCCTTCGGCGGCTTGTCCGTGCCCGTCGACCAGGACCGTGTTGTGATGAATCGTCAGCGGCACGCCCGCGTAGCCGGAATCTCCCGTCACGTAACGTCCGCCGGCGAAGACGATGAAGCTGTTGGCATCGGGATGCGCGTGTCCCGAAGACAGGTGCCAGTCCGGAAACCGCCTCAGGAGTGCCGCGGTATGGTGCCCTTCCGGCGGCCCGCACTTGAAGGCGAAAGCTGTATCGCGCGCGCCCCATCCGCTGCGCCAGAACACCACCTCGTGGTCCGGAAAGTAATGCCACGGCTGAAGCTTCTCGATCGGCTGTGCTGCCAGCTTCGGATCGCGCCAGGCAATCGTCCAGAAGTCCTCGGCATTCACATTGCCCAACGACCGCAGATATTCGGCGACGCCCTGCGCCTCCGGCGAGCGAAAACGCGCGGCCAACCGGTAAATCAGGTTGTAATTCGAATGCAGATGTCCACCTGGATGCGTGCGCTCGTATTCACTGCCCTGTTTCTGCCGGGTTAGAGGTCCTTCAAAGACATCCCCGAAATCGAACGGATCGTTTCCACCGGGCAGCTCGACATGCGCCGCATAGAGATACAGGTTGCGCAGGCCGGGCTGGTCAAACAGATCCTCGCCGGTCGCGTGCGCGTGCGCGTCGAGGTAATGAATGATCCACGGAGTGGAGAACACGTAATATTCGAAGCCTTCGTAGTAATAGCCGTCTGCCGAATAGGTCGCGAGGACCCGGTCGTAAATGGCGCGCGCCAGTGCCGCCCACTGCGCTGCTGCCGGAACCTCGTCATACAGCGCGTACGCCGCGATACCGAGGCCGGCAATCGGAATAAAAACGTGGTTCTGGCTGTACGCGAAGGTGCGGCCGGACTTCGGACGGTAGTAGTCGGCGAGGATCTGGGCATGTCGCGCGATGCATTCGCGATATCGCGCGCGCTCCGGCTCGGTCAGTTCGGAGTAGAGCAGGCATAGCCCATGCCCATCCCGTAGAGAAGATGGCCGGCGGCCAGGTCGACGTCAGGCTTGTTGAAGCTGTAGCCCCAGATCTTGTAACTGACGGCCGCATCCATGTAACGCTTGGCCGCGGCGAGATATTTCGGATCTCGCTCGATGACGTATGCGAACGACGCCTCAGCGATGGCGATCGCAACGTCGTTCTGCGCTCGGCGCTCCTCCGCTGGAGGAGGCGGCGGATCGCCGTGCAGAGCTTTCAGGTTTCGCAATACCTGTTGCCAGACGTCGCGGTCGCTGCCGTGCGCCCGCTCGCGCAACTGATCGATCTCCGACGCGGTAAAGAACACTCGCGGGTGGACGCCTTTCAGCTCAGGCTTCAACTGCGAGTCCAGAGAGGTGAGCAACGGCTCGAGCGGGTGTGGCCCGCGCTTGGCGGCAGCATGATCCTGTGGTCCAAGCGCCTCGCGCGCATCCTGCGCAACCGCTCCCGCGGCAACGGCGGTGAGACACACAACCAGCACGGCGATTCGATGAATCCTTAACACGACGTTTCCCCACCCGCGAAACCGAAAACAGGAGCATCCGAGTCCCGGCAGAAGCGGAGGGCTCACCTCCATTTCCACCGGGACCTTCTGGTTGATGTTAGTAGGTCAAGCGCAGGCCAAATTGCACCTTACGCATTGGGCTTGCGCTGCGGACGACGGCAAACGTGGTCGACGATGCTCCAGACGGCACGCTGGCGCCGGGCGTTCCCCAGCTCACCATGTTGAATGCGTTCGTGCCTTCTGCGCGGAACTTCAGTCGGAAGCGCTCGCTCAGGCGGAACTCGCGCGAGATCGCAAGATCCACGTCGCGATATCCCGGCGCGTCGAGGAAGTTCCTCGGCGAATTGCCGTCGGTAGCGACACCGGTCACCACCTTGTTCTGCGCGAATGCTGAAGTGTTGAACCAGCAGTTCTGCGTGCGAACAGGAGCCGTGGTGCCGTCACTCAACGTGCAGGTGCCGTGGAACGGATCGCCGACGAGTTGCGCGCGATCGTTGGTATTGCCGTCGAGATTGGCATCGACGTTGCCATTCGTGATGGTGAACGGGATCCCGCTGCGGAGCTTAATGATCGGCGAAAGCGTCCATCCGTTCAGGACGTTTCGCAGCACCGCATTCCCGCCCGTATAGTAGTCAGGTTCGTAGTTGAAGGACGCGGTAAAGACGTGGCGCTGGTCGGTGTCGGCGCGTCCACGTTCTTCCGCCATGTTGCTGAAGTTCTGCGCGCCGCCCTGCGTGGTGTTGTTGTGCAGCTCCGCGCTGCTCAGCGTCTTGCTGTAGGTGTAGAAGGCGTTGAAGCTGAGGTGATGACTCATGCGCATCACGCTGTTGATCTGCAAGCCGTGATACGCCGCCGTCTGGTTCGACGACAGGAACCGCACCGCACCGAACGCCGGATTCGGACGCCTTGCCAGGATGTTGGCCCCGCTGCTCGTCGCCGTGGAATTCAGGACTGGATAGTTCACGTCGCGATCGAACGGCAGGTTATGGCCGAGCGTACCGACGTACGCAGCCGTAACTGAGATGTCGCGCGTCACCTGCCTCTGAACCGAGAAGTTCAGTTGGTAGGTGTACGGCCACTCGAACTTGGTATCGATGCCGAAGATGCCGCCGCCGGTCGTGAACGTTCCCTTGTACGGGAATGGATTGCCGCCCACAAATGCGTTGTACGGATCTTTCAGCGTCGCGCCCAGCGGCACGCCCGCGGCCGAAGTCTTTTGATTGATGTTGGTGAACGTGAGCCGCGTCGAGAACGGCTGCAGGTTGGTCATCGTGTTCCATTCGTTGCCCGACAAGCTGCCGTAGAACACGCCTGCGGCCGCGCGAATCGAGGTCTTGCCATCGCCGAACGGATCCCACGCCAGTCCCACGCGCGGCGATACGTGATGGAACCGCACTGGGATGACGCCGCGTTCCACACCCGGATCGCCGTAGAACAACTGCCCAACCGGCGCAGCCGGGTTCACCGTGGATTTCTGTCCGGGAACGTACGTGTCCACGCGATTCAGCGGATCCGTCGGTGGCGTCTGCACGTCCCATCGCAATCCAAGATTCACCGTCAGACGCGGAAGGACGCGGTAATCATCCTGCGCGAAGAGAGCTGTGTACCAGCTATTCGTGTACCCGGTGACCGGTGCGTCCTGGGTCACCGCGCTCGGAATACCGATCAGGAAGTCGGCCAACGCGTTCTTGGTCGCGCCATTATTAAAGGTGAAAACGCCGTAGTTGTTCAGCAGCGTTTGCTGAATGTCTTTATCGAGCGAGAGCTCTCCGCCGAGCTTCAGCGCGTGCTTGCCCTTGGTCCAGCTGAAGACGTCGCGCAGCGAATAGAAGTTCGTTCCCGCTGTTGGGCCGCCGATAGCGTTTCCGAGGGTGAAGAAGCCGCTGACGGTGATTTGCGGCAGCGACGGCGTGCCCTGGATCGTGAACGACGAACCCAGATCGCCGAGTGAAGTCTGCGGCACGTTCAACCGGCCGCCGAAGTTTCGCGTGTAAGTGGCCCAGGCCTGGTTGATCTTGTCGGACCCAATCACCCAAACATCGCTCAAGTTGATGTCATGCTGGCGCCAATCGAACCGCTGGCTCGCCCATGGCAGGTTTCCGGTTCCCGCGCGAACCGTGTTGGTGCCGGCGGTTTCGAAGTAGCTGCCGCTGAAGCGGTGTGCGTTGTTGATCTGGTGATCGATCTTCAGCAGAAACTCGTCGGTATTGAACGGGCTCGGAACATATCCCTGCCAGATGCTGCCCGTCACGTTCGACTTGGGGATGTAGGCGCCCATGATCTTCATCGCCACCGGATCGAGCCGGTTCGCGCAGATCGCGCCGGTCACGCCGTTGCACACGAACGTCTTCCCCGTGGCCGGATCAGTGGGCTTCGTCTTCGACTGCGAGAAGTCGCCGGCGCGCTCCAGGTCCGTCGGCACAATGGCGTTGTTCAGGAACGTGCTGGTCGTCTGCCGGAGCCCGGACCAGGAAAAGAAGAAGAAGGACTTGTCGCGCTTGATCGGACCGCCGATCGTCAGTCCGTACTGATTGCGGTGCAGCGGAGCCTTGTCCAGCTGCGACGCCCAGTCGTTCGCGTTGAAGATCGTGTTGCGAACGTATTCGAATACCGAACCGTGCCAGTTATTGCCTCCCGACTTGGTGAGGACGTTGATAATGCCGCTGGCATAGCGTCCATATTCCGCGTTGTAGCTGTTGGTTTGTACGCGGAATTCCTGGATCGCGTCCGGGTTCGGCAGGATGTTGCCGGTGGCCCGGAGACCTGTCATGTTGACGCCGCCGTCCAGGTAGTAGTTCACCGAGCCGGTGCCGCTGTCGGTGCCGCCATTGATCAGCGTGCGCTGCTCGGGGAATCCAAGTGCCAGCGAGCTCGTGCTCGCCGACGCGGTCGCCACGCCGTTGTTATTCGATTGCACGCCGGGCGTCAGGTCCAGCAACGAATAGGCGTTCCGGTCGACCAGCGGCAGGCTGATGATTTCGGCGGTTTCCACAGTTCGCCCGATCTCCGCCGTGCTGGTATTGATGTCCGGCGGCGCTTCCGCCACCGTCACCGCTTCGCTCACCGAGCCGATCGCGAGTTGAGCATCCACGCGTTGCGTCTCGGCGATGGTGAGGACCACGTTACTGCGCACGAACTTCTTGAATCCCGACGCCGTCACTTCCACCACGTAGTTCCCGACAGGAAGAAATTCCAGGCGGAATTCGCCTACCGGGCTCGACGTCACGGAACGTTCGAGGTTCGTTTCCACGTTGCGTGCGGACACAGTCGCGCCCGCCACCGCGGCGCCGCTCGGGTCCGTCACCGTCCCGACGATCGTCGTCGCCGTAATCTGCGCTAATGCCATGTTGGAAATGAGAACGAGCAGCAGCAGCATGACCCCCATGCCTGCCTGCCGTATTGCGGTGCGTGCCATAAAGCCTCCTGAACTTTCTTCGAACTGCCGGCCCGGTGCCCGAGACGGCCGCTAGGAAAACAGCGTGCCGCCGTTGATATCTACGCAAGCGCCATTCACGAAGGACGCCTCTGCCGAGGCCAGGTAAACGACCAGCGCCGCCACCTCGCTCGCCTCGCCCTCTCGACCGAGCGGCGTAGCGGCTGCGACCTTCGCGCGCACTTCCGGTTTCGTGAATGTGTTGTGGAACGTGGTGTTGATCATGCCGGGACAAACCGCGTTCACGCGAATCCGCCGGCCGCCGAGTTCCTTTGCCAGTCCGCGTGTGAACGTCATCAGTCCGCCCTTGGCGGTCGCGTAAGCGAGAGCGCCCGGCCCGCCTCCGTCACGGCCCGCCTGCGACGAAACGTTGACGATGGCGCTTCCGTCCGGCATGTGCGGCAACGCCGCCTTGCACACCAGGAACACGCTCTTCAGGTTGAGGTCGATGACCTCGTCCCAGAACCGCTCGTCCATCTGCTCCATCGTCTTGCGTGCCACCAGTCCACCGGCCATGTTGACCAGTAGATCGACCTTGCCGAACTGCTCCGTGGCGCGCGCGATCAGCGTCGCCACGTCTGCCGGTTGCGTGACGTCGCAAGCCACGGCAACCGCTATACCGGAGTTTGCTTCCACTTGCTTCAGCGTGTCTGTGACGGCTGTCTTATCAGCCTGTGGGGAGTGCGAGAAAACGACGGTCGCGCCGCTCTGCGCCAGCCGAATGACAGTCGCGCGGCCGATATCGCGCGAACCGCCGGTTACAACCGCCACCTTGCCCGATAAAGATGAACTCATGAGTTCTGCTCCTGGATAGAGGAAGGGCCGACCCCGACTTCAATTCGCTGGATGGGGCCGGCCAGTAGGAAAAGCGCAACCGTGCCGATCGGAGCAAGCACGGCAGCAACGTTCAGGATCGGTGTGTAGGAAAAGTGCTGAACCACCCAGCCTGTAGTAAAGGTGAAGATCATGCTGCCGATTGCCGCGCCCGTTCCGCCAAGCCCTGCGACCGACGCTACCGTCCGGTCGGAAAAGAAGTCGCTCGGCAACGTCTGCACGTTGCTGATCCATGTCTGGAAGGCGAACAGCTCCAGGCTGATCAGCCCCAGCGCCACAACGGGACTTTCGACGCGAGTCACAAGTATCCCGACCGGCATCACGCAAGCGGCGACGGCAATCACCGTCTTCCGCGCGCGGTTGACCGTCCAGTTCCTGCGAATCAGCCGCCCAGCGATGTACCCGCCGGTCAGGCTGCCGATCCCGGCAAACAGGTACGGAACCCACGCCGAAGCCCCAATCGCCTTCAGGTTGAATCCGCGAGCGTCAGCCAGGTACTTCGGAAGCCAGATGACGAACAGCCACCACACCGGATCCACCAGCATCCGGGCGACGATAATCGCCCACACTTGGCGGTAGCGCAGGAGCTCTCGCCAGCGTGGGGCGCGCTCGTTCTTGGGGGATGCCGCGGCCTGTTGTCCCTTGACGATGTAGTCGAGTTCGTCCGCCCCGAGCCACGGATGTTCAGCCGGACGGCGATAAACGACCCACCATGCGGCCAGCCATACAAAACCCAGCGCGCCCGTAATAACAAAAGTCGCCTGCCATCCGAACCGCAGGTTCAACCAGATGACGGCTGGGGGCGCAACCACCGCTCCAAACGCCGCGCCGCTGTTGAAGATCGCCATCGCCAGTGCGCGCTCGCGGATCGGAAACCACTCGGCCGCGGCCTTGGCGGCTCCCGGCCAGTTCCCCGCTTCGCCAAGCCCGAGCGCCGCCTGGCATGCCGCGAAACTCTTCACTCCAAGCGCGAACGCGTGCGCCATCGCCGAGATCGACCACACCACGATCGACAGGCTGAAACCCTTGCGCGTGCCGACAACGTCGTACACGCGGCCGGAAAGCGTCTGGCTGATCGCGTACGCCAGCAGCAGCGCGACGCCGATGTATCCATATTGCTGATTGGAGATATGCAGCTCGCGCGTGATCTGCGGCGCCAGCAATGCCAGGCACTGCCGATCGACGTAATTGATCGCGGTCGCCGCGAAAACCATCCCGATCATCCACCAGCGCAAGCCGCGGATCTTCATTCCCGACGCGGGCGGCGCCTTCGGCATCACCGTGGCGCTCATGCCTCACCTCGGTCTGCGGCACGCAAGTCGGTGGACTCGCGAACAACCAGGTGGCACTCCAGAGTGAGTTCGCGGCGTCCATTTTTGACGCGGCCCTCGATGCGGTCGAGCAGGAACTCAGCCGCGCGGCGTCCTTGTTCGGCAATCGGCTGCGACACGCTCGTCAGCGGCGGCGTCGTGAATGCCGCCAGCGGTGTGTTATCGAAGCTGGCAGTGGCGACATCCTGAGGCACCCGCAGTCCGGATTGCCGCAACGCATGCAACGCGCCAATCGCGGTGTAATCGTTGCGGCACAAAATCGCCGTCGGCAGCTGCTTCTGGTGCACGAGCTTCATCACGCCTTCGTAGCCGTCCTGCTCCGTCGAATACGCGGGACTCACCTTCGGCCCCACAATCCATTCTTTGCGCAACGGAATACGGTGCCGCTTGAGTGCGTCGGCATAACCCTGGAACCGGCGAAGCTTGTTCGCCTGGTCGGCGGAGACGCCGATGAACCCGATCTTGCGATGTCCGAGCTGCACCAGGTGCAAGGTCGCCTCGAAAGCCCCGTGCCAGTGGTCCGCGGTAACGAAGTCCACGCGCGCTCCCTGCACCGGCCGGCCGACGGTCACCACCGGAACGCCGTGCCGCATGATCTCGGCGATGGCCTCGTCGCCGATCTCGGTTCCGCGTGTCGCGACGATGATGCCGCTCACCCGGTGATCGACGAATGCGTGCAGCGCGCTGCTCTCCATCTCCACGCTGCGGTGGGCGGTCGCGAGAAAAGCGGAGTATCCCGCGCCGTCGAGCACCTGCTGAATACCTTCGACAAGCTCGGCCGTAAAGGGATTGGCGACGTCAGGCAGCATCACCCCGACCGCGTGCAGCCGCTGCCCCTTCAGGCTTCGCGCCAGCATGTTCGGCCGGTATTGCAGAGTCGCGGCAGCGCGCAGCACGCGCTTCCTGACTTCCGCGCTCACATAACCCGTGCCGTTAATCGCGCGCGACGCGGTCATCGACACCACGCCTGCAAGTTTCGCGACGTCGGCCAGCGTCGCTGGCTTCTCGGACGGCTTCGAGCGGGATCGCAATGCGCGGCTTCGCATAAGCTATGTTATCGATAACACCTGTTAGCGATAACATGCGTCACGCGGCGCGGGCTGTCAAGCAGTTTCTGTTCCTGTCTACCAGGAATGGATCGGGATCACGCCGCGCGGCGGATGGGATGGCGGCGATGGGTGCGGCGGCGCCACAGGCTAACGCCGAACCAAAGCGTGTAGATGGCGATCAGCAGCAGGCTGGGTATGGCGATGGCGAGCGACTCGGACCCAATCACCTTGCGCAGCGTTATGTACAGGTCGCCGCACATGCCGAGCGGCAGAAAAGTGAGCGCGGCAATGAGCAGCCCGCTGGCGACTTTCAGGAAACGCTCGGTGTCCTCGCCGTCTTCGGCAAGACGATGGTACGCGGCCGGAGCGATCAGCAGGACGATGGCAGCCGTCGTGCTCAACAGCGTCGCGAAGTGGATCAGCTGCGAAGAGCGCGGCAACTTTTCGAACGCCGGTTCGAAGATGACAGCAAACTGGAAACCCAAAAAGGCCTGCCCGCCGGGCAACGCCATGCGGCACTCGATGAGGACCTTCTTGATGCGATCGCTGAGGTCGGCATGCTCGCCGTCGGAAGAATGTCCTCCGCTGCCGCGCTTGTGACGATGCGGCAACGCGCCGCCAACGTACCAACCAGCCAGCGTGACGACGCCCGCAAGTATGCCGATGATCCACGCATGAGCGATGTGGAGGCTGACGGCGGCAGCGTAAAAGGCGAAACCCAGGCTCACGCCAAGCGGCAACAGCGCCCAAGCGAGCACTCGCGTGACAAATCGGTGCAGGTGTTCGCTCGCAGCGCCACGTTCGGCAATGCGATGGAATGCCGCCGGCCACACAACCCATCCAAGCGCCACGGTGAGCAGCACGATGGCGGCCATCTCAGCCAGTTGTGCGCGCAAGGGAGCACGCTCAAATCCGGCCTCGTAGCAGATGTCGTAGCTGAAGCCGAGCAGCACCTGTCCGCCGAGCATCAGCATGCGGCCCTCGTTCAGAGCATTCTCGAGATGGCTGCTGAGGTTAGGCACGGCGACGAGTTGCGCGCCGGTTGCGGCGAACGAGCGCGCTCTGCTTGTTTTCGGATTCCCTGCTCACTTCAGATTAGAAGGAACGACCGGAAGCGCAGGATGCTTATCCGAACAGTGGATGAAGGCAACGCGGCGAAGAACCTCTAACGATCGCAAGTCTTCAGGAAGGATTTGGTGGAGCTAGTCGGGATCGAACTACTGATGGGTATTGCAAACACGGAAGTTGTTGATTCTGCACAGGAGCGACAGAGCTAAAAGCGCTAATGAAACCGGTCTATTGTACGGTAATTGTACGGTTGACCTTGCGCCGCTCATTGAATGCACCGGTCGTCGAATCTCGGCCCGATGCATGATGACAAATCAGGCTAGAGATGTGAAGCAATTTGCGGGGAGCTTCCACATCATCTTGAACGTTCAAATGAACAGGCCGCGCACAAGCGTTCGGCCTCTTCGCATTGGGTGACAATGGCTTACCCATCGCCTCGACGGGTGCTGCCGGCTGCTCCTTGGCCAGCCGGATTCAGTTCTCAGCGAGGTCACGCGGACTTCGATGACTCGCTGCTTGGTCGGAGTCGTAGACGGAGATTGGGAAGTCGAATCCTGTTTTACGAATTCGCGGGTGCGGAACTGGCAGCGCAGCTCGACGCGATCGCCGCGCTTGAGCTGGCTGGCAGCTTCGGCCAGTCTGCCGAAAGGCGACGATGCGATGCCATTCGGTGCGCGATTGCCACTCGCCCGTCTTGCATCCTTCGACGAGGTCTTGGTGGCGACCGAGAAGGGTGGCGAAGCTGGAGTTGATCTGGGGTGGTGCGGGTCTGGGCGCCAGCGACGAGGTTGCCTACGAGGGTCAAGGTGTTACGGGTCATGATCTGCTCTCTTTTTTGCTCCCGCTCTTGGTCGTGGCACGAAAAGCCTGCGGGGGCCGCTCCCAAACCGACCGGGTGCACCGTTAGGGGAACCGGAGAGAATCTCGGGCGAGCGTAGCGAGTCGAACCTGTCGTTCACTTTCGACGTAAGGCGAGATTGTCTCCCGGGAGGCCGACAATGCAGAGCAAGGGAGAGTGCCGGGCACGGCCAGGCCGTTGCTTGCTTTGTTAGCCGTCAAGCGCAGCGGTGCCCGAACAGGACGGGACGAGAAGGGAGAGTAGGAAAATCTGGCGCGGATAATGATCGTCGCCCATCGGCTTAGGCTCCGGCCGTCCGACAGCACGACAGGCCTTTTAAGCTGATGAGGCGCGTCGCAATTCGGTGACTGCAGGCCGCAAAAGGCGAACAAAAAGCGCACACTTAGACAAGCGGACTTACTGACCAATCATCGAGAGATTTGCGCAGCGCGGAAATCCGACAATGAGTAGGTCGCGTGACCGGAGAAGCTGTGATGATCGAGTCGGCACCAAACGCAAGGCCCAAGACGATTCTCGTTGCGAGAAGTTCGTGTGCACGGGATGCCTAACGGTCCGCGAGGCGCGTGAAGTCCGCGGCCGGGCTGCCGAGCCAGCCCAGGATCCTCATCACCTGGGGAAATGACGTTCGCCCACCTGCCGACAAGCGATTTAGAACCGTTGTACCAACCTCGATCTCGGCGGCTGCTCGTTTCCAGGAGAGCTCTCGTTCCTGTCTGCGGGCGTCGACCGCCGAGTGCAGTTTCCGAGTATCGAAGCGCAGCACCTTGTTCACGGGGACGGACGCCCATGCTGTCCCCGGTCCAGCCGGTGCTTCTGCTCCTCGGATAAAACTCTCCGGAGTGCGCTTCAACCAGCGAATCATCTGCAGCACTCCATCCGCCTCGGCAACTCTGCGATCGCGCAGGCCGGCAACCGTTGAACGGCTCAGGCGATGACCTGCCCTTCGCGAGGCGCCGCCGTTCATCTCAGCGATGACCTGCGCCAACGACATACCTCGCGCCTGACGCTGCGCGTCAATCGCATCGTAGAGCGCGCGCAGGCTGAAAGCTGTTTCCGTGCTGTCTGTCCGCCTCATTCTTGTTTCTTGTGCGCTTCGGGATGATGGTCTGCGACGAGCGTAAGCAGCGTGTTGTGTTCGAGCAGGGCCTTGGCCGCCGCAAGAAGAAAAGAGAACCCTCCCATCGAATCCAGCGCCTGGGCGACCACCTCGTTGTCCGCGCCCCGGAATCCGGAACTTGAGATCTCCACCATGGTCGCATGGCCGGTATACGGGGTGAATCTCCACTCGACCGCGAATGGAGGATTGTCCCACTCGATCGATATACGCCGGAGTGGTTCAACAGCCTTCACCGTTACATCGGCAGAGACACCATACACTTCCCATTCCCAGCGGACCAGCTTTCCCGGCTCCAATCTTCCTGAGCTCTTCGTGAACCAGAATTTCGTTGTGATGGTGGGATCGACGAAGGTTCGAAGACTTCCGCAATCGGCCTGCGAATTAGCATCTTTGCTGACTGACGTAAGGGGTGTTACGAATCGTCCTATAATGGCTTAGTGCGAGGAGGACTGCCATGCACCCGAGAATCGGGTGGACTTCGTTTGTCGTCGCCGTTGGAGTACTCGCCTCCATTGCCGAGGCGCAGGTTGCAAGCGCGCCGCAACCTGCTGCTGCAAAAGTCGCACAAGCTGGCGCGATCCGATGGTTTGGGAAACAGACGAAATTCACGTCCCATTACAGCCATTGCACTCGAAGCAAGGACCGAGAGTGACCTTACAACCCGCGAACAGAACGAAGGGTGCGAATACATGGTCATTCTTCGATCGAATACGACGCGTTCCTCCGCAGGAAGACCTCCAGACACGCGCGGCGCAACCGCGGCTGGATTTAGCGACGAACGCGAGATCACCAGGGTGGACTACGTCGTGTTTGCACTGGGAGTGAAGAAGGCGATTACCCATGGTGCAACCGCATATCAACGGGCAGACGTCGGCAAGGATTCCTTGATGGCTGTCAATCGCGCGAAGGCTTTGGCCCAAGAGATCGCAGGCAAGCTTCCCAAGTGAGTTTGCTCATCAGACGGGCGAACAGAAGGCGCACACTTAAGATACGACCTGTTAGCAACAATCATTTGCCGGAGCGTGCGACTTGCATCACAAACTTGCCTCCCAATATATGAGCGTCCTGCAGGATCGGGTGCGTCCCTTTCCGGGCTTCCGGAAAATTCGATTCGTGACCTGCTACACACCGCCACCGTCCGTCGCGATACACGAAGACATCGGTGAAGCGGGCCTTGTCCATGTGTACGCCATTGTCGTTTTTCACGCTTTTTCCGCGGACATAAGCGAAATCACCATAGATGTGCGCATGCATATCCGAGACCTCATAGTGGTCATCGTGCGGCTTCGCGGCATTGGCTAGGATCGCGGATCGGTCGATGAGCGAGCCATTGGGGCTTACCTCTTCGAAGTCGTCGGCCAAGATACAGCCCAGCGCCGCGACGTCATGCTTCGCCTCAGCTCCCACCCATGTTCGTTCGACCTGAATCAGCGTCGTCTGATCCTTCGCTTGACCCTTCGGGCACGTCGCTGCGCAACCGAATGAGCACAACAGCAATATTGGGATCATGATTCTCATGGTCGATCCTCCCGCGTCAGGCACTGCGTGGTTGTTCTAAGGACAATTGGGACTGTCTCTGGTTACCGAGTTCTGCGGCTACGTTTTCGGGTCGCAGGCCGGAGAGAATAAAAAGCGCACACTTACGATAAGGCCTGTTGTCACTCGTCATCATTCAAACGAGAAGTCATCCATCTTCTAAGATTCCCACCCAGCCGCACCAACTGCGACTGGGCGGGTCTGTTATCAGCGGCTTGCAGGCGGAACAACGCCATTCATCCTTAGGTACTCGACCATTTGGCCGTAGTGATCGTAGGAGTGAGCAATCGCATCGACCGCGAATTGTAGCCGCGTGTTTCGGTGAGCGGTGCGATGTGACGCCATGGGTGCAACAGCGTTCCCGAGGTCGATGGCCGCTACCGCGCGATGCAGAGCTATGAACGAGCCGCGCAGATAATCGACAATCTGGCCCTTGGTCCGCACGGTGTCGGGTCCCCTTTCTGCCTCCTCGTTCGGGGCCGCCGTCTGATCGAGGATGTAGGCGGCCATGCGGTAGTTGTTTGCTGCCAGATGCTTGACCTGCTGGGCGAACGTGCGCACGCCACGGAATTCACTGCCGCTAGGCGCGAAACCGTAATGTGCTTCGGGCATCGCTTCGGCTGCGGAGACCACTTCTTTTTCCGTGTTCGTGACCCAGAAGTCCAGCGCCAGGCTGAAGTCGCGCGGAGGCTGGGCCTGCGGCGGGACAATGCCATTCATCCGAAGATATTCGACCAGTTGGCCGTAGTGATCGTTGGTGTGTCCAACATTGGCGAGCATGATGTGCAGGCGCGTCGTCGAAGTCGGGCCATACGGCAGGAACGCCGGATTCGGGATGCTGGCGTTCTCGCTGTCGATGCTGCGAGCAGCGCGGCGCAGGTATGCGAATGATTCCCTGACATATGCGATGACCTCAGGCTTGGTCTGGACTGCACTCGATCCGGACTCGTTCGGCCCGAGGTTTCCGGGAGGCGATTGCTCTCCGGAAATCGCTGCTCCATCCAGATAGTTATCTGCCGCAATATGTTTGAGTTGTTCGGCGAAATTGCGGACCCCTTTGAATTCACCGCTGGTCGGCACAAACGAGTACCGATCCGCCGGCATCGCCTCGGCAGCCGCAATGATTTTCGGCTCGAGACGGGCCAGCATGTACTGCACTTCTTCGCTGTTGCTTTGGCGGACGGGAGTTGACGTCTGAGACAAGGCAGCGCCAGCCAGCAACAGAACACACACAAAACAAGCGTTCACTCTCTTCATGGAAGCTCCTTGAACACGGTTCGGCACACGAAGGCCATACGCCGCGCCCTGGAACCAGAGTCCAGGTTTCAGCGCACTACGTTGTCGAATTCAGGAGCGAAGGGGGGCCTCGGTCCGACTCAGGCGAACCGATCGAGTAGACAAACAACACGAGCTTGGAACGCGGGGGAATCGTCTCAACGGTGCCATCGAGTGGGTTGGAAATCTCAAACTTCTCCAGCCGCACCCCCTGCCATTGCACGAAGCCGCGCAAATTGCACAGCCGATCCGCGGATATAAGTCCGGCCGTGTCGGCCCTCGCACATTTTCCGGCGCGCAGGCCACGACCGATACGGGAGCGCGTCGCAGGACACCGGATCTGTGAGCTGCCTCCAGTTCCCATCTCACAATTGAACGCCGCCGCCGAAAAGGCCAAGAGAAGCAGCGTGATAGTGGTTTGGCGCATCGTCAAATACTTCAGACAACGCCGAAGGCGAACGGTTACTCAATACTGCAGAAAAATGATTGTCGCAAGATCAAGATATCGTGAGTCCCAGCGGCGAACGAAAAGCGCACACTTACGATAAGACCTGTTATCGCCAATGACGAAGCCTAAGGATGCCCGTTGTCAGCGAACGCGAGTCTTGACAAGACGATTTGACAGACTAGAGTTACGCGATCAGGAGGCAGCTATGACGTACAAGTTCCGTCTCTTCGCCGCCCTCGCAGCCATGCTTCTTCTCGCATTTGCGCTTTCCGCCCAAAACCCGGCTCCTACGGATTCGCGAGCGACTGCAATAAACGGCTTACGGCTTCTCAACACTGCGCAAATGATGTTCCACGCCCAACACGCTCGGTTTGCATCGTTGGCTGATCTGCCCGCTTTGCTCGATGCAACCAAGCCGTCCTATCGCGCGAGCATGCCGCACTTCGATCCCGCTGCGGGAAAGGACGCGCTTGCTGGCTTCGAACTGGCGATCGTGCCGAACGACAATGGCTATACCCTCACTCTAAAGGAAACGAAACCCTGCGGCGCGTTCGCATACAGTGATCAGGTCGGCGTGATTTGTGTGGGGAAGGGGTTGGGCTGCGACTAAGACTGGCGCAGCGTTTGGAAATCCTCGTACAAAATTTCTACCTCGCTTGGCAGGGCGAATGAAAAGCGCACACTTACGATAAGACCTGTTATCGCTCGCCATCGGCTGAAATGGCCGCCAGTTCCTCGGTCGCGGTTCAAATCGCTGCCGCCGGCGCGACTTCTCATTCTGCGCGAAGCAATTCCGCTGGTTGGATATGTACCGCGCGCAACGCGGGTCGCAAAGCAGCCGCAAACGCTGAAGCAGCAATCGCTGCTGCGGCAAGGCCCAGCATTGTTGGGTCACTGACTTTCATCTGGAATAGCAAGGTTTGAATGTAACGGGCGGCTGCAACGCCTAGCGCCAAACCGCCTACCGACCCCGCGATCAGCATCAAGAAGACGTGAAGCGTGACACGCCGCATGATTTCTCCGGCAGTTGCTCCTATCGCCATGCGAATAGCAATCTCCCGCCGCCGCTGGAGAACGGAATAGTCGAGCACGCCATAAATGCCGACGCAGGCGAGCAACACCGCGACCACTGCGAAGAACAATGCGAGCCTCGCCAGCAGCCGCTCCCGCAGTGTCGCCGATTGATTGATCTCAGTTTGAGCGCGAATATTGCTGACCCGGAATTCAGCTCTTTCTCTGGATACTTCGCGGCGGAGAGTGGATGCCATCAACAGCGGATTGGACGACGTCGTGCGAATGACGAACGTGCCGCGCGCGATCGCTCGTAAGTTCCCGGCGTCGTCGACCGAGCGGAAGGGCACATACGCAGTCGGCCGTATCGGGGAGCGCAGATTATCGCGCGAACGGGCATCGCGAACGTAACCGACGATCAGGCAGCGAATGCGCTTCCCGTCTCCGGTCATCTTGTCGAACCACTTCCCGACAGGGTCCACCCCATCGAAATACTGCTTCGCAAATGACTCGTTGACGATAGCAACGTTCGGGTTTGCTTCCTCAGGCAAGAAGTCTCTTCCGTCGAGGAGCGAAATCTTCGTCGTATCGAGCCACCCCGGCGATATGAGCAGAAAGTCCGACCCAAGTTCCGATGAAGAGGCTCCATTGGTCGACACGTACCCAACCATGCTCTCGCCGCTCATCAGCGGCCAACCGGCCAAGGCCGCTTGCTCGATTCCGGGTGAGCTGCCCAGCTGACGGGTAACCTGTTCCCAAAAAACCGGCGATTCGGGATGGGGAGTTACGGTTTCGAGATTGAGAATCCGATCGGCGGAAAAACCTGTCGGCTGATTGGACAGCCTCTCAAAAGAGCTGACAAACAGACAAGCGACAAAAAGGACGAGGCTACAAAAAGCGGATTGTGCGGTGATGAGAGTGTGCATCATACGCCGGCGCGAATGCGGGTCCTCCCCACCCTTCAGAGTTCCTGCCGGGCTCATGTGCGAGGTGTTGAGCGCAGGGACTAGGCCGAATGACAATGTAGCTCCCAACGTCAGCTTCAGATCGAACACGATGATCCGCCAGTCCAAAGGAAGTATGAGGCGCACCGGATTGTCCTGTGGATGAATCATCCGTACGACGAAAGGGGCGGACCACCACGCCAAGATTCCGCCGAGTGCGCTCGACAGAAAACCTAACCATGCACCTTCCAAGAGGACGAGTTGCATCAGCCGCCAACGTCCGCCGCCGAGTGCAACTCGGATTGCCATCTCTCGTCCGCGCGCGGCAGCTTGAGCCGTCATCAGGTTTGCGACATTTGCGCAGGCGATAAGCAGCACGAGCGCAACCAGGAGCGCGATCGCGGTCAGCGATCGCCGATAGTCCCTCTGCAGGTTCGAGCGGCCGGCGGCGGCCGGTTCCAGTAACAATCGTTGTGTGAGGAATTCGCTGCGCAGCCGCCGTGCGCGCTCCGGAA
>Ga0157369_10002850_pt1 | contig 20654 bp, 22 predicted proteins | sample C25metaG_FD_113461 | JGI IMG/M metagenome (GOLD analysis project Ga0157369, IMG submission 113461) | Corn rhizosphere microbial communities from Kellogg Biological Station, Michigan, USA - C2-5 metaG | ecosystem: Host-associated > Plants > Roots > Rhizosphere > Soil | place: USA: Michigan...
CATTGCACGTCGCCTAGGACATGGATCTTGCGTTGGGGATCCCAGGTGGTGGTGCCGATCCATGGCCCCGCCAACTGCGCGCCGGGCGCGTTGGGGTTCGCTGCCTGACATGACCACACCCAACCGCTGCGCGGTCCGGTGATCGACACCTTGCCGTCACCGAGCGGCAGCTGGGCTGCAGCTGACGACGGCGTTGGCTGTCCCGACGGCGTTTTCGCCGGGCCCCCACACGCAGCCAGCCCGGCAGCGATGACAACTATGCACCCCGTCGACCAGCGCAAGGCGCCTCCCCGTGACTGCCCTCAGTATCGCGTAAGGACCCCAAACCGGGACGGCCCGCCAAAAGCGAGCCGTCCCGGCGCAGTCGCGTTCGCTGTTACCCGGCCGTGCACATCGTCGGCCAGAGCGGGTCGCTGACGATCATCGCGGTGACCATCCCGTTTCCGGCGTGATCGAGACCGGGGTTGCTCTCCGGGAGGGCCGCCCAGCCTTGGGTGCTCATTCCGGGCGCCGGCATCATGTTGTTGCCGCCGATGCAGCCGGTTTGCGGGTTGGGCGGAGCCGCCGCCAACGCGGGAGTCGCGGCCAGTGCAACGGCCGCTCCGGCCGCAACCAACGCGGGAAGCAGTCGCTTCATGGAGTGCGTCATCTTTGTTGTCCCTCTTCCTATGAACTGATGCGTGGACGTGGTTCGGGCTGATGGTCAGGAGTGCGAGGTGAGCAGGTAGTACGTCGTGTATCCGCCGGACGTCCCCTGCTCGGTCCAGCCGGTTGGGGCGGGTTGGTCCGGCGCGACCGACCTGAGGTGGATCACGGTCGTGCTCGTTTGGCAGACGCCTTCCCGCAGCGGCTGGTTCTGCTCGACCCCGTCGGTTGTCGGTGGCTGCCCACCGCCGAGGAAGGCCTTGTCGGTGGCGTCCGGGCACTCTGCTGGGTCGGCGAGATAAGCCGTCAGCGATTCGCCGAGGATCGCCGGGAAGAAACCGACCGCTGCATGTGGCAGCAAGCACGGCGCCTGCGCGCAGTCGTGGATGTGCCACGTCGGCGGCAGCGTCGATGCGTCGGCCGCTGCGGCGATGCCTGTGGTGCCCGCCACCAGAGCGGCACCCGATGTTGTCGCCGCGATGGCGAGCAGCGCGCGACCCACGATTTTGTTCATCTACGTCCCCTTTCGCCAGCCGCCGGCAGGACCGCCGCGTGCATGACAGGAAGAAGTGCCTGGGGGCGTTGCGCCGATGTCACAAGTGCTGACGCCTCGTCCGCTGACCGCTGCGGGTCGAAGGCCCAGCCGTCGAGGACGACGCCGACGGTTGCTGCGTCGCGCAACACCGAGACGTCGGTGACACCGAGCCGACTCAGCTCCGCCAGCCGGTCGGCGTTGAGGTCGAGGACACCGTCCTCCCCGACCAAAACCAGCAGCATCGCCACTCTGCACCCCCCGCGCGCAGCGGATGCTGCGCACGCGAGAAATTAGGGATTCAGCGGGGCGTTGCCATCGGGGAAACCCCCCAATTCAGTGATGCAGCCGATCGGAGTACTGAGCGATGAGCTCGGCGCGGCTTCTGACGCCAAGTTTCGTGAAGATGCTGGAGAGATGATGTTCGACCGTCTTCGGCGACAAGAAGAGCGCTTCGGCGATCTCGCCATTGCGGCGGCCGCTTGCCACCAATCGGGCCACCTCGAGCTCGCGATCGCTCAGGGCTGGGATCGGCCGACTGCTCGGTTTCGGGCGTCGTGCCTGTGTGCGCGCTCCCACGCCGCGAAGCTCGCGTCTGATCACTTCCCCCTCGGTCGCCGCGCCGATTGAGTCCGCCAGCCGCATCGCTTCGGACCAGGTCTCGACAGCCTTGGCCTGCCCGATGTCGGCCTGCGCGCGCCCGAGGTCGATCAGTGCCCACAACTGGTCGAGCAGACGCTGTCGTTCCCTGGCCAGGCTCACGACTATGTCCAGCGCCTCGACGCCCGCGTCGGCCTGGTGGGCGGCCACGATCAGCGCGTGGACCCACTCTCGCTCGACACCGAACCGAAGGTGTGACTGCGGATGCGCTTGGTCCCAGGTGAAGAGAAGGTCGGCGCCGTCCGCCACGTCCGCGATCCGGACCAGACACTCTGCGCCGGATATGACGACGTCCCAATAGCAGCGCTTGCAGCCGGACGTCGTGGCGTCGTGCAATGCCGCATCCGTCGCCGCGCGGACGATGTCCCGCGATGACACACCACCGAACCGAGCGCCGATCATGGCCGTCCACTGGTGCAGTCGCAGTCGCGCATGCGGGTTGGTGTACGACGCTGCTTTCGCCTGCAAGGCAGAGACCGCTGCCTGCCAGTCGCTCTGCGATGCCTGGATCAAGGGACGCAGACCGCCGCGGATCCACGGGACCGTGCGTCGCGTGCGGTCGCCGATGCGCCGTTCGATTGCGTCGGCCTCGTCGAGCAGATTCGTGGCTTGGGCGAGTCGTCCCAACGCATACTCGTTGAAGGCGACAACGTGGCAGAGGTCAGCAATCAGCGCTGGATAGACCTGGTGCCGAGCCTCCGCCAAGACTGCGTGCAGCTTGGTAGCGGCCTCTTCCATGCGTCCCGACCACCACAACATCCGTGCGGCGTCGGCGGCGGCCACGAGATGCGCCTCGCCCAGACCGCGAGTCGCTTCCACTCGGTCTTGCGCGGCCAACGCCATGTCGGAGGCGTTGTCGTCGGTGAGGGCAACGTCGTACGCCGCAGACAGCGCCTCAACGTAGGCGCGCCGCGCATCCACGTCCAGCTGGTCAACGCCGCCGGAGGCCGCAACGAGCGCGCGGGCATTTGCGACCGCTTCTTCGATCGCGGAGCGGCCGCCGGACAGATCAAGATCGATCCACATCCGACGGGCATGGTCCAGGGCGGCAGCCTCGATCGCCAACCACTGATCGTCGACGGCGGCGGTCCGCTCGATCATCGCGCCGGCGTCGGCCGAACGTTGCAGCTCGATCGCCTGCCGCGCGGCGGCGAGTGCGGCATAGGCCCGGTCACGAGCCGACGGCAGCCGATCAGAGAGCACCACGAACCGTTCATACGACGTTTCGCGGTCACCGAGCTCACCGGCCATGGTCGCGAGTTCGATGCTCAGTGTCGCCACGTCCGGCTCTGTCAACGCTGCGCCTTCAACGATCGAGGCCAGTTGAGCGAGCCCATCCGCGCCGAGAAGCCGGCGCTGCGGGGAGCGCGCAATGCGCAGTGCCAGTTCGAGGGATGGCATCCCAGCGGCGGTGCGATGCGCCAGAGCCTCGGTCAGCGCGTGCAAGTCGTCGCCCGCGTCGCTTTCCAACCACGCGGCGACCCCATGGTGCAGCCGGCGCCGCTCGCGCTCCGAGATCTGCCGGTATGCCGTTTCACGCACCAGGTCGTGAACGACTTGCAGATTTGGTCCACTGCTGACAAGCAACCCGCGATCGGAGAGCATCCGTGTGGCATCCGCAACGCGAGTCTCGGACCAGCCGAGTAGGCGCACCAGCTCGGTGGTGGTGATGGGTCGACCGGCGACCACGATCGCCGCCAGACATTCCGCCGAGTCGCCGCTCAGCGACTCGAGTCGCTGTGTGATCGGGTCAGCCTCGCGTCCCTGATGTTTCGAGCGGCTGAGCAACACTTCAATCCAGAACGGCGAGCCGGCGGCGGCGTCGTACAAGCTCTCGGCTTCAGCGGTCGCGATAGCAGGATCGATGTGTTGAGCGAGTTGGATGCCCGCCTGGCGTTCCAAGGGTCCAAGCCTGAGCTCGACGAACTCGACATCGGCGTTGTGCAAACCGTGTGCGAGCCCGGCCAGGTGGTTGCCCGGACGAGACGCGACGACCAGGCCCAACGACGTCTTCTCCGCGGCGGCCGCCCGGAGCAGGTAGTGGCATAAAGCGATCGACGTGTCGTCGGCCCATTGCAGGTCGTCGAAGAGCAGGACCGTCGGGGCCAACGCGAAGAGTGCAGTGCGGGTGGCCTCGAAGACACGCAGCGGTTCCAACGGACCGGCGGCGCCCACCTCCGGCCGCAGCAGGGCGGAGAGCTGGGTTGTCTCCGATGATGCTGACCGGAGCGCCTGGAACAGCGATGCCGCCGCGCCCAACGGGATGTGTCGCGCCGGCTCGAAGCCGGAGAGTGTCAGCATCCGTACGGCGTCGTCCAGTTGCGCTAGCCGGCGAAGAAGCGTGCTCTTGCCGATACCGGGTTCGCCGACGATGACGATGACCGTCGGCCGGGAACCTTGGGACAAGGCGCGAAGGGAATCGACCGCGACACGCACTTCGTTGTCGCGACCGAGCATCACCAGCCCCCACTGGCCACGGGCTCAGTATGCGCACGCGACCACTGCGCATGGGCATCTTGCCCAATTTGCAAGGGCCGTTGCGCCTCTGGGCCAATGATCTTCGATCAGCGCGTCGAGGACGCCGCGAGTGTCAGCGGCTGACTCGGTGATCGAGCTTGGGCGAAGACGGGGCTCGTAAGTCGACGGACTTTGGCTGTTGCGCGAGGAATCTTGTCGCCGCCGCGACGCCGTTGTTGAACAACTGGTCCCGAGTCGCCGCATCGATGCCGAAGTGAGTGGGCCGCACTGCTGTCGTGTCCACGAAGATCGTTCGCTGCTGCACCGCCGGATCGTCGATGTACCGCTGGTCGTGGGCGTAAGCCATGGTGCCGAGAATGGCGAGCGCCATCTGGAGTCCGGACTCCACCGAGTGCCAACGCTGTTGCTGCGGGCCGGCGGAAAGTTTGATTCCGAACGTCGGCCGCTGGGGGCCGTCAGCGTCGTCGAAGATGTCAACCGGGAAGTTGGAAAGCAAGCCGCCGTCGACAAGTGTGATCGTGTGCTCCTCATGGCGCCGTACGGTGCTCCAAGCCCGCTAGCCTGTCCATGTCGCGACTGGCGTGCCGTGGGTGGTTGACCACCGGGGAGCGGAAGGCGTGGCGCCGAACGCCTGGGCGTCGCGCCATCGGGAGGCTCCATGTCCCTCGACCAGACTGATCCTGAGATCGCTCGCTTCATTGATGAGGAGCGGGAGCGTCAGCGGGTCAAGATCCGGCTGATTCCGTCGGAGAACTATGTCTCCCGCGCGGTGCTCGAAGCGACCGGCAGTGAACTGACGAACAAGTACTCCGAGGGCTATGCCGGCAAGCGTTATTACGAGGGTCAGCAGATCATCGACCAGGTCGAGACGCTGGCGATCGAGCGGGCGAAGACGTTGTTCGGCAGCGAGCATGCGAACGTCCAGCCGTACTCCGGATCTCCGGCGAACCTCGCGGTCTATGCGGCGTTCTGCCAACCCGGCGACGCGATCATGGGTATGGCGCTGCCGGCGGGTGGTCACCTCACGCACGGCTGGGGCGTCTCGGTCACCGGCAAGTGGTTCCGTCCTGTGCGCTATGGGGTGCGTAGGGACACCGGCAGGGTCGACATGGACGAGGTGCGAGACCTGGCCCGCCGGGAGCGACCGAAGCTGATCTTCTGCGGCGGAACCGCGGTGCCGCGGCTGCTCGACTTCGCGGCGTTCGCGACGATCGCGAATGAGGTCGATGCGGTGCTCGTCGCGGACATTGCACACATCGCCGGGCTCGTCGCCGGCGGCGCCCACCCGTCTCCGGTCGGTCATGCCCCGGTCATCACGACCACCACGCACAAGTCGCTACGCGGCCCGCGCGGCGCGATGATCCTCAGCACCGCTGCGCACGCCGCCGTGATCGACAAGGCTGTTTTTCCCGGCCTGCAAGGCGGTCCACACAACCACACCACCGCGGCGATCGCCGTTGCGCTACACGAGGCGCGCCAGCCTGAGTTCCGCGACTACGCCAACGCAGTCGTGGCGAACGCGAAAGCCTTGGCCGATGAACTCATGGCCTGCGGCTTCGACCTCGTGTCCGGCGGCACCGACAACCACCTGATCCTCATCGACCTGACAAACAAAGGCGTCGGCGGCAAGCCCACGGCGAAAGCCCTCGACCGTGCTGGCATCGTCGTCAACTACAACACTGTGCCCGAAGACCCGAGACCGCCGTTCAACCCCTCCGGCATCCGCATCGGCACGCCGGCCGTGACCACCCGCGGTATGACCGAAACAGACATGCGCGCCATCGCGCAACTCATGAACCGCACCGTCAGCGCCCTCGCAAGCGACAACGAATCGGAGCTCGACGTCATCGCCGAAGAGAGTGCGCAACTCACGTCCGCCTACCCGGTGCCCTAGCCAGCTAGGTCGCGGATCCGGCGCGCGGGGACACCGGCGTAGAGGCCGTTCGCGCCGCAGCCACATCCGCCACTGGGGCTGACAATTCGTAGGTCTCGTCGTTGCTGGCTGCTCCGTAAACGGCCATCGTGGGCCTCCTCCTGCGATGCCTTTCGAGACTGGGCGCTCAAGCTGGACAAGGCAGGACGTTACGAGCCGGGAAGTGCCGCCGCATCGGGTGAATCACTGAGCTTGGCATCGTCCATTTACCGACGCCGTCGGCTCGATGGAGCAACTGAACGGGCCAATCAAGTCAAATCCGCCCAACACCTACTTGGTTCGAGGGACCTAGCCCGTTGTGTAGGGACCGAGGACCTGCAGCATCGACACCTTGCTGCTGGTGGTGCAGTCGGGCCAGTAGCTGTAGTCCGGGGGTCCGTCGAATGAGCCGGTGATCACGGCGCCTCTTGCAAAGCCGATCTGGATCGTCAGCGCGCCGTTGCGCGGCCCGCACCAGTTCTCCCAGGAAAGAACAAGCGAAGCGCGACCGTGCGCAGGCAGGGCCACCGCGCTGGCACCAGCGGCAAGATCGAGGCCGCCGGTTTCAAGCGGGAGTTGACCGCCAGTCGCGTCGACAACGGCGAGACGGCTGGGGGAGGGCAACGCGCAGCTGCGGGTTCCGACATTGGTGATCTGCAGGTCGACGTGAGCTGTTCCGAAGCCACCGCCTTCTCGGCCGCCTTGAACGCGAAGCTCGTCAGTGCGGCAATCCTGCGCAGGCACGCTGGTTGGCAGTGGTGAGATCTGCCAGGTCCTGCCCGCGTTGATGGTCAGGTACAGCTGTCCCGTAGTGGTGAGCGCTAGGGCGTGAGTGTCGTCCTGAAACCCGACCACTGTGAACCCGCCTAAGTCGACGCCTGGTGGTTCGGTCGGGCTTTTCAGAGAGAGGCGCCAGCGGCCGTTGCGGTAGGCCCAAAGGTCGAGATCCCAGCCGAAACGGGTCTTGCCCGCTTCGGCGACGCCGGCGACCGCTTTTGGTGGTGGCGTCGTCGCCGTCCAGGTGCGGCCACGGTCGGTCGAGGTGTAGGCCAGCTGCCGGGCAGCAGCGCCGGCTGGTTCGACGTCGCACACCAGGAACAGTGACCCGTCGGTCGAAACGGTCATCGGCGACTGCGGGACAAGCTGCGGCGGGTGCTCGCAAGGCAGCGTCCGGTTGCCGCTCTTGCGCCCGCCGACGTAGACGTCGTATGACGGTGGCACCGGCCCGGCGCCTGACTCGCCGAGCACGTAGGTGACCTCGCCGTGTGGGAGCAGTTCCCCGCCACGGTTTGGTGTCGACCCCAACTTCGTCCAGACGGTGCTGGCAAGGTCAGAACGCCACACGTCGGGATACGGCGGCGTACCAGCCGTCGCCCAGACGGTGCCACCGCTCGCTTCGAGCGAATCAACGCTGCTCAGGCCCCCGGACCGCCAGCTCTGCGTGTCGTCCGTGGTCAGCCACAACCGCCCGTCCGCGTCCCAGGCATAGCCCACGGAGGCGGTTGCGAATCGAACATGCGCGATCGACGAAACGGGGAGCCGTGCCCGCTGCCAATGTCCGCCGCCGTCTGTGGTCTCGTACATCGCCCCAGCCGTCAGCGCCCACCCGTGTGTTGCCGAGACGAACGTGACGTCGAGGACCGGCGATCCCACGACGCGCGTCGCTGCCGGCGCGGATGGGCTCTCGGCGGGGGCCGTTGACGGTTTCGATGCCGTCGACGAAGGACGTGGACCACGTGACGGTGCCGTCGAGCGGTCCGCGGGCGCGCACGCGGCAACCATTGTTGGCAGCAGCAAACCGGCGATCACCAGGTCGGAACGTCGCATCATCGAGCCCCTGCTCGCACAACGACAACACGTTTGTCAGGCGCTGCTGGTTGCCCGGACCGGACCCGACCCGACCGACGCACCGTAGTCTGCTGCGGTGACCGGTGAGGTCGAGCGCACCCGTGCGACGTACGACTCGGTGAGCGCTGAGTATCACCAACGCACCCAGTCGTTGTGGCCCGCGTTGATCCCGCACCTCGACCGGTTCGCGGCCGGCCTTGGTGCCGGCGCTCGGGTGGTCGACGTCGGCTGCGGACCGGGTCGGGACACGCGTGCACTTCGCGAGCGAGGGCTGACCGTCTTCGGCTTCGACTTGTCGATCGGACAGCTCACGGTCGATGGGCTCGCCGGCGTCGCCGTGGCGGACATGCGAACGCTGCCCATCAACACCGGCGCTGTTGACGGGCTCTGGTGCCAGGCAGCTTTCTTGCACGTGCCGCGCGACGATGCGCCCAGGACCCTCGTCGAGTTCCACCGCTCCCTCCGGCCGGGCGGCGCGTTGTTCCTGTGCACAGCGGAAGGCGACAAGGAGGGTTGGGAAACCAACCGGTACGGCGAGGACCATCCGCGCTGGTTCGTCTACCACCGCGCGCCTGCCCTCGCCACCATGCTCGAGCGAACTGGCTTCGATGTCGTCGCCAGCACCATCGAAGACACCGAGCGCCGCTGGGTCACGACACACGCCCGACGCCGCAACAACTAAACGCCGTCTGCGTCCCGGCAATACTCTGCCTGCGTGCTCTACCGCATCCGGCGCTACCGGGCAGTGCCACAGAACCTCGAGGCCTTCCACGACTTCTTCAACCGCCACCTGCTCCCGGTCCAACAACGTCACGGCGCCAGGCTGGTCGGTCGCTGGGTCACCGACGGCGGTGAGGTGCTCGCCGTCTGGGAGTACGACGACGAAACCGCCTACACAACCATTCAGTCGGCGGTCGCGGCCGACCCCGACTCGACCCGTGCACAGGAGATCCGACGAACGATCGGCACGCTGTTCACCGAGATGCACGAGGACTTCGCAAGGTCGACCCTTCGGGACTTGCCGACGCCGCCAGTCGGCACCTGATCGGCAAGCGAGGAACCGCTACCTCTCTCTGAAGCCCCGCATATCGTGACCGCGTGCGAGAACTCGTTGCCCCGACGCATCGACTCGCCGCAGCGTGGCAGGAGGCTCACCGGGAGTGGGGACCTGGTAGCCACGAGGATGGATTCGGTCTTCACGTCGACGATGACCTCGAGTCTTCGGTTGGATTCGCTGCCTGGCTCGCGCGGCTTGCGCTTCAGTCAGATCCAGACGTTCCGCCTCCGCCCGGGATGGTGCACTGCACCTATCGCTGGATCGTCGAAGACGATCGCGTGCTCGGAGGCATCGCTTTGCGCCACGAACTCAACGACTTCAACAAACACCTGGGCCACATCGGTTATGGCATCGTGCCGTCGGCGCGTCGCCGCGGGCTGGCGACTTGGGCAGTGCTGCACATGCTCGACGAGGCAAGGCGGCTCGGCCTGGACCGCGTGTTGCTCGTCTGCGCTCGCGACAACCTCGCTTCGGCGAGAACCATCGAGAAGGTCGGCGGGGTGCCCGAGGAGGACATCCGAGCCCGCGATGACGGTCGGCGCCGCTACTGGATCGACCTGACGCAGAGCCCCTAGGCAGGCCTCGCCCGCGTCGGCGTACGTTGGCTTCGTGGCCGAAGAGACGTGGGCCAGCACGAGCCTGGCCAATCGTTTTGCCGATGATGCGTACGCCACCGTCAAGGGCTATGTGCGCACGTTCGTCATGCACCAACAGCTTTTGGAGAACCTTCCCGCGGCGCCCGCGCAACTACTCGATGTCGGAGGCGGCGCCGGGCACCAGTCGTTCCCGCTGGCCGAAGCGGGATACGACGTCACGCTGCTCGACTCGTCGTCGGCCATGCTCGACAAGGCGCAGTCGCGTCTGTCGTTACTCGCACCCGAAGCCCAGCAACGGGTGACGCTCGTCGAGGCAGACGGCGAGCACGCGGAGGAGGCCGTTGGCGGTCAGCAGTTCGAGGCTGTCCTCTGCCACGGCGTTCTCGGTTACCTCGAGCAACCTGAGCTACTTGTCGAGCAGTTGTGCCGCTGCACGCAGGCAGGCGGCGTCGTCTCCATCATGACCGGACAAGCCGGGACCGCAGCAATCCAGCCGGCGCTCGAGCGACGGTGGCAGGACGCGCTCGCCGCCTTCGACACGACAACCGGCATCGGAGTGCTCGGAATCCGCGGCCGCGCTGACACTGTCGACGGCGTCAGCGACCTGCTCCGCCGCAGTCGGGTGGATCCTCTGCGTTGGTACGGCGTGTGGCTGTTCGTCGACCTGCTCGAGTTCGGCGGCACCGAACTGGACGCCAGTGACCGTGATGAGGTGGCCGCGATCGCTGCGGTCGAGCTCGAGGCCAGTCGACGCGACCCTTACCGCCAGCTCAGCCGCGTCTTCCACCTTGTCGGTCGCAAGAGTGCCTAGCATCGCCGCTTGAGGAGTATCGTCAGGCGATCAACTGGCATCACGGGGGTTTGGCCTTCATGGGTACCGAGCGACGACCGCCGAAGGTGGTTGCCGTTTACGGCGTGTCCCTGCTGCTCGTCGTCGTGGGCGCGGCACTGACCTCGGTCGAACCACACCTGCCCGCGGGTGCATCGAGTTGGGGCTTCCGGGGATTCGCCGGGTTGCTGACGGTGACGTTTGCCACGACCGGTGCCCTCATCCGCCGGAGGGTTCCCACTTCGACCGTCGGCCGGCTGCTCGAGGCGTCCGGTGTCTTCACGGCGGTGCAATACGTGACCGGTGAGTATGCCGTTGCGGCGCTGACCAGGTCGCATCCGTGGCCGGGCGGTGAGGCAGCGGCATGGGTGCAGACGTGGGAGTGGGTCCTCGCGATGTCACTCGCGACGACGTTCCTCTTCTTGCGCTACCCGGACGGGCGGCTTCCTTCGGCACGCTGGCGCGTCATCGAGCGGGCCGTCGCTGTCGCCGTGATCCTGGGGGCGGCCGCGCAGGCCCTCAAGTCCGGCAAGATCGAAAACCTCGCGTTCGTCGACAACCCGCTCGGCGTGCACGCGGCATGGACAGGTCCCGCCGCCGGCATCGGGATGTTGGTGTTTTCCCTCTCGATGGCGGTCTCGGCTGCGTCCCTGTTCGCCCGCCGCCGCAAGGCGGACTCCGTCGTCCGTGCGCAGCTGCGTTGGCTCGCCTATTCCGCGGGCGTTGTAGCGGCACTGTTGCTGCCGAGCGGTTTGCTCACACTCGCCGTCGGCTCTCACGCACCGATCAGCAAAGCGCTTCAGATAGCGCTTGTGATCTCGGTGCTTGGTCTACCTGTGTCGATTTGCATTGCCGTCACCCGCTACCGGCTGTTTGACATCGACCGTCTCGTCAGCCGGACTCTGTCCTACGCGGTCGTCACGACCGTGCTCGCTGGGATCTATGTCGGGGTTGTGGTGCTCGCCACCCGCGTGCTGCCGTTCTCCTCTTCGTTTGGGGTCGCGGCGTCGACGTTGGTCGCCGCTGCGGTGGCCGCGCCGATGCGGCGCGTCGTACAAGGCTGGGTCGACCGGTGGTTCAACCGCAGTCGCTACGACGCAGCCCGCATTGTGGAGTCCTTCGCCGGCCGCGTTCGCGAGACAGTGACCGTGGATCTGTTGCGCGCCCACCTCGGGGAAGCAGTGCACCGTGCCATGCAGCCGACGCACGTCTCCGTCTGGGTGCCCCCCACCGAACACTGAGATCGGGCCGTCGGCCGGATAGGCCGACCGATAGACGATGCCCACGCGCGACCGGCAGGATGGGAAGGACTCTGTATGGCCCAGGCTGTCGGAGCTTTCGCGCTAGGAGGATGTGTGTCTTTGGTTCGGGTCCACAACTTCGCGATCTCACTCGACGGTTTCGGCACCGGCGAAGGACAAAGTCTGGAAACCCCGTTCGGGCACGCGGGTCATCAGTTGCATGATTGGTTCTTCCCGACGCAGGCGTTCCGCGCCCAGCAAGCGGAGCCCGGTGGCAGCCGCGGCGTCGACAATGCTTTCGCCGGCCAGTGGGGACCCGGCGTCGGCGTCGAGATCATGGGCCGCAACAAGTTCGGCTACCAGCGCGGGCCCTGGGCAGACGAGGAGTGGCAAGGCTGGTGGGGCGACAACCCGCCGTTTCACACGCCGGTCGTGGTGCTCACTCATCACGTCCGGCCCCCGCTCGAGATGCAAGGCGGCACGACATTCCACTTCGTCGACAAGGACCCTGCCGAAGCGCTCGACTTTGCTCGCGAGCTGGCTGGTGATCTCGACGTGCGCATCGGCGGAGGAGTATCGACCGTCCGCCAGTTCCTCGCCGCCGACCTGATCGACCACATGCACGTCGTCGTCGTACCGATCGTCCTCGGACGCGGAGAGCGGCTGTGGGATGGACTCGACTGCCTTGATCAGCGCTTCGACATCGAGGCGGTCAGTTCGCCGAGTGGCGTCACCCATCTCACGTTCACACGAGAGTCGCCGGTCGGCCTCACATAGCGCCAGACCGTGACCGGAGCAGGAGCGTCTCAAAGTCGGCAACTGGTCCCAGGTGGCCGAGTTTCTCCGGGTTGACGATCGACCGTACGCCGGTGATCTGGTCACCGTCGATGTCCAGCGACCAGACGGCGATCAGCCGCTCCTCCTCGTCGAGGAACAGTGCACCGGCATCCCCGTTGACTTCGACCGGACGCATCGTGAACCCCGGCACACGGGCGGCTGCCTTCATCCAGTTGGTCAGCGTGTGCGCGACCCGGCTGCGGCCACGCAGCGCCCGTGCGAGGGCCGGCACCTTTCCGCCACCGTCGCCGGTCAGCTCGACGTCGTGCGCGAGCAGAGCTTCGAGCCCGGCGACATCGCCGTGCTCGACGGCTGCGAAGAAGCGACGGGACAACTCGTCGCGTTGCTCGCGGCTCGTCTGGAAGCGCGGCCGGCGCTCCTCGACGTGCCGCCGGGCGCGGCTCGCCAGCTGCCGCACGCTGTCCTCGGTCTTGCCGACGATCTCGGCGACTTCCGTGTAGCCGTAGTCGAACACGTCGTGCAACAGCAACACGGCTCGCTGCTCGGGCGACAGGCTCTCGAGCAAGACCAACATGGCCAGCGACAGCGAATCTGCGGTCTCCGCATGCACGGCCGGATCGTCCCGACCATTGGTGATGATCGGCTCCGGCAGCCACTCGCCGACGTATTGCTCACGCCGCACGCGCGCGGAACGCAGCTCGTTGATCGCCAATCGGGTGGTCACCGTCGCGATGAAAGCCCGCGGCGACGCGATCTGCTCGCCGCGCTCCAACGCCTGGTGGACCCGGAGGAGCGCTTCCTGCACGACGTCCTCCGCCTCCGACACACTGCCGAGCATCCGGTAGGCGATCGCGAAGGCGACCGGCCGCAGCTCCTCGAGGAGCTCATCGCGCTTGATGCTCATGCCGACAGGAACCCTTGCCGCCACGTCGGATGCGCCGGCTGCCAGCCGAGTTCGCGCTTGGCCTTCGCATTGGAACAGCCGCGTGCCTCGGTCATCATGACGACCCCGGCCTCGCCGGCGAACATTCGTCCGACAAATCGCGGCACTCGCCGAGGTTTCTTCGCGCCGACTTCGCGTGCCAGTGCGGGAAGCCACTCGGCCACCGGGGCCGGGTCGTCGTCGACGACGTTGTAGGCACCGCGGCTGCCATGCTCGACTGCGGCCACGGTCGCGTCCGCCGCGTCACCGATATGGATGAACGACCACACGCCGCCGCCTCCGCCGACCACCGGGAACTTGCCCTTGCGAATCATCTCCACCTGTTCCGAGCCGGGCGCGATCGACGTCCCGGGTCCGTAGAAGCCGCCGTAGCGCAGCACGATGCCCTCGGTCCACTGCGCGCCCAGGACCTGCGCCTCCAGGTAGCGAATCGCTGCGGCCACGCCGCGCATCTCCTTGGCCGGCGAAGGGTCGAGCGGGTCGTCCTCGGTTTTGAGCGTGCTGCCCGGACGGGCGTAGGCGGCAAAGAAGCTCTGCGCGATGAAGCGCCGGACGCCTACCGCCTGGCCGGCCGACAGGAGGTTGTCCGTGCCGTCGGTGCGCAACCGGTTGGTCAGCGCGAAGTCGCGATCGAAGTGACGCATGTCGAGGCTGTCCGGGATAGCCGTGAGCTCGTGGATGATCACCTCCGGCTGCGCCTTGGCCACAACGTCCGCGACTTCGTCGGGATCCAGTGCGTCGGCAAGAACCGGAACCGCACCTTGCTCGAAAAGCGCGTCCTGCTTCGACGCGGTTCGCGTCATGGCATGAACCTCGTGGCCCGAGGCCACGAGACGAGGCACCAACTGCTGCCCGATCGCCCCTGTGGCGCCTGCGACGAATATCTTCATGATCCACTCCAGGGTCTTGGGTCTCCTACCCAACAAGACAGACCAGCAGTGCGATTTGTGACAGCCGCGCGGCGGGTCGCCAGCGCCCTCTTCGGAAGGGTTACGCCGCCTACAGCACTGGCGACGTTGGCGTCCGGAACATTCCCGGACGCAGCCCGCTCGAGGTTCACGACATCCTGGCCAACGCCGAACACGGTGTCGCGACACACCTTCCACCTCCGCGATGGTCAGGTGATCGAGTTCTGGGACTCCCCGGTCGACCGGGCTTATACGTCGAAGCCGCCGCGGGTGCTCGTCCTCCTCAAGAACCGCAGCGTCAGGGCCGACAAGCCCAACTCAAGCACGGCTGCCAAGGCGAGGCCGACATGGGACCAGGTTCCACTCACAACGACGGCCAGAACCAGAAGCACGGTGCACGCACACATTGCCCAGACCGTGGTGATCGCTACGCCGTACGCGCGCATTCCACTGATCATCTGCCACCACGGTGACAGACGGCGACCTTCACGTTGCACTCGTTGATCATCCCAGGTGCAACGGCACGACAAGGCGGCGCATAGTCAGTTTGCGCGATTGCTTTCGGCAAGCTGCCGTGGTTCGCTCGCTGGCGGCGATGGATCCATGGCGTGAGGAGAAGAGTCATGTGGGCGCAGATCATCAAGACGCAGCTGAAGAGCGGGCGCGATGGCGACTTCGTCGACTTGATGAAGCACTTCCAGTCGGCGGAAAAACCCAACTCCGGACTGGTGCACTCGTACGCCGCGAGGGACAAGAAGGACCCGAACACTGTCTACATGATCGTTGTTTTCGAAAGCGAGGAGAAGGCGCGCATCCGAGAGGCTGACACCGATCGTCAGGCGAGCCTCGAACCTGCGCGACAGATCATGGGGGAGATCTTCGAAGGGCCAATCGAGTTCGTCGACCTCGACATTGTCGCGGAACACTCCGGAGCCAGCTAGAGGCACCGATCAGCTATCGCCTGCACGTGGCGTGTGTCGGTGCCGCAGCAACCGCCGAGCACGGTGAGACCGCGGTGGCGGTCGCGCATCGCGGCGTACTCGTATGCGAGTTCGATCGGATTGCCGGCGTCGAGCTCTTCCGCCTTATCGAGTTCGGCGTGACTGATGGCCGAGGCGTTGCGCGGATGCAGCGTAGTCGCGTCGTCCACTCCGCGCCGGCATCGAGCACCCCCGCGAAGTGGGTTGGGTGCGCGCAGTTGATGCCGTAGTAGGCCGGAGCGCCTCCGGTGGCGTCTTCGACTCCGCGGATGGCGTCGGCGAGCGTCGTGCCGTCGGGAAGCGCGCCGTCGGTTTCCACGGTGAACGAGATGGCGATGGGCAGCTTGACCTCGGCGGCGGCCTCGACGATCCCGACCGCTTCATCGACATAGGTCATCGTCATGGCGTGCGCCATGTCCGCCTCGGTGCCGGCGAGTGACTCGAGTTGGGGAGCGTGGTAGGTCCGCGCCTCCTCGGTCGTGAGGTAGCGCGATGGCCGGTAGCCGTCACCCTCCGGGCCGATCGCAGCGCTGACGACAACAGGGACGGACGCGTGCGCGCGGACTCCGGCGACGAGATCGACGCAGTCACGGTTCGCCCGGCGCAGCGCCGCGCTGTCGTATCCGAGTCGCGCTCCCCACCCAGAGCTCGCCCGCCAGGTGGGCGCCTCCAGAACGATCCCAGCGTGATGGTCGGTGGCGATCGCGACATGGTCGGCGAAGTAGCGCTGCAGGAGGTCCCGCCCGGTCGCGTCGTCGATGAGCGGGAAAGCCGCGAACTCCGGCAGATCCACCCCGTGGTTGAAGACGAGGTCGGTCTCCAACCCAGAGTCGGTGAGGAACACGGCCCCGGTCAGCTGGGGCAAGTCATGCCGGTACATCGCCACATGCCCCCTACCCTGCTACCCCGACAGCATTATCACCGCCTCTCCGGCCGTGATGCGATCATTTCGCCGGAGATGGAGACATGACTGAGGCATTAGACGCAGAGCGGCCGGCGCCGGCGACCTTTCCCCAGCGAGGTACCGGCAAGGACGCGCTGCTCGCTGACCTGATCGGCAATCGCCACGACGACGCCGACTGGCGCTCCGGCCGGCTGTTCAGCCTCATCTACCACCCGGACAGACCGGACCTGGAAGACACGCTCGCTGCCGTGTCGAAGGAGTACCTCGCCGAAAACGCGCTGAACCCGTTCCGGTTTCCGTCCCTTGCCCGGCTGGAGCGCGAGACCGCGGACATGGTCGCCGACCTGCTTCACGGCACGCCCGGCGCCGGCGGACTGACCAGTGGGGGCACCGAGTCGATCCTTGTGGCGGTTTACGTCGCAAGGGAATTAGCCCGAGAGCGCGGCAACTCCCGTCCGGTTCTCGTCACGGGCATGACGGCGCATCCCGCCTTCGCGAAGGCCTGCCACCTTCTGGCGATCGAGCAGGTGCGTGTCGCCGTCGGTCCTGATCGCCGGATCGACATGGACGCGCTGGCAGGCGCCCTCGACGACCGTACGGCGATGGTCGTCGCCTCCGCCCCCAACTACCCGTTCGGTGTGATCGACCCGGTCGAGCAGATCGCCGCGCTCGCCGCCGAGCGCGGCATCCTGTGTCATGTCGACGCATGCCTCGGCGGCATGCTGCTTCCGTTCTGGGAACGCCTCGCAGAGCCGGTGCCCCCGTGGGACTTCCGAGTGCCCGGAGTCACGAGCATCAGCGCCGACATTCACAAGTACGGTTACTCATTCAAGGGCGCCTCGGTCCTGCTGCATCGCGATCGCGCCAACTATGCGAAGCAGTGGTGGTTCGACGACGGCGCATGGGGTGGCGGGCTCTACGGCTCGCCGACGCCGGCCGGCACCCGGCCGGCGCCCCCGATCGCCGGCGCATGGGCGGCGCTGCGCTTCCTGGGGGCTGACGGCTACCTGGAAATGGCTCGCGTTGTCCGGGACACTCGTGACCGCTTGCTGCGGGGGATTGAGCAGATCGACGGGCTGCGCGTCGCGCTCCGGCCTGATCTCTCGATCTTCGAAGTCGGAAGCGACGATCTCGACATCGCAGCGGTGGGCGACGCCCTGGTCGCCGCGGGCTGGTACCCCGATCGCCAACCAGGAGGACTGCACTTCATGCTCTCGCCTTTCCATGCCAAGGTCGTTCCCGACCTGCTGGCCGCTCTTGCTGCTGCCGTTGCCGCCGTGCGCGACGGTCGGACAAGCGACGGCGCGTCAGCGACGTACGGCTCATCCGGTCCGTCGGGGGAGCAGTCATGAGCACGCCGTGGCTGGGCGACGCATGCTCTCTGGTCGATGCCTTTCGCTCGGGCGAGCTCACTCCCGCGGAGGCGGTCGAGGCGGTCATCGAGTCTGCCCGGTCGGACCCGTACAACGCGATCTGCCACGTCGACGCCGACGGCGCGCGGCAGGCTGCAGCGACGGCCGATGTCAGCAAACCCTTCGGCGGCGTGCCCTTTGCCGTCAAGGAACTCGAGATGGTCGAGGGCTGGCCGTATGCCTATGGCACCAAGCTCCTCGAAGGCACCGTCGGCAGCCACACGATGGTGCATGTCGAGCGGATCCGCGACATCGGCGGTGCCATCCCGGTCGTGCAGACGACGAGCAGCGAGATGGGACTCGTCGGCTACACGAGCACCCTCGTGCACGGTACGACGACGAACCCGTGGAACACCGACCGCACTCCGGGTGGGTCCTCCGGTGGTACGGCGGCGGCCGTCTCCGGCGGACTCGTGCCGATCGGCACCGGCACCGACGGTGGTGGCTCGATTCGCATCCCGGCGTCTTACACAGGGCTGGTGGGGTTCAAGACGTCGTACCGCCGGATTCCCTTCGCACCTCTCGCCCAGATGGAACCGTTGACCTCCACGGTCGGATGCCTGTCCCGGTCGGTGCGCGACACCGCGCGGTGGCTCGACGTCGCCAACGGCGCGCATCCGCGCGACCCGTTCTCGTTGCCGAGAGAAGAAGGCTTCGAGGTCGGCCTCGGCAGCTACGAGCTCGCGGGACTCCGCGTCGCGGTGCTGCCCGACTTCGGCGGCGCCGTCGTGCACCCCGACGTCGTCGCCGTCGTCGAGGACGCAGCGGCGGAACTCGTCGCGGCAGCCGGGCTCAAACGCGTCGACGTCGACTTCACCCTGCCCGAGATGGGGGCCGCATGGGTGGCGCCGGCGTTGCCGATCCTGTGGGCCGGAGTCGGCGCCTTTTGGCCCGAGGTGCGGGAACTGGTCACGACCGAGATCGCAGCAGCCCTCGATCTGGCGGCGAGCTATGACATCGCGATGGCGGCGGCGATCGATCCGGTGCGCAAAGAGCTCAACGAGGCGGTTGCCACGCTCTTCGATCAGGTGGACATCGTGCTGAGCGCGACGTGTCCCGACGACCCCTTCAACGCAGAAGGGCCCTCGCCGACGGCTGTCGGTGACGTCCAGGTCGACCCGTTCAACTCGGGGCGGCTGACCATGGGCATGAACATCACCGGCCTGCCGGCGATCAGCGTGCCGGCAGGGATGTCGCCGCGGAACCTGCCGGTCGGCATGCAGATCGTCGGCATGCGCCACACCGACGGGTTGTTGCTCGACCTGGCCGCCTTGCTCGAGCGCGTTCGACCCTGGCCACTGGTGGCGCCCGCCTCGCTGTGACCCGATACGCCGAGTTCGGTCATTGACTGGTGACGGCGTACACAGCAGTTCGCTCGCGATTGGCTGGAACACGACTTCGGTTGGGATCGGATCGGGCCGCCGCCGTCCCTCCCGCCGCAGGTCGTGGCAGCGACGCGCGGCAATTCCGTCGAAGCCTGCGAACGGCCGACCGGCCTACGCTTCGCCGCGTAGCCGACGCTGACTTCGTCGCCGGCCGATGGGAGCGGCATGCCTGCGCTGGCTTCGCTCGTAACGCTTTCGGCTCTGCACAAGGCGTCCGGCGAGACCGTCGGCGGCCGCTCGGCGCACGATCGGGTCCCCATCGCTGCTCGCGCTCTTCTCAACGGCTGTGCGGGCGCGTTCGTCGCTCGATGCCAACCGCAGTAGAAGCGGAATGGCTTTGAGCCGCAGTTCGGGGCTGGGGTCCTGGTCGAGCACTTGCATGAGCCCCGGAACGACGTCTGCCACACAGAGTTCTTCGTCCTTGCACGACTCGCACGCGATTGAGTGCAGCGCGACGTTTCGCACGAAGTCGATCGGGTCTCGCAACGCCTCGGCGAACACCCTCATCGACTCGTCGTTCGCGTTGTGATCGAGAAAGAACAGACACCATCGACGGAAGAACGGATCCGGGTGCTCGATCGCGGCGATCTGGATCTCACTGAGCGGGGCATGTGCGACCACTCGTGCACGCTGCCGGGCAGTGCCGGTGCCATAGCGGTAAAAGTTAGCGGCAACCCGGAACGCGTCCGACTTCTCCCGTTGGTCAGGCACCTGCCGAGAGTATGGATCCTCTCGGCGGCGCGAAAGGCATTTACCTAAAGCCCTGCGGGCTCGGCGCCGTGACCGCCGGTGGGCTTGAAGAAGCCGAACGGCAGAAGCGGCAGGTTGATCGTGGACTGCTGACCGACTCCGCGCAACACGGTGTAGGTGCCAGGGAAGGTCCGCAGCTGCGAGGGTGACGGGAAGCACGGATGGACTCCGAGAAGCGCCCCGCACTTCGACTCGTCCTGCATTGTCGTCAGCACGACTTGGAGTTTGTGTCCGGGTGCTACCGAGTAGACCCGCGGTGAGATCGTGATGTCGAGCTGCACCGGCTTGCCCGGAGTGAGCCAACGATCCTGGTCATACAGCGGATAAGGGTTGATGTCGACGCCGTTGGCGTCGAGCCAGCTGCGGGACTTGTTGTACGTCGCGAACGACCCTGCGAGGTTGCCCTGGGTGATTTGCGTTGCGGTCCCGTCCGGCGCGACATCGAACAGCGACGTGATGATGTCCATGTTGCTGCTGCTCGATGACGCGGTGATAGTCGCGCTGACCGGGCCGGCGAGCGTGGCACCCTTCTTGAACACCGGCGTCGTGTAGGTCAACGATGACGACTGTGGCGGGGCGAACTGCAAGCTGTCGGTGCCGCGCACTTTCGGCGCTGCGGTGGACAGCACGCCTGAGCCGCCCAGGTAGAACTTCGTGTAGCGGTTGACCATTGGGAAGTCGGCGGTGTTGATCCAGGTGTTGGTGCCGAGCTGGTAGAGGTGCATTGGTGTGTGCGTGTGGCCCAACGGGGTGTCCTCGCCCTTGAGCCACGTGTC
>Ga0157369_10002851_pt1 | contig 20653 bp, 17 predicted proteins | sample C25metaG_FD_113461 | JGI IMG/M metagenome (GOLD analysis project Ga0157369, IMG submission 113461) | Corn rhizosphere microbial communities from Kellogg Biological Station, Michigan, USA - C2-5 metaG | ecosystem: Host-associated > Plants > Roots > Rhizosphere > Soil | place: USA: Michigan...
AACGTTGCCTGTGACGAGGGGACGGTCGTGGCCGTCACCGACTCGTGCCCGCCGGCGGCCATGAGGCCACCCTGCGAATTGCCTGCGTAGTCGTGCGATGCCGACTTGTTGCCCTGGTCCGACTCGACGATCAGCGGCTGGGGCACGTCGCTGGGATCGATCGTCGGCTTGCTGCCGTCACAGCCTTCCGCTGTCAGCGATGTGCCGATCAGTCCAAGGTCGAGCAGCTGGGTCTCGGCCTGCGCCAGGGAGCCGCGGTATTGGGCGATCGCGTTGCCTACGCTCATCGTGTAGGCAAATCCCCCGGTGCGCGGCGCGACCTGCAGCGCTTGCGCAATTCCGGTTGCGGTGCCGGGAACGAACGAGGTCGATGCCAGTGCAGACGGAACGCTGAAGCCGATCGCGGCCAGCGAGGCAGCGCCCACCGTCGTAAGGGTGACGGCTTTCGCCATCCGCATCGGACCACCACCTGCGCCTCGGGCAGCGTCTGACGACACCGCGTCCAAGCTCACCGGCCAGCTGACGGTGTAACGACCGACCGGAGGCGCGGGTTACGGCCCGGGTCACGTCCGAACCAAGGGCCAACCGTTTGGCGGTTGGCTGTCGCGGCGAGACGAGCTCAGATCATGAACTCAGTCGTCGGCCCGCGGCCCCCTGGGCGCCGGTGTGACTTAGGTCACTTTGACCTGTATTCGCCACTGTAGATTGGCGCATACCGGTCGCGCAAGACCAGCGACGAAAAATCAGCAGTCGTGTCCCCAGGAGCGCCACATCTGCGCGCTGCGGCCCCCGACGAGACCGAGTTCGGAGAAGTTGCGGAAGGTTCGGGCGGTGAGATCCCGGCGGAACTGTCGGCGATGCTCGCTTTGCTTGACCGCTTCGAGGGCGAGCTCGCGATCGACTCCGACGTTGGCGTAGACGGCCGGATCGACGAGCATCTTGTAGATCCCCGACGCCATGAATGCCGCGAGTTGACGGATCAATGCCAGTCGCTTGGGCCCGATGCTTTGGACCTGGCGCGCAAGCTCGCTGCGCGCGTAGGAGACGTGGCGTGCCTCTTCGACAACATGGATCGTCGTCATCTCGCGGACCAGGGGCTGCACGTTGTCATCGCGCATGATCTGACGCTGCGCGGCATCGAGGAACTCTTCGACGATGAGGGTGCCGATGAACGCCATGACCTCGCTGCCGAAGAACTGGCTGCGCCAGATCAGGGCCCGCAGCTTCGGCTGGAATGAATAGAGCGGCGTGCCCATCTTCTCGAGCATCATCGAGAACATCAGGGAGTGCCGGCACTCGTCCTCGATCTCGGTGAGGGCATAGCGCACGTGCTGGCTCGTTGGGTCACGAACGAACGCGTGGCGCAACAGGAATGCGTCTAGCTGCATCTCGAAAGCGATTCCGGCTGACAGCCAGCTCGCCGACTCGTGCTTGGAGAGCTCGATGCGCTGCTCGACGCTCATCCGGTCCCAGAGGGGCGTGCCGTAGAGCGAGACGTGCTCCTCGCACAAGAAGAACTTGTCCGGCAGGAACGGCTCGTCCCAGTCAAGGTCGACCCGCGGGTCGTAGTGCTTGTCCGCCGTGGCCTTGAGCAGCCGGGTGGCGACCCGCTCTCTGCTGTCACGCCACTCCAGCTCCTCGGCGCCGTTGACAGGAGTGGCAAGCACGTCGGTCATAACCGGATTGTGACAATGTGCGATGGCACATTGTCAACTGAGACGTAGGTCACAGTTTGTCCGTGTCGTAGGTGAGAATGATGCCGTGACGGACTACCGGCTCGATGATCTGGCTCGCGCCGCCGGCACTACCGCGCGCAATGTCCGGCTCTACCAGGAACGAGGGCTGCTTCCGTCGCCGCGTCTCGCCGGCCGAGTCGGTTGGTACGGCGACATCCACCTGGCTCGTCTGCGTCTCATCACCCGGCTGCTCGACCGGGGTTACTCGCTCGCGAACATCGCCGAGCTGTTGAGCACGTGGGAGTCCGGCAAGGATCTCTCCGCGGTGCTCGGTGTCGAGCAGGTGCTCACGATGCCGTGGAGTGACGAGTCGCCGGAGCCGGTCACCCTGACCGAGCTGCGCGCCGCCTTTGGCTCGGACTTCGGGGCGTCGCACGCGGACCACCTGGTCGAGATCGGCCTGCTCCAACGGCAAGGGCGGCGTTATGTGCTGCCGAGCCCCGCACTGCTCGGCGTCGCCCGTGAGCTGGTGTCGGCCGGCTTGCCGTTGCCGGCCGTCCTGCGGCTCGCCGAGACCCTGGTCGCCAACCTGACCGCCATCGCGCACGACTTCGCGACGACGACGTCAGCATTGCTTGGCCCGGACCCGGATCCGGCGTTGCTGACCCAGCAGGACGTTGATCGGCTGGCGGAGCTGTCGAAGCGGTTGCGGCCGTTGGCAGCGCTGGCGGTGAACCGCGCCTTCCCCCTGGTGATGGACCGAGAGAGCATCACCCTGCTCGGCGCTGCACTGTCCGACGCGGAGCTCAAAACACGCCGCAGTCCGCCGGAGCCCTGCGGCGAAGCCGCAGTCCGCGCGAGCGAGCGTCCCGCGGCGCAGCGCATAAGGCGAGCTTGCTCGCCGTAGCGCCAGCGCGGGGCGCGAGCGACTTCACATGCTGGCGATGAGCTTTTCGACGCGGTCGTCTACGGAGCGGAAGGGATCCTTGCAGAGGACGGTGCGCTGGGCCTGGTCGTTCAGCTTCAGGTGCACCCAGTCGACGGTGAAGTCGCGCCGACGCTCCTGCGCCCGCTTGATGAAGTCGCCGCGCAGGCGTGCGCGCGTCGTTTGTGGCGGCACCGACTTTGCTTCGAAGATGCGCAAGTCCGACGTGACGCGGTCGACTGCGCCTTTGCGTTCCAGCAAGTAGTAGAGGCCCCGTCGGCGGTTGACATCGTGGTAGGCCAGGTCGATCTGCGCGACGCGAGCCGATGCCAGCGGAAGGTCGTGCTTCGCGCGGTAGCGCTCGATCAACTTGTATTTGGTCACCCAGTCGATCTCGCGCTCGACCTTGTCGAGATCGCCGGTCTCGACCGCTTGAAGCGTGCGCTCCCAGAGGTCGAGCACACGCTCGGCGGTTGCGTCGGCGCCGCGGCGTTGCACGAAGTCGCGGGCTTTGGCGAAGTATTCGAGCTGGATCTCCAGCGCGCTTGCTTCGCGACCGTTGGCCAGCTTGACCCGGCGCCGACCCGTCATGTCGTGCGACACCTCGCGAATCGCGCGGATCGCGTTCTCCAGTGTCAGGTCGCGCATGACGACACCTGCTTCGATCATCCGGAGCACGAGGTCTGTCGTACCGATCTTCAACAGCGTCGTCGTCTCGGACATGTTGGAGTCGCCGACGATGACGTGTAGACGGCGGAACCGCTCGGCATCGGCATGCGGCTCGTCGCGGGTGTTGATGATGGGCCGCGACCTCGTGGTCGCCGACGAGACGCCTTCCCAGATGTGTTCGGCGCGTTGGCTGACGCAGTAGACAGCACCGCGCGGCGTCTGCAATACCTTGCCGGCGCCGCACACGATCTGGCGGGTAACGAGGAACGGGATGAGCACGTCGGCGAGGCGGGAGAACTCGCCGTGCCGGCCGACGAGGTAGTTCTCGTGGCAACCGTAGGAGTTGCCGGCGGAGTCGGTGTTGTTCTTGAACAGGTAGATGTCGCCGGCAATGCCTTCTTCGCGCAGCCGGCGCTCGGCGTCCATGAGCAGACCTTCGAGGGTGCGCTCCCCGGCCTTGTCATGGGTGACGAGGTCGACGGCGTTGTCGCACTCGGGGGTCGCGTATTCCGGGTGGCTGCCCACGTCGAGGTAAAGGCGGGCACCGTTTTTCAGGAAGACGTTGCTGCTGCGGCCCCAGGAGACGACGCGGCGGAAAAGGTAGCGCGCGACCTCGTCCGGAGAGAGTCTGCGCTGGCCGCGGAACGTGCACGTGACGCCGTACTCGTTCTCCAGCCCGTAGATACGGCGGTCCACGTGATCAGCCTAGGCCGCGGCGGGTCACGCGAGGAGTTGTTCGACTTGGGCGTCTTGCATGCGGCGGAACTTGCGCCGTGGCCGATTGCGATCGAGCACCGCCACCTCGAGCTGCTGCGCGGTCAGAGTGCGCGGCTCGCCGTTGTCGGTGGAAAGTGCTTGCACGGCGAGCCGCAGACCGGCGTCGAGCGCCACCGAGTGCTGATGGGTCTCTTTGAGCTTGGCGCTGATCGTGTCGGCGTTGCCGCCCATGACGACGAAGCCTTCCTCGTCCGCGACGCTGCCGTCGTAGGTGAGCCGGTAGAGCTGGTCACCGTCTGCCGTCTCCCCCACCTCGGCGACGGTGATCTCGACTTCATACGGCTTCGACTCCGTCGTGAAGATCGTCCCGAGGATCTGGGCGTAGCTGTTCGCCAGCATGCGCCCGTTGACGTCGCTGCGGTCATAGGAGTAGCCGCGAAGGTCGGCCATGCGCACACCGGCCTGGCGAAGGTTCTCGAACTCGTTGTACTTGCCGACGGCGGCAAACCCGATGCGGTCGTAGATCTCGGAGATCTTGTGCAGCGCGCTGCTCGGGTTTTCGGCGACGAAGAGGATCCCGTTTTCGTAAGTCATGGCGAGGACTGCACGCCCCCGCGCGATGCCTTTGCGGGCGTAGTCGGCACGGTCCTTCATCACCTGTTCCGGCGACACATAGCCGAACGGCATGCTCATCGCTGAGACCCTCCGCTGAGCGGGGCGTTGGGTCCGCCGGGGTTCGTCATTCGCTCGTCGACGACCCGTTGCGTGATGCCGGCCACCTCGTCTTCGGGCAGCCTGTGGAAACCGTCGATCGTGATGCTCGCGACCACCGGGAAGATCCGCCGGGTGAGGTCAGGACCGCCGGTCGCACTGTCGTCGTCAGCGGCGTCGTACAAGGCTTGAATGCACGACACGATGGCGTCGTTTTCGTTGAAGTCGTCGCGGTAGAGCTTCTTCAGCGCGCCGCGGGCGAACACACTGCCGGAGCCGACCGAGTGGAAGCTGTGCTCCTCGTAGCGACCACCGGTCACGTCATAGGAGAAGATCCGCCCCGCCCTGGCCGGGTCGTCGATGTCGAGGTCGTAGCCGGCGAACAGGGGTACGACGGCGAGCCCTTGCATGGCCATGGCCAGGTTGTTGCGGATGAGCAGCGACAGGCGATTGGCCTTGCCTTCGAGGGAGAGCGTCGTGCCCTCGATCTTCTCGTAGTGCTCGAGCTCGACCTGGAACAACCGGACCAGCTCGACGGCGATCCCAGCCGTCCCCGCGATGCCGACGCCGGAGTATTCGTCACCCTGGAAGACCTTCTCGATGTCGCGCTGGGCGATGACATTGCCCATGGTCGCGCGACGGTCGCCGGAGATGACGACCCCCGTGTTGTGCGCCACCGCGACGATTGTTGTGCCGTGTGGTGCGTCGATCGTCGGGTTAAGGCCCGGGTGCGCACTTTCCAGGCGTCGGCCCGGAAGTAGCTCGGGCTGGTGCCGGGCGAGGAAGTCGGCAAACGAGCTGTTGCTGGCCGCGAAGAACGCACTCGGCAGGTTGCCGGAGTCGGCGGGGCGGTTCATGCCCACACCCTGTCATGACTCGATCGGAATTGTGGGAAGTGGTTCGCATTCAGCACTACGCGGCGCGGTGCAGCGCGGCCTCGTCGATCTCGAAGACGTGACAGTCACACGGCTCATAGGTCTCGAACCTGATATCGAGCAGCCGTGTCGCAGCACGGCGGAGGTAGTCGATCAGGCCGTGGAGTCGCGCCGGCTCGTCGCGCACATTACCCAGCGCCTGGTTGCACAGGAAGCACAGGAGGCCTCGCACGACGCCGGTCTTGTGGTCGTGATCGACGTGCACCGGCTTGTCGACCCGGTAGGCCGCGCACACTCCACCCTGCTCCTCGAACTTCTTGGCGTAGTCGGCCTCGCCGATCCCATAGCGGCGTCGCAGGTGATATTCCCGGGTGCTGCCGTTGCGGCGCTCGCGGTTAGCCTTGGATATCGCGTTGTGGCAAGGGCGACAGTACGACGTGAGGCCGTCGATCGAGGATCTGTTGCGGCCGAATGAACCGATGGGAAACGTCTGCTCACATCGAGGACAGAACTTCTGTCCAACTTCGACACGACGAAGCTCCCGGATCAGCCGGCCTTCGCGGCTTGCCTTTCGCTCTCGATGCTCGCGGTAGCGAATCGAATAACAGAGTTTGCAGTAAATGCCGTGCCCGTCGGGGCGTGAACGATTGCGCGGGAATTCGGTGAGCGGAAGCGAGAGGCCGCAATCACGACAGGCCTTTCCCGCCCTCTCCTCTGAACCGGACAAAGGAGCCTATTCCCCCCCTTTCTGTACGTAACTACGCACGAATTCTTCGCTGTTCTCCTCGAGTACCTCGTCGATTTCGTCGAGGATGTCGTCCACGTCGGCGGAGAGCTTTTCGTGGCGTTCTTGGACGTCAGGAGCCGAGGTCTCCTCGACCTCCTCGGTCTCCTCCGTGCGGCGCGTCGTCCGCTGCTGACCGCCGTCGTCGCGAGCCATCAAGGCACCTCCGCTAGTTGATCGCTATCCCGACAGTACCTCTCGGCAGTGACGAAAGAGAGCATGAGCAGGTGGATCTGGACAGCGTGGCTGACGAGCTTTATGCCATGTCCCCGTCCGAGTTCGTCGACGCGCGCAACACTGCGGCCAAGCGGGCGAAGGATCCGCAGCTTGCCAAGGCGATCAAGGCGCTACGTCGACCGACCGCGGCTGCCCATGCCGTCAACCAGATCGTCCGCGCCAACCCGGAGGCGGTCGGAACCTTGCTCGCGCTGGGCGACGAGTTGCGCGCTGCGATGACCGGCCAGAGCGGCGATGTGCGGGCGCTGTCCGAGCAACGCCGCGAGGCGATCGGCGCACTGGTCACCGCCGACGTGCCGGCGTCAGTCCGCGACGACGTCACGGCGACGTTGGAAGCCGCAACGGCTGATCCACAGCTCGCCGCCGCCGTGGGCTCGGGCCGACTGGTGAAGGCGTTGCGCTACGCCGGCTTCGGGGAGTTCCCCGACCTCGACGACGTCCTGGCGACACCCCTGCGTACGACGAAAAAGGCAGCCAAGAAGGCGGCCACGAAAAAGCAACAACGACGACCGGCGGCGTCTGCGCCTGAGCCCGGGCCGGACCTCACCGCACTTCGCGAACGCGTGCTCGAGCTGTCCGGCGCGGCTGACGACGCGCAACGGCGCTACGACCTTGCTGCGCGCGCCGCAGTTGAGGCCCGGGCTCTGCTCGAGACGGCGGAGAAGGAACGCGCGGACGCGCTCCGCGTAGCCCGAGCCGCGCACGCGGAGGCCGAGAGGGCGCGGCGAGAGCTGGGTCGGCTCGAGCGTTCGTAGCGACTCGTTGTGGACAAGCGCCGACGCGCAGTCACGCAAAGAGCGCACACTCGCGATGCATGAGCCCGAACGCGCCGCGGCAATACGTCGTACGCAAGCCGAGCGGCGAGCCTGACGCTGCCCGGCGGCTTTCCGAGGCCTACGAGGAGTTGGCCCGCTCGGTCGACGCACAGTCGCGCATCGCGCTGCACGTCTTGGACCTGCTTGCCTGGCGCGGGCTCGGAGCGAAGGCGCTCGACGCACCCGAAGAGGTCCTGCAAGAGGCGGTGACGCGCATCAGCCGCGCCCTTCACCGATCGGCGAACGACCTTCGCGTCTATGCACACAAGCTGGAGCGCGCGCACGAACACCATGGCTGGTCGATCGGCAAACTCATCGCCGTAGGTGCCATGGTCACGGTCGGCGCGGCAGCGATCGTCGTAACGGTGGGCGCGGCGGCACCCGCGGAGGCTGCCGCCGCAACGGCTGCGGTGGAAGGCGCCGTGGAAGGCGCCGAAGCAGCGGCCACGGCCGCTCAAGCGGCCGGCTCCGCGGCTGCCGCAGATCTGTCCGCTTGGCAGGCCTTGCTCGGTGCCGTCAAACCGTTGGCACCGTTCGTCGTGCCGCACCTGATCTCGGCGGGCGCATCAGTTGGCTTCGACGCCGCCTCCGAACTGCTGACCGACCAACGTCTCGATGCGCACTCGTTGGAGGTCGCAGCCGTCGTCGGCTTCACGGGGTCCGCGGCGACCAGCGCCGTCGAGACCAAGCTCGCAAAGGCACCGGACGTCGTACGACGACTTGTCGAGGGCGGCACGTGGGCCGGCGGCGGCACCGTCGGTGAGTATGCCGACGACGGTCAGGTCGACGCAGCCGACTCCGCGGCGTTCGGCCTCACCGGTCTCGTCGCTCGTGACGTGCGGCGTCTCGTCGACAAGACGGTCAGGAGCGCCCCGCAATCTCATCCACGAGCTGCGCAGCCGTAGTGCACCGCGCGAGCAGGTCGTCGACGTGTTGCTTGGTGCCGCGCAGCGGTTCGAGCATCGGCACGCGTTGCAGCGACTCACGGCCGACATCGAAGATGACCGAGTCCCACGACGCAGCCGCGACTTCCTCCGCGAACCGCGACAGGCAACGGCCGCGGAAATATGCGCGGGTGTCCTCGGGAGGTTCGGTCACGGCCCGGTCGATCTCGGCGTCGGTGACGATGCGCTCCATGCGTCCACGGGCGACCAGCCGGTTGTAGAGGCCCTTGTCCGGCCGCACGTCCGGGTATTGCAGGTCGACCATCTGGAGCTTGTGCGAATCCCAGTCGAGCGACTCGCGCTCGCGATATCCGTTGAGGATCTGCAGCTTCGCAACCCAGTCGAGCTCGCGAGCGAGTGACATCGGATCGTCGGACAGCCGCGTCAGCACTGACTCCCACCGCGCGAGCACATCGAGCGTCTGGTCGTCGGCGTCGACGCCGTAGCGGTCTTCGACGAACTTGCGTGCCTGCTCGAAGTACTCCATCTGCAGCTGCACTGCGGTGAGTCGTCGACCATCGCGCATCGTCACCTGCTGCTGTAGCAAAGGGTCGTGCGAGATCGCACGCAGCGATGCGACCGGCGCTTCGACGCCGAGGTCGACACCGGTGTCGCCGAACCACTGCTCCTCGATCATCGCGAGCACGAGCGCCGTCGTACCGACTTTCAAGTACGTCGAGACCTCGCTCATGTTGGCGTCGCCGATGATGACGTGCAGTCGCCGATAGCGCTCGGGATCCGCATGCGGCTCGTCGCGCGTGTTGATGATCGGGCGCTTCAACGTGGTCTCGAGCCCGACTTCGACCTCGAAGTAGTCCGCGCGCTGCGAGATCTGGAATCCGTGCTGGCGTCCGTCCTGGCCGATGCCGACACGACCGGCACCGACGACGACCTGGCGACTGACGAAGAACGGCGTGAGATGCCGCACGATGTCGGCGAAGGGCGTCTGCCGGCGCATCAGGTAGTTCTCGTGGCAGCCGTACGACGCGCCCTTGTTGTCGGTGTTGTTCTTGTAGAGCTGGATCTGCCCGGCGCCGGGAATCTGCGCGGCGTATTCGGCGGCCGCGGCCATGACCCGCTCCCCCGCCTTGTCCCAGATGACGGCGTCGCGCGGATTGGTCACCTCAGGGGTGGAGTACTCCGGGTGGGCGTGGTCGACGTACAGCCGCGCGCCATTGGTGAGGATGACGTTGGCGAGCCCGATCTCGTCATCGGACAGCGGCTCCGCCGCGTCACGACCGGCGCCGATGATCGGGCCGGCCGACACGTCGAAGCCGCGAGCGTCACGCAGCGGCGACTCTTCCTCGAAATCCCATCTCGGCCGGCGGTCGCGCGGCGCCCCGGTTGTCGCGTTGAGATAGCCATTGACGACCTGGCTCGAAGCCAGCATGTGGTTGGCGCTCGTCTGGCCGGGGACGGCGATGCCGTACTCGGTCTCCGTGCCCATCACCCGGCGCGCGCTCACCGCATCAGCCTAGCCGCCACGTCGCGCGAAGCAGGCGCCATTGGGTTCGGCCCGAGCACGGACCCGCGCCCGCTTCGGCCAACCTGTCGGCTATTGGCCGGACGGGTTAGAGGTATTGGCCGGTGTTGGCGACAGTGTCGATCGAGCGACCGGAGTCGGCGCCCTTGCCCGTGATCAATGTGCGGATGTAGACGATGCGCTCGCCCTTCTTTCCGGAGATGCGCGCCCAGTCATCCGGGTTGGTCGTGTTGGGCAGGTCCTCGTTCTCCTTGAACTCATCGATGCATGCCGTCGACAGATGCGACAGCCGCAGGCCTTTCTGACCTGTCTCGAGGAAGTCCTTGATGGCCATCTTCTTCGCTCGGGCCACGATGTTCTCGATCATCGCGCCTGAGTTGAAGTCCTTGAAGTAGAGGACTTCCTTGTCGCCATTGGCATAAGTGACTTCGAGGAAGCGGTTCTCCTCCGTCTCGGAGTACATCCGCTCCACGGTGTGCTGGATCATCGCGGCGATCGTCGCGTCCGGAGAGCCCCCGTGCTCGAGCACATCGTCAGGATGCAGTGGCAGTTCTTTGACGAGGTACTTCGAGAAGATGTCCTTCGCCGCTTCGTGGTCGGGCCGCTCGATCTTGATCTTCACATCGAGTCGACCGGGACGAAGGATCGCTGGGTCGATCATGTCTTCGCGGTTGGACGCACCGATCACGATGACGTTTTCCAGGCCCTCGACGCCGTCGATCTCCGACAGGAGCTGCGGCACGATCGTGTTCTCGACATCCGACGACACACCCGAGCCGCGCGTGCGGAAGATGGAGTCCATCTCGTCGAAGAAGACGATGACGGGAGTGCCTTCCGAAGCCTTCTCGCGGGCACGCTGGAACACGAGTCGGATGTGGCGCTCGGTTTCACCGACGTACTTGTTGAGCAGCTCCGGACCCTTGATGTTCAAGAAGTACGAGCGACCCTCGCCGCGACCGGCCTCCGCAACCTTCTTCGCCAGCGAGTTGGCGACGGCTTTGGCGATGAGTGTCTTGCCGCAGCCGGGCGGGCCGTAGAGCAGGATGCCCTTCGGCGGCTTGAGCTGGTGCTCGAGGAAGAGCTCCTTGTGCAGGAACGGCAGCTCGACGGCGTCGCGGATCTGTTCGATCTGGTTGCCGAGGCCACCGATGTCGTCGTAGCCGATGTCCGGCACTTCCTCGAGGACGAGCTCCTCGACCTCGGACTTCGGGATGCGCTCGTAGGCCCAACCGGATCTCGGCTCGATCAGCAGCGAGTCGCCGGCGCGCAGTGGTGATTCGAGCAGTGACTCGGCGAGCATGACGACACGCTCTTCATCGGTGTGCCCGATCACGAGGGCACGGTCGCCACCTTCGAGCACTTCCTTCAGCAGCACGACGTCGCCCTGCCGCTCGAACATCAGCGCTTGTACGACGTTGAGAGCTTCGTTGAGCATGACCTCTTGGCCCTTGCGGAGCTCGGCGACGTCAATGCTCGGCGACAGCGTCACGCGCAACTTGCGGCCACCGGTGAACACGTCGATCGTGCCGTCGTCGTGCGCCGCCAGGAAGTAGCCATAGCCCGACGGTGGTTGTGCCAGCCGGTCGACTTCTTCTTTGAGCGCGATGATCTGCTCGCGGGCTTCCTTCAAGGTCGCAACAAGACGTTCGTTCTGACCGACCACGCCGGACAGGTTCGATTGCGCCTCGGTCAACCGTTCCTCTAGCTGCCGCACCTGCCGCGGCGACTCGGCCAGCTTGCGGCGCAGCAACGCGACTTCCTCTTCGAGGAAAGCGAGCTGGCTGGAGAGGTCGTGCGAGTCCTTGTCGCGGCGTGCGCGCTCTGCGTCGTCACGTGCGGGCACGTGTCACCTCCTCCGACGCTGCCGACGCCTTGCGGACGCCGGCCACTCGCGCTTGCGGCGAGCCTATCCCTGGGCAGGCACGCGCTAACGCAGAACCGCCGCAACACTGCGAAGCCGGAGGGTCACTCTTCGGAGCGTGCCCCCTTCGAGGGACGTCGGCGGCGCGGCGGCGCGACCGCTCCAGATGCCATCCGGCGGGCCGTGACCAGGAAGCCGGTATGTCCGATCATGCGATGTTCGGGGCGTACGGCGAGCCCGTCGATGTGCCATCCGCGCACCAATGACTCCCAGGCGGTGGGCTCGGTGAACCCGCCGTGCTCCCGGAGTGATTCGACGGCGCGCGACAACTGCGTGGTGGTGGCGACGTAGCAGCAGATGACGCCCCCCGCCGTCATGGCCGCGGCCACTGTGTCGAGCACCTCCCAGGGGGCCAGCATGTCGAGGACCACGCGGTCGACGTCGTCATCGGTGCACTTCTCCGCCACGTCGCCGAGCGTCAACCGCCACGCCGGATGCGGACCTCCGAAGAATCGCTCGACGTTGCGAGCCGCGACCTCGGCGAAGTCCTCCCGCTTCTCGTACGACGAAACCAACCCGTCCGCACCGACCGCACGAAGGAGCCCGCAGGTGAGCCCACCCGAACCGGCACCGGCCTCGATGACGCGGGCGCCCGGAAAGATGTCGGCGAGAGCGACGATCTGCGCCGCGTCCTTGGGGTAGACGACGGTCGCGCCGCGCGGCATCGAAAGCACGTAGTCGGCGAGCAGCGGCCGAAGTGCGACATAGGCCGTGCCGCCTTGCGACACGACCACGATGCCCTCGGGCTTGCCGATGAGGTCGTCGTGAGCGACTGTGCCGCGGTGGGTGTGGAAGGCCTTGCCCGCCACCAGCTCGATGGTGTGCATGCGGCCTTTGGGATCGGTCAGCTGCACGAGGTCGCCGACGGCGAACGGGCCTCGCCGCCGCTCACTTGGTTTGCCGCTCACCGCAACCCGGCAGCCTGCAGAGCCGCGATCAAGTCGGTGCGGGAGAGCACTCCCATGACCTGGCCGGAAGGCTCGAGCACCAGATACTCCGTCGCCGGCGTGACCTGCACCGCGTGCAGCAACCGCTCGCCGGTCATGTCGGTGCGCAGCACCAACCCTTCCTCCACGGGACGCGCCAGATCGCTTACCGGCACCCACGGCTGCCGCCCGGCCGGCATCGCGCTCACCGCAGCCTCCGAGACGAGACCGCTGGGCCGGCCGTAGGCGTCGACGACGACCAGGCCACGTGCCTCCGCGTCGCGCGCTCGACGCACCGCCTCCGCGACCGGCAGATCCGCAGTGACCGGCAGCGCCCGCCGTGTCATCGAGCGGAGGTCGAGTCGGGGCAGCACATGCATGACCTTCGTCTGAGCGATCGCCAAGCTCGCGTTGGTCCAGATGAAGAACGCGAGCAACAACAGGTAGAGCCCACCGAAGCCCCACCCGGTGCGGCTCTGGTTCTGGGTGCCCACCGCGTAGATCGCCACGCCGACAGCGACGACGCGCCCGACCCAACCGACGGCGATGGTGGCGCGCAGCTTGTCGCTCGTGACCTGCCAGACGATCGAGCGGAGCACGCGGCCACCATCCATCGGCCAGCCCGGCAGCAGGTTGAACGCCGCGGTGACGGCATTGACCCAACCGAAGCCGTAGGCGAGCAGGCGTCCGACGCTTTCGTGCGCGAAGTGCGGCGCGATCGCGAACCCGATGCCACCGAGCAAGACGCTGGTCAGCGGCCCGACGGCAGCGACGAGATATTCGCGCTCGGGCCTGCCTGGGTTTTCCTCGACGATCTCGGATGCCCCACCGAGCAACTGCAACACGATCCGGTTCACCTGCATCCCGAGCAGCTTGGCGATGACGACGTGACCGATCTCGTGCACCAGGACCGCGGCGTACAACAACAGCACGAAGATCAGCGAGATCGCATAGCTCGCCGGGGACGAAAGCGAGGGCACTGAGTCACGCACGGTAGGTGCGAACGAGACGGCGAAGATCGCCAGCAGCACGAACCACAGCGGTTGGATGACGACCGGCACGCCGAGCACGCGGCCGACGGGAATGTCCGTGAGCGCGGTCGGGCGACCCCTCGCCCGCCCTCGGTCGTCGTCCTGGCTCACACCATGATGCTAGGCGCCCGCACCTGAAGCGCTCGTGAATCGTGCCCGCGCGCAAGGCCGCCCCCGCGCCCAAAAACTGTCCACAGAGGTGCGTCGACGGCCGGATTTCGTCGTAGTGGTCGTTTAGCGTTCGTGGCATGACAACAGCGCCGGAACACCCGCCGACGGAGCTGGACAGCTCCGTCTGGGCGCTGTCGCCGTCGCGCGCGCTCGACTTCAAGACCTGTGCGCTGCTCTACCGCTTCCGGGTGATCGACCGGCTGCCGGAGCCGCCGAGCCTCGATGCGGCCAGAGGCACGGTCGTCCACGCGATCCTTGAACGATTGTTCGACCTTCCCGCGGCCGGGCGAACCATCAGCGCGGCGGAGGACCTGGTCGAGCCGCAGTGGCGCGAGCTGCTCGAGAGCGACACCAACCTCGCACAGATGGTGGACTCGGATCCGGACGGTCTCGATGCGTTGCTCACCTCCACGCGGGCACTGCTGACGTCTTACTTCTCGCTCGAGGACCCGACGCGGCTCGAACCCGCCGACCGCGAGGTGCTCGTCGAGACGACGCTGCCGTCAGGGGTGCGGCTCAAGGGCTTCGTCGACCGGCTCGATCGTGCCGGCGACGGGCGCATACGCGTCGTCGACTACAAGTCCGGCAAGAGTCCTCGTGAGGAGTTCGAAGGCAAGGCGCTGTTCCAGCTTCGGTTCTATGCCCTCGTGCTGTGGCGCTCGACAGGCGTGCTCCCCACACTGCTCCGGCTCTATTACCTGTCCGACCGCGAGGTGCTCGACTACCGGCCGGACGAGCGTGACCTGACCGCGTTGGAGCGCCAGGTCGAGGCGATCGGAGCCGCGATCATCAAGGCGCGCCAAAGCGGGGACTGGCGCCACAAGCCGAGCAAGCTCTGCGATTGGTGTTCGTTCCAGGCACTCTGCCCGGCGTACGGCGGCACCCCTCCCCCACTGCCGGACGCAACCGAGACTTTCCTCGGCTAGTGTCCGGCGCGTGAGCCGGAGTCAGCCGACCATGACGGACACCGCCATCCACGCAGTTGACGTCACCAAGGTCTACGGCGAAGGCGGCACTCGCGTCGTTGCACTCGACGAGGTAGGCGCGGACTTCACGCGCGGCGCGCTGACCGCGATCATGGGGCCGTCCGGGTCCGGCAAGTCGACGCTCATGCACTGTCTTGCCGGTCTCGACTCGGTGACCTCGGGCCAGGTGTGGATCGGTTCCACCGAGGTCACCGCCCTCGACGAGAAGGCGCTGACCAGCCTCCGCCGAGACCGCATCGGGTTCGTCTTCCAGTCGTTCAACCTGGTCCCGACGCTGACCGCGCTGGAGAACATCACGCTGCCGCTCGATCTCGCCGGCAACTCGCCCGATCGGGAATGGCTCGACTCGGTCATCGACACCGTCGGGTTGCGCGACCGCCTCGAGCACCGACCGAGTGAGCTGTCCGGCGGACAGCAGCAGCGGGTTGCCTGCGCTCGAGCCATGGTGTCGCGTCCCGAGGTGATCTTCGCCGACGAGCCCACCGGCAACCTCGACTCGCGCGCCAGTGCCGAGATCCTCGACTTCCTTCGCCGAAGCGTTGACGACAACGGCCAGACGATCATCATCGTGACCCACGATCCGGTGACGGCTGCCTACGCCGACCGCGCGCTCTTCCTCGCCGACGGTCGCATCGTCGACGACGTCGCAAAGCCGACCGCAGAGGCGGTGCTCAACCGCATGAAGAGCTTCGACGCCCCTGCCAACCGGCCCGGCTAGGCGGTACCGATGTTCCGGCTTGCCCTGAAAGGCGCGCTGGCCCGAAAGCTCAGGCTGGCGCTCACTGCCGTTTCGATCGTGCTCGGGGTCGCCTTCGTTGCCGGCACCTTCGTGCTGACCGACACGCTCAACGCGACGTTCGACCGCATCTTCGGCAACGCAGAGGCGGGAGTGTCCGTCGTCGTACAAGGCAACCAGGCCTTCGGCGGCGGTGATGGCGCCGGGCAGGAACGTGCGCTGGTTTCCGACAAGGTGCTGCAAACCGTGCGCCGAGTGCCTGGGGTGGCCTCCGCGATCGGTGTCGCCGATGGCTACGCCCAGATCGTCTACAACGGCAAAGCCGTCGAGAACGGGTCGGCGCCGACACTGGGCAGTGCCTGGGTCGGCAACGTGCCGGCGAACCCCTTGCGCATGGTCAGCGGCCGGCCCCCCACTGCGCCCGGCGAAGTCGCCATCGACGAGCACAGCGCGAAGAAGTTCCACATTCCGGTCGGTGCTCAGGCGCACGCGCTGGTGCAAGGCCAGGACGTGCCCGTGACGGTGGTCGGCACCGTCAGGTTCGGCAAGGACTCGACCCTTGCCGGCGCGTCGCTGACCGCGTTCGCTCCCGAGCAGGCGCAGTCGTTGCTCCTCGGTCAGTCGGGCGCGTGGTCGACCGTGCAGGCGACCGCGCAGCCGGGCGTGACGCAGCAGGTGCTCGCCCAGCGCATCGGGCAGGCGCTCTCGGGCAATCTCACGGTCACTGTCATGACCCAGCACGACTACGTCGCACAGCAGTCCAAGCGGTTCAAGTCGCAGCTGAAGTTCTTCAACATCTTGCTGCTCGTGTTCGCCTTCATTGCCGTCTTCGTTGCCGTGTTCATCATCTTCAACACGTTCAACGTGCTTGTCGCCCAGCGCACTCGCGAGCTCGCGCTGTTGCGCGCCGTTGGTGCGAGCCGCCGCCAGGTGCTGCTCGCTGTTGTCGGCGAAGCCGGCATCGTCGGCCTGTTCTCCGGCGCGGCCGGACTGCTCGGTGGCATCGGCGTCGCGGCCCTGTTGCGGGCGCTGATCACCGCGTTCAGCGGGGGTGGGCTCGTCACGGTCGGTCTGCAGATCCAGCCGCGCACGGTGGTCGTGAGCTTCGTCGTTGCATTCGTCGTCACCGTCATCGCAGCGATCGTGCCCGCTGTTCGCGCCTCCCGGATTCCGCCCGTCGCTGCCATGCGTGACGACTTCGTGCTGCCCACGGCATCGCTGCGGCGGCGCACTCGACTCGGCGTCGTCACGCTCGTCATCGGCGCAGCGCTGCTCGTGGCAGGGGTCAACAAGGGCAGCGCGCTGCAGATCGGCATTGGCGCTCTGCTGATGTTCCGCGGCGTTGTCGCCCTCTCCCCGGTGCTGTCACGGCCGATCGTCGGTGGGCTCGGACAAGTGCTGCCACGATTCTGGGGCACGACCGGCCGGCTGGCACGCGAGAACGCTCTGCGCAACCCTCGCCGCACCGCGGCGACCGCTTCGGCGCTGATGATCGGCATCGCACTCACGACGACGATGAGCATCATGGCGTCGTCGATCACGTCCTCGGCGAGCGCACAGATCGACAAGAGCGTCGGCGCCGACTTCATCATCACGGCAAACCACTTCGGCCCGATTGCTGGCGGCTTCGCCGCCGACATCACCAAGCAGCCGGGCGTCGCAGCAGTCACCGAGTTCCGCGGCGGCACCATGAAGCTCGCATGCCGGGGCGGCGGATACTGCTCCAGCAAGCAGGTCACGGGTGTCACGCCCGGCACGGTTGGTGAAACGCTTCGGCTCACTGTCCTGGCGGGCAACCTCGACCTCGGCCCTGGTCAGGTGGCGGTGCAGAAGCCCACGACGGGACCCATCCCGAGGGTCGGCGATCACCTCCTGGTGCAGTTCGCCAACACCGGGGCCAAGACGCTGGTCATCGGCGGCGTGTACGACACCAATCCGATCGCCGGCGAGTACCTGATCGGCCTGTCGACCTACAACGCCAACTTCCGCAACCGGCTCGACTTCGTGATCGCGGCGAAGGCAGCATCCGGCGCCAACCTCGGAGCGGTACGCAAGGAACTGACCGCAGTGCTCAAGGCGTCGCCCGGCCTTGTTCTCCGCGACCAGTCGGAGTTCAAGGCGAACCAGAAGCGCCAGATCAACATGGTGTTGTCGTTCGTGTTGGCGCTCTTGGTGTTGTCGCTCATCATCGCGTGGCTCGGCATCGTCAACACGCTCGCTCTGTCCGTCTACGAACGCACCCGGGAAATCGGGCTGCTCCGTGCGGTCGGCATGGCGACCACGCAGGTGCGGCGCATGGTTCGGCTCGAAGCTGTCGTCATCGCAGTGTTCGGGGCGCTGCTCGGGGTCGTGCTCGGCCTCGGTTACGGCGCGGCGCTCGTCCAAGCACTGCACTCGCAAGGCATCAACGTCACGTCGATCCCCGGCGGACAGCTCGTCGGCTATCTCGTCATCGGCGTCATCGCCGGCATCACGGCGGCGTGGTGGCCGGCTCGCCGCGCGTCGAAACTCAACGTCCTGGGCGCCATCGCCAGCGAGTAGCAGACTTGTCAGCGCCGAGTGACCCTCGAGGGTCACCACACGCTGACAAGTCCGAGCAGCCAGTCCGGGTCGATGCGCGGTAGCGACGTCACCACGTGCCGCCGGGGCGGGTCCGGCGGGATGGCAGTGACGAAGGGCACGGCGACGACAGTGCATCCCGCGGCCTCGGCCGACCGGACGCCACTCATCGCGTCCTCCAGCACAACGCAGCGGTCTGGTTTGACGGCCAGCCGTTCGCAAGCGACGAGGTAGGGCTCGGGATCCGGCTTGCCGTGCCGCACCTCGTCTCCGGCAAGAGTGAAGTCGAATCGATGCGCGCCCAATCCGTGCAGAGCAGCATCGACGAGCACGCGGAACGACGACGAGACCAGCGCTGTCGGCACGCCGCGTTGTCGAACGGCGTCGATGAGCGCCAGCGCGCCGTCATGCAGCGGAAGGTCTGCGTCGAAGAGTTGCACCATCCGGTCGAGCAGAAACGCTGACGCCTTCGCGACGGCGTCCGGCGTGTCGTCGTGACCGTAGTGGCGCAGCACACGCGGCACGGCGACGTCGAGCCTGGTGCCGACGATCTCCGCCTTGATGTCGACGTCCCACTCACCGCCCAGGTCACGCGCGAGCTCGATCTCGGCGACGGTCCAGAGCGGCTCGGTGTCGACGAGCAGCCCGTCCATGTCGAACAGCACCGCCGCGGCGCGGGGCGGAGTCACCGGGCGTTGAAGTACTTGGCCTCAGGGTGGTGCACGACGATCGCGTCGGTGGCCTGCTCCGGCACCAGCTGGAACGACTCGGAGAGCGTGACGCCGATGCGCTCCGGATGCAAAAGGTCGACGATCTTGGCCCGGTCCTCCAGGTCGGGGCAGGCGGGGTAGCCGAACGAGTAGCGCGAGCCGCGATAACCCTGATGGGCGAGCAGGTCGTTGAGGTCGGGCGAGTCCTCACCGGCGAAGCCGAGCTCATCGCGCACCCGCTTGTGCCAATACTCCGCAAGCGCCTCGGTCAGCTGCACCGACAGACCGTGCAGCTCCAGGTAGTCGCGGTAGGCATCCTTGGCGAAGAGTTCCGCCGTGACCTCGCTGATCCGCGGGCCCACCGTGACCAGTTGGAACGTCACCACGTCGACCTCGCCCGACTCCTCCGGGCGGAAGAAGTCGGACAGGCACAGGAACCGGTCGCGCCGCTGGCGCGGGAAGGTGAACCGCACCCGCTCCGAGCCATCCCCGTGCAGGACGATGAGGTCATCGCCTTTGCTGACGCAGGGGAAGTAGCCGTAGACGACTGCTGCTTCGAGCAGCTGCTCGGATTGCAGCCGCTGCAACCACTCACGCAGCCGCGGTCGCCCTTCGCTCTCGACCAGTTGCTCGTACGACGATCCCCCTTCACCGCGCGAGGGACGTAGCCCCCACTGGCCGAGGAAGGTGGCCCGCTCGTCGAGCACTGCCGCGTAGTCGGCCATCGGAATGCCCTTGACGACGCGATCGCCCCAGAAGGGCGGCGTGGGGATCGGGTTGTCGATCACAACGTCGGATCGAGCCGGCAGCTCGACCGGCTCCTCCGACCGGCGGGCGCGTGCTGCTACCCGTCGGCCACGCGGTTGCGGCAACGTTGCGCCCGGCTCGCCCCGCTTGACCGCCATGACTGCGTCCATCAGCCGCAGGCCCTCGAAGGCGTCGCGGGCGTAGCGCACTTCACCGACGTACATGTCGGCAAGGTCTTCTTCGACGTAGGCCCGGGTGAGCGCGGCCCCGCCGAGCAACACCGGCCAGGTGGCCGCGACCCCGCGGGAGTTCATCTCCTCGAGGTTCTCCTTCATGATGACCGTGCTCTTGACGAGCAGGCCACTCATGCCGATCGCATCCGCCTTGTGCTCGTGCGCAGCGTCGAGAATCGAGGAGATCGGCTGCTTGATGCCGAGGTTGACGACGTTGTAGCCGTTGTTGCTCAGGATGATGTCGACGAGGTTCTTGCCGATGTCGTGCACGTCGCCCTTCACGGTGGCGAGCACGATCGTGCCTTTGCCGGCCTCGTCGGTCTTCTCCATGTGCGGCTCGAGATAGCCGACGGCCGCCTTCATCACCTCGGCCGACTGCAGCACGAACGGGAGCTGCATCTGGCCGGAGCCGAACAGCTCACCGACGACCTTCATGCCCTCGAGCAGCGTGTCGTTGATGATCTCGAGTGCGGGTCGGAACTGCAGCGCCTCGTCGAGGTCGGCTTCCAAGCCGTTGCGCTCGCCGTCGATGATGCGGCGCTTCAAGCGTTCCGAAAGCGGCAACGCAGCCAACTCCTCGGCGCGCGATGCCTTCTCCGACTGCGTCGTCACGCCTTCGAACAGCTCGAGGAACTTCTGCAGCGGGTCGTAACCGTCGCGGCGGCGGTCGTAGACGAGGTCGAGCGCAACCTCGCGCTGCTCGTCCGCGATGCGCGCCATCGGCACGATCTTCGACGCGTGCACGATGGCCGAGTCGAGACCGGCCTCGACGCACTCGTGCAAGAAGACGGAGTTGA
>Ga0157369_10002853_pt1 | contig 20642 bp, 18 predicted proteins | sample C25metaG_FD_113461 | JGI IMG/M metagenome (GOLD analysis project Ga0157369, IMG submission 113461) | Corn rhizosphere microbial communities from Kellogg Biological Station, Michigan, USA - C2-5 metaG | ecosystem: Host-associated > Plants > Roots > Rhizosphere > Soil | place: USA: Michigan...
ATGAAGCGGGCGGGCGGACTCTTGATGAGCGAGCTGCCCGAGGCGGTGATGGGCTCAGACCACTGGCTCCAGGTCGCATCCGGACGGGCCGTGTTGCCGGTGCGGGTCCGGAAGTTCGGGGCGGTGCCGTTGCCGCGCCATTGCAGATGTCCCCAGCGCGCCACGCTGGTGGAATCGTGCACCGGAGATTGATAATATCCGGCGCCCGATCCGACGCGACCAAAGGCGAGGATGCGTCCGGGATTGCTGAGCGCCGCAAACAAATTCGACCCCGACTGGAGAAGGCGCGTGGTTTCGCCACCGCCGGGTTCGGCGAGCAGCGTAGTGCGACCGCTATTCCATCGATAGATGCGGGCGTGTTCGTCTGTCGAGAACACCAGGCCGTCGGCATCTAACTGAAGATCGTAGACGTTACTTTCTTTGGAACTGCGAATGGTTTCGACGGTGTGATCCGGGGTAATGCGATAGATCGCCGATTTCTCGACACCGCCCACTTCGACCACTGGAGGCGTGGACGGCGTATTGGAAGTAGTGGGCGAGGGAGATTTGGTTTCACCGGCGCCGGCCTTCAGGCCGCTTTGATCGCTCTGCACGTTGAGGCCGCTTTGTCTGGCCTCAGTGACTGTAATGACGGTGGGCGAACCGGCAACTACCGCGCCCGAGGATGCAGTTCCGGAGCTGGTCACGAGCGAACGCGTGGAGACAGCGCCTCCCATGGCGGCGGCGTAGACGACTCCTTGGGGATCGATGACAATCGAACGAATTTCCGGAAGCGTGGAATCGAGCAGGATGGTGGCTTGCCGGGGCGCCGAGATGTCATAAAGAATGCCGTTGGGGTCGGTGCCCGCGAGCAGGTGACCGTTCGGGCCGGAAGTGAGCGCAGTGACGTTGGCTTGACCGGTTTCATAGTAGAGATCCGCCACGCCGCTGGAAGGATCGATGCGGTAGATGCGGCCTGGCTCGCCTGTCGCCACGAACAGCGAGCCATTGGATGCCGGTTGTATGGCCCAAATGTATTTGGCGGGCGCGCGCCAGATCTCACGCGCATTTCCATTCTGGATTGCATAGACGCCGCCATTGGGCGATGTGCCGGCGTACAGGATTCCCTTCGGGTCTGCATACAGCGCAAAAATTTCCGATTGCTGGGCGGACCAGATCACGGAAGATTGGCCGCCGGAAATAAATTTATAGAGCTTGCCGGAATGACCGGTTCCCGCATAAACACTGCCGTCCGGTGCGGCGGCGAGGGACCATAAAGCGGGCTGGCCGAGCGCGGCGCTAGAACGGATGGCAGGGCCGGGCTCGAGAAGCCCGTCGGCACTGAGAGAAAGATTCGAAAGACGGCCTTTCAGAAAATCGTTGAAGCCATTGATTTCCCAAGTCGTGCTGGTAGCAGCCCACGCCGCGACGGCGAGAGCGAAGAAAGTGCCAGGAAGGTATTTCAACCGGCTTCTGAATATTCGCTCGGCAACGCTCGCGCGGCACTTGGCGATCTCTTGTTTTTGTTGACCAAGCACCACGCGACTGCCGGGCTACGCTTGCGCAGCGGCTTGCGGCATGGCGGCGCGCATGCGCTTTTCCATTTCTTCGGGCGAAACATCTTCTGTATGGGTAGCAAGCGCCCAGTGATGCCCGAATGGATCGCTCACCTTGCCGAAGCGGTCTCCCCAAAACATATCCGCGAGAGGCTGCTGGATTTTAGCTCCGGCTTTGACGGCGGTCTCAAAGACGGTGTCGACGTTGTCGACGTACAGGAAAATGCCAACTGTCGAGCCTCCTAACGATTGAGGGGAACGAGCCTCGTTGCCTGGCCACTCGTCGGCCAGCATCAGCACCGAATCGCCGATTTTGATTTCAGCATGACCGATTTTTCCGTCCGGCCCTTTCATGCGAGCGATCTCGGTGGCGCCGAAGGCTTGTTTATAAAAATCGATGGCGCTCGCCGCATCCGACAGAGTGAGATAGGGAGTCACCGTATGGTAGCCGGGAGGAACCGGCTTCACTGAACCAGCCATAATTTTCCCTCCTATAAGGATTCATCCCGACCTTATCACAATGGTGCGTAATCGCACGGGGCTACAGATTTGGGTTGAGAGTCAGATTGAGCCGCTTAAGGGCTTCCAGTAAATCCGGATCGTCTGTATGTAGATCTAAAACGGTTCGAGAAGCCAAATCAAAGGGTTCGAACAGTGCCCAGTTGAATAGATCGGCTCCGTGGCGGGATTGATAATAGATGCCGTCATAGCCGAGACGATAGACAAGAGTTGCGATTCTTCGAGTGAGCGCGCGACGCTGCGACAGAAGAAGAGCCAAATCGAAATCCTGCCCGTCCGAGCGGCGAACGGAGAACATGGGCTCTAGATTCCTGCGAATATAGGCGAGCCACTCCGAGGAATACACATTGGCAAAGCGGCGCTTGGTGAGAAGAGCCATTCCCAGCGATCGGGCTGGGAGCCAACTCGCGGGCACTGTTGCCGCCGGGGTGTAGTCGTCCTGGGCATTCTTTATAGAGGCCAGCGCGGAAAGCAATTGCTCGGCTTCGGGAGGTCTGCGATAGCGCGCCAACGTTTCGAGGTAACAGGCGAGCGGACTGGAGGCTGCATACAGGACGCGAAAGCGTCCCTCCGCATCGTCGAACCGGTTGCCGAAGGTAAGATCGTCGCCTACGTCGGCCCAATCGGGAGGCCGCCAGGGATCCGGCCTACGAGCAACCCGATACACCGGACCGATGGGTGTAGTAAATGGGAGGAAGCCTTTAGCCACCTGCTACGAAGGCCCGCGCTGCGTTCAAGACCTTTTTGCCATCGTGCTGTATATCGCCTCGACGAAGAAGATCGATCGGCACCGCATCGTCCAATTCCGGATTCAATCCAATCAGCCACGCCTGGATCACGGCAGGGCTATCGAATTCGGCTAACATGCTGGCCACATGATAAGCGAGCCGAATGCGCTGCTCGACATTCTTTTGCGGCTTGGCATTTTCGAGCCACCGATCGATGGCGCGGGCATCCTTGACTGAGGCGATGTAGGCGGTGAGCTTGCGGCCAATGAGAGAAACCAGTGTCTCGACGACTTTAGGAAATTCTGTCGCAGTGGCTCGTCTATGGGCGGCAAAGTCAGCACGCGGCTTGGTGAGCGGCAGGGTTGCCATGTATTTGACTTAATTTTACCATTAGAATCCCACATGATTCACCAAGTGTACTACACTAGGCGAATAAAAGGCGAATTATGTCCGCTCTCGCTATTTTCCAATCCCTCACTTTGAGTCATGGCCCAACGCCCATTTCAACCGGCATTGGGATACACGTTCCACGTGCCACTCTTACAGAATTGACGGGCGGGGTTTCTTCTGGCCGCACTGCAGTGATGCTTAGTTTGCTACAGCAGGTGACAAGGCAGGAAGAGTTTTGTGTTCTGGTGGATGTTCAGGACACGTTCGATCCGGCCTCCGGCGCAGCGGCGGGTATCGAGTTGAGCCGACTACTATGGGTGCGCTGCGGCGGCAATATAGACCATGCGCTGAAGGCCACCGATTTACTCGTGCGCGCGGGCGGATTCGGCATGGTGATGCTGAATGTTTCAGGGACATCTGCTGCTGCGCTGCGAAGGATTCCGATAGCGACCTGGTTCCGGCTGAGGCATGGGGCCGAGCATAACGGAGCGGCTCTGGTCGTCACCGGGGAGCGGGTAGAGGCGGGTTCGAGCGCCAAGCTGCAGCTTGGAGTGCGCCAGAAAGAAATATTGTGGTCGGCCAAGCTGCTGTGCGGTATTCGAAGCATTGCTAAATCGATCAAGCGAGGAGGGCAGGCTGGTGTTTGCTTCGATTCACGCTCCCGGTAATTTACCCATTCTGCTCGATTGCGCGCGGCGCTTTTCGCCGCTGATCGAGATTACTTCGCCCGATACGGTGACGTTCGATATACGCGGATTAAGCAGAGTGTATGGCGAGACTGGGAAGATTGCGCGCGCGATCGAGCGCCTGATCGGCATGCCAGCTCATATCGCAATCGCCGCCAATCCGGATACAGCAGTCTGCGCAGCGCGAGGGATAGCGGGGACCTGCATCATTGCATCAGGGGAGGAAGGCCGTACCCTCAGCGCGCTCTCCCTGCATCTGCTGGGCTGCCCGCAGGCGATGGGCGAATTGTTTGATTTGTGGGGCATCCGGACATTCGGACAGTTTGCAGCTCTTCCCGCAGCGGGAGTGGCGGCGCGGCTGGGCGAGGAGGGCGTGCACTGGCAGCAGGTGGCGCACGGATCTGCCCGGCGCCAGCTACGGCTGATGGAAGAAAAGGTCGCTTATTCACGCGAAATGGAGTTGGAAGATCCAATTCCATTGCTCGAACCGCTTTTCTTCTTGTTGGCTCGCTTTCTGCTGGAATTATGCACGGAGCTGACGGCACGATCGCTGGCTACGAATGAAATCCGGCTGCGGTTAACTTTGGAAAAAGAGGCGGAGCACGCCGAGCACTTAGTAACACTGCGGCTGCCCGCGCCGATGGTGGATCAAAAAGCGCTGCTCAAACTGCTCGAACTTGAGTTGCAGGTACGGCCTCCCGGAGCGGCGATTCGAAAGATTCAGTTGACGGCCGAGCCAGTAAAGCCACGGGTTGTGCAGGAAGATTTTTTCGCGCCCGCGTATCCATCTCCGGAAAAGATTGAAGTGACTATTGCGCGCATCCGGCATTTTGTAGGTGCGGGGAATATCGGCAGCCCGCAGGTGCTCGATACGCATAGGCCAGACGGTTTTGTGATGGGGCCGCTTGCTGACGCGCGCGTCTCAGCCCAGAACACGCACGGCTCAGTAAGCGGTGTAAGGCTGGCTTTCCGGCGATTCCGACCACCGCAGACGGCACATGTGATTACAAAGCAGCAGCCGGTGCACATCATGTCGGCAGTGGCCCGAGGCGCGGTGGGAGTTGCCAAAGGCCCGTGGTTCACATCCGGAAACTGGTGGCGGACGGATGTATGGAATCGCGAAGAGTGGGACATTGCGCTTCGCAGCGGAGCGCTTTATAGGATCTTTCGAGATTTGAGAACGGAAACGTGGTTTGTTGAAGGGAACTATGACTGACTACGTGGAACTTCATGCGCGGTCGGCATTCAGTTTTCTCGAAGGTGGAAGCCTCCCTGAGGAATATATTGATGCCTGCCAGAAATTAGAGATGCCAGCGATGGCGCTCCTCGATCGCGATGGCGTGTATGGAATTCCGCGATTCCACATGGCTGCGGAGCGGAGTAGTGCAGTACGGGCGCATGTGGGCTCGGAAATTACATGCACCGATGGCGTACGCTATCCGCTGCTGGCGGAAACTCAGCGCGGCTATCAAAATCTTTGCCGGATGATCACGCGCACGAAACTGCGGGTTCCGAAGCATCCTAAGCCGGGGCAAATCGCGGCGGCGACACCAGAGGAACTGAGGGAATTTTCAGAAGGTCTAATATGTCTTGCGCCGGGAACGCGGGCAGAAGAAGCGGCCGGTATATTTGGGCGTCACAACGTATATGTCGAGCTGCAGCGGCATGGCGAGCGCGAGGAGGAGGCGTGGAATGAGGCCGCTATCGAAGCGGCACGACGTTTGAAACTGCCGCTGGTGGCAACCAATGGAGTGTGCTACGCGCAGCCGGCGCAGCGCGAGGTTCTCGATGTCTTTACCTGCCTGTATCACAAAACTACGCTCGAAAACGCCGGTCGTTTACTGAGTGGAAATGCGGAACGTTATCTGAAGCCGGCAGCGGAGATGAATCGCTTATTCGCCGATTTGCCGGAAGCAATTGCGAACACGCAGGAAATTTCGTCGCGATTGAAATACGAAATGAAGGATCTGGGTTATAAGTTTCCGCCGTATCCGGTACCGGCTGAAGAAACCATGGATAGTTTTCTGCGTAGGCGGACGGAGGAAGGCGCACGGCTGCGATTTAAAAAATACACACAGAAACACCGGGAGCAAATCGATCACGAGTTGAAGTTGATTCAGAAACTAGAGTTGGCGGGTTATTTTCTGATCGTCTGGGACATCATGGAGTTCTGCCGGCGGGAAGGGATTCTCTCGCAAGGCCGCGGGTCGGCGGCCAATAGCGCAGTCTGTTGCGCACTGGGAATCACTTCCGTCGATCCGATCGAATACAAGCTTTTATTCGAACGGTTTCTCTCTGAAAATCGCGGCGAATGGCCCGATATCGACATCGATCTTCCTTCGGGAGACGAGCGTGAAAAAGTGATCCAGCATGTATATGAGTGCTATGGAAAGCTGGGCGCGGCCATGACGGCGAATGTAATTACTTATCGCAGCCGGTCGGCCATCCGGGAAGTGGGTAAAGTACTGGGATTCGATGAAGAGACGACCGCTAAATTATCGGCACTTTCCCCTATGTGGGGCTGGCAAGGGCCGGATGAAACCATCGAGAAGCAATTCCGGGAAGCGGGCATGAATTTCAATCACCCGCGAGTGCGCAAATTCTTCGATCTGGTGGGCGGACTACAGGATTTACCTAGACATCTTGGGCAACATTCGGGCGGGATGGTAATCTGCCAGGGGCGGCTGGATTCCGTGGTACCGCTCGAGAATGCAAGTATGCCCGGGAGGGTAGTAGTGCAGTGGGACAAAGAAGACTGCGCCGACATGAAGATCATCAAGATCGATTTACTTGGCCTGGGGATGATGGCGGTGCTGCGGGATACGTTCACACTGATCAAGAAGCATGAGCAAAGAGATCTCACTCTTGGAAACATTCCAGAGGGCGATGAAACCGTTTACGGAACTCTACAACGTGCCGATACGATCGGAACGTTTCAAGTAGAGAGCCGGGCGCAGCAAGCATCTTTGCCGCGAATGCGGCCGAATTGCTTTTACGACATCGTGGTACAGGTAGCGATTATCCGGCCCGGGCCGATTGTGGGACGCATGATGCATCCTTACTTGCAGCGCCGGCAGAAGCGGGAAGCTCCGAAGTGCCCGCATCCGTCCTTGGAACCGATACTCGAGCGCACACTGGGTGTGCCGCTATTTCAGGAGCAGTTATTACGCATGGCGATGATTGCCGCAGATTTTACCGGCAGCCAGGCGGAAGAACTGCGGCGCGCCATGGGATTCAAGCGTTCGGAAGAACGCATGAAGGAAATCGAGAAGAAGTTGCGCGACGGCATGACGAAGAAAGGGATAACCGGGGAGGCGCAGGAAACGATTGTGCTTTCGATCACTTCGTTTGCCCGATTTGGCTTTCCGGAATCGCACGCCATCAGCTTTGCTCTGCTCGCGTATGCCAGCACGTATTTGAAATGCCATCATCTGGCAGCGTTCACCTGCGCGTTACTTAACAATCAGCCGATGGGGTTTTATCATCCGGCGGTGTTGATCAAGGACGCACAGCGGCATGGGTTGCGAGTATTGCCTATCGACGTGAATAAGTCCGAATGGGACTGCACAGTAGAAAACGGCTATCTGCGCTTGGGCCTACGCTATGCGCGCGGTCTGAATGAAAGCACGGGGAGGGCGGTGGCAGCGGCCCGGCCGTTCCGGGACATGGAAGACTTGGCCAAACGCGTACCGCTTCTGCACAAAGATGAACTGGAACGACTGGCGTTCATCGGCGCGCTGAATAGTATCGGCGCCAGGCATCGGCGCGATGCTTTATGGCAAGTCGCTCGAGCCGGAAGGCCAGCGGGGCCTTTAGTAGACGAGTTTTCCGAAATCGCGCCTGTTTCGCCGCTCGCCATGATGGAACCACGCGAGCGGATTGCGGCCGATTATCAAGGTACAGGCCTAACAATCGGCCCACATCCGATGGCTTATCGCCGCGGTGAGATGAATCGGCTGGGAGTGACACCGGCGGCCGATCTGGCACGGCTGCGCAACGGGCGAGCGGTAAAAGTAGCCGGTTGCGTCATCGTACGTCAGCGCCCAGGCACCGCAAAAGGAGTAGTGTTTGTCTCGCTAGAAGACGAGACGGGCATCTCGAATGTCGTGCTGATGCCGGATCAATTTGAGCAGCAACGCGCCACGTGGGTGACCGAGCCTTATTTATTCGTAGAGGGGATTCTGCAGAATATCGACGGCGTAATACACGTCAAAGCCGGATACGTAAAGCCTTTGGCACCGTTTGCGGCTAGTCTTCCATCTCATGATTTTCGATAATTTTCAAATACAGATTGCACTGACTAGGAACCAAAAAACCTTCCAATGAAAGAGCTAACAGCTCTATCTTTGAACAGCAAATGTAAAAATGCCGTTACCCGCTGCGATGCTAACGAGCTGCTTCCCATCGGCCAAATAGGTGATCGGATTGGCGCGAATAATGCCGCCGAGGTTCTGCCGCCAAAGCTCCTTCCCGGTCTCGGCATCCAGGGCAAAGAAGTAGCCCTCATCGCTGCCTCCGAAGACAAGCTGCCCGGCGGTGGAGAGAACACCCGCCCACGGCTTGGTTTCCAGCTTGTATTCCCAGATGCGTTCACCGGTTTGAGGATTAAGCGCACGCACTCCGCCATGGCCAAGGTCGCCGGGCAGGTCAATTAGCGGGACGCTGCCGATGTAGCGATTGCCAGGGCTATATTCCTGTTCACCTTTGCGATAGACGCTGCGATTTTCCCAATAAGAGAGATAGAAGAGCTTAGTTAGCGGGCTATAACTGGGCGAATACCAATTTGTGGCGCCTTGGACACCCGGCCAGATATAGGTTCCTTGCGCGGATGGCTCGGTATTGGGTAGCACGATAGGATGGCCCGAATCGTCGAGCCCTTTGGCCCAAGTTTGTTTGGCGAACGGTGTTCCAAACAAGAATTTGCCGGTCTCGCGATCGAGTACATAGAAGAAGCCGCCGCGATGCGCCCAATAGATGAGCTTGCGTGGCTGTCCCTTCCATTCAGCATCGACGAGCACGGGAACCTGGACGGCGTCCCAATCGTGGACATCGTGGGGAACGAACTGAAAATACCATTTCAACTGACCGGTATCGACATCGAGTGCAATAGCACTGTCGGTATAGAGATTGTCGCCAGGGCGCGAATCGCCGTTCCAATCGGGTGAAGGATTTCCGGTGCCCCAGATGAGCAGATTTTGTTGGGCATCGAAGGAACCGGTCAGCCATGTCGGGCCGCCACCGGTTTTCCAGGAATTTCCCGCCCAGGAGTTTTCGGGAATCGTCCAAAAGCGCCAGCGCCGCTTGCCCGTGGCTGCGTCGTAGGCGTCCAGAAAACCACGAATGCCATATTCGCCGCCGGAAATACCGCATATCACCATATCCTTGACGATCAACGGAGCGCCGGTAATGGCATAACCGTTGGCGTGATCGGCAACCTGGATGTCCCACAAAACCGCGCCGGTTCTGGCATCTAGAGAAACCAAGTGCGCGTCGGCAGTGCCGACGAATACGCGATCACCCAGCGCGGCCACACCGCGATTTACCTGTCCGCAGCAAACGTTGATGCGATCGGGGAGCTGACGGCGGTAGCGCCAATATTGACGGCCGGTTTTGGCATCGAGAGCCACTACGTTGCTCGGCGGCTCGCTGACATACATGACGCCATTGATCACTAACGGTGTGGTCTCGACCATCAGCGTTGTCGGCATCTGATAGACCCATTCGAGGGTCAATTTGGAGGCGTTTTGGCGATTGATTCGATCGAGCGAGCTGTAACGCCAACCGCGATAATTTCCTGAATACGTGAGCCAATCCGAGCTACCGGAAGAAGCGTCGAGGAGCTTTTCGTAGGTGACTTGGGCCGATAGCGAAGCCACAACACAACAGACGGTGAGACCGAATCGGATAGCGTGTTTCATTGGGGACGCTGCAACCACAAAAAAGCGATTAGATCATCGAGTTGCTGGGAAGACATTTTATCGCGATAGGACGGCATGGCGGAATGCTTGTCAATCGTGTAATTCTTCACGGCCGCCTTTTCATAGGAGTGCAGCGCAGCCGAACGATCGATAAGCTGGACGGTATAAGTATCTTCATTGAGCAGGAAGCCTTGAACGACTCTGCCGGAGGCATCTTCGAATTTCACAGTCCAATACAGCGGTTGGACTTCCGCACTCGGATCCAAAATGGACTGCTTTAGATTGTCCACGGATCTCGCGGCTCCGATTCCAGACAAATCGGGACCGAGTGATCCACCTTCGCCGCGGACACGATGACATCCCACACAGCTCTGCGATCGGAACAATCCGGCTCCTGCATCCGCATCGCCCGTGGGTTTTATAGCGTTCGCACTCAGCGAGCGGATGAAAGCCACAAGTTGCCAGACACGGTCGGCGTTGTAGAAGAGGCCGGGCATTTCCGTGCCTGGAATGCCTTCGGAAATGTTTTTCAAGAGGTCGGCATCGCTCGATCCGTGGTAAAAGCGGCCAGCAGCGAGGTTGGGCCCTCTTCCCCCCTCGCCCGCATAGCCGTGACATGGCGAGCAGTGAGAATGAAAAGTTTTGGCCCCCGCAGCCACATCCGCAGCGGAGGTATGCGGATTACGCACTCCCTGCGCAACCGAGAGGCCAGCAAACAATAGCAAGGCTGTCATCCGCACAAACATGAGCTACGACCAGAAAGATTATATGCGAGAGGAGCCACTCCTCGCTTGCCTAAAAACAGACAACCGTGACACAGTAGCGGTTTGTATAGTTATTCGCGACGGTTAACCTGGGCTCACTCTCCCAATTCGTTCGCCCAATTAATGGAGGAACAGCGACGCACGGGCGCTCCTTTGCTTGACCTGACCAGCGCAAATCCTACCGAGGTTTTCGCCGATTATCCACATGCCGAGATTCAGCGGGCTTATGCGCGGCTTGACAACTTCGCTTATCATCCAGATCCGTTTGGCAGCGAACAGGCAAGACAGGCGATTGCGGATTGGTATGGGGAGCGAGGGATCCAGGTATCGCCCGACCAGCTGGCCCTGACGGCAAGCACGAGCGAAGCCTATGGCCTGCTGTTCAAGCTGCTGTGCAGTCCCGGAGACGAAGTACTGGCGCCCATCCCCTCATATCCGCTGTTTGAATACCTCGCCCGGCTCGAATCGGTAGAGGTCGTACCGTACCGACTTCTTTACGATGGGAGCTGGTTCGTCGACTTCGCCAGCGTGCGTGCGGCAATTTCAGAACGCACGCGCGCCGTGGTGATCGTTAATCCGAACAATCCGACGGGATCGTTTCTGAAGAAACAGGAGACCGCTGAGCTTCTGGCAATCGCGCAAGAACACGACCTGCCCATAGTGGCCGACGAAGTGTTCCTGGATTATGGGTTTGCAGATGCTCCGGAATGTACACGCACTCTCATTGGCTGTGACAGTGCGCTCAGTTTTTCGCTAGGCGGACTTTCAAAAAGCGCCGGCATGCCGCAGATGAAGCTCGCGTGGATCGCCGTCAATGGACCAGCGGAGATTCGCAGCGATGTGCGCCCGCGGCTCGAGCTATTGCTCGACACATATTTGTCTGTGGCGACTCCGGTGCAGAACGCGCTCCCCCAATTGCTTACCATCGGCGGACGGGTAGCCCGGCAGATTGCCGCAAGAATCGAGCGGAATCTGGCAGCTTTACAGGACATTTTAAGAGACTCTCACGTACACATGTTGCACGTGGAAGGAGGCTGGTCGGCCATTTTGCAGCTTCCGAATATGTGCCGGGAGGAGACCTGGCTTGCCGAGCTGATCGCCCGGCAACACATTCTGGTCCAGCCTGGCTATTTTTTCGACATGCCTTCGGAGCCTTATGTCGTGGTCAGCCTGCTTACGCCAGAAAGCAGGTTCGCTGAAGGAATTCGACGTCTTCGGGAGGCTACTCCAGAGTGAAGGAGCGCTTGGTTTGATATGTGCCGTTTGCAACGAGATCGTGCACGGTGAGCACGATCACGTAGCCGCCCTTCGCTGAAGTCCGCGTGGTTGTCAAATTGATGTTTCCTGGGACAAACTGCGCCGGATAGAAACCGCCGGTGCTCAACTCGGCTGCATTGGGCTGATCGACAAATGGCTTACCGTCCGGTCCGAACACCGTTAAGCCATAGGTCAAGTGATATCGATTATCCGGCGTGCTTATCTGATATCCGGCCATGTCGAATCGGGCGTACACGGTGTCACCGGGAGCGTATGCCGGCACGTCCAGGCTTTCCTGATCGTCTTCTTTACGAAAAAACCGGAAATTCTCGACCGTGACAGAGCGCGAAGGAATGATGGTGACGCCGCCCATCCGAAATGGGAAATCGCGCTCGGTCTCGGTCTTCCCAATCAAATCTTTCACCACAAGATGAATGCGAAATTGACCCGACGCCACGAAGGAAGGAAGCAGAAAAGAGGCGCGCCGCTTAGGCGTCCAGTTTTTGTCTTCCGGGTTCAACTCGTCTTTGATATCGCCCGAAACGGCCGCCGTCAGTGGCACGCCATTCGCATCCTGGGGCGTAATTTCGTAGGTGAGTGAGATTTTGCGAACTTCTGTCTTTTCATCGGTCTGGATGGCGAACCCAGTCACCTGGAAGCGGAAATAGATGTAGTCGCCCGGGTAAAATCGGTAATCGTTCGAAACAAACGGCGCGTCTTCGGAGCTCTGAGGGCCAGCGTCAAGGATGGCTAAGGCGGGCTCCGCAGCGTAAACTTTACTGGCACCGGAGAGAAATGTGAGGAAAGCGGCCACTACCAAGCCAGCAATTGGCAAGCCGGCAACCCGCCGGTGGGGAAAAGCATCTCTATTGCCGATGGTCTCTTGAGGAACTCGCGCAAAACTATGTTCGGGAACACTCGAATAGTATGGCTGCTGGTGCTCGCGACGGGCGGCCAATGGATCGCGACCGCTCAGGCGGTGCATCCTGTCACCGGCCGGCACATAGCCCCGGTCATGGGCGTAAATGGGGCGGACTGGCTCGACCGAGAGGAACGGCAACGCGAAGAGCAGCCAGAAAAAGCCATCCTTGCTTTTCATCTTAAACCCGGCATGCAGGTCGGGGACGTGGGCGCTGGAACAGGCTTTTACAGCCTACGCATTGCCCAGGCCGTCTCCCCCGGAGGTGTGGTCTACGCGGAAGATATTCAGCCCGGCATGCTTGAAAGGCTGAATTCGAATGCGGCAGGCCAGCACGTAGGGAATGTCGTAACGGTTCTGGGAACCGAATCCGATCCACGACTTCCTGCCGGCAAGCTGGACTTGGTGGTACTGGTGGATGTATATCACGAATTTTCCCGTCCGCAGCGGATGTTGGATCGGATTCGCGATTCGTTGAAGCCGGACGGCCGGCTGGCTTTGCTCGAATTTCGCAAAGAAGACCCGAGCGTGCCGATTCGTCCCGAACACAAAATGAGCGTAGATGAAGTGAGAGCCGAGGTTACGCCGGAGGGTTACCGTTTCGAAGAAGTTGTCGATACGCTACCGTGGCAGCATATTATCTTTTTCCGCAAAGCGGAAGGCGTCCAGTAGGCACTTGCCAGGAAGTCTTCCTGGCAAGATGGGAGATGTAGCCTTGAGGCCAGTTGGACCAGACACAGACCCATTCGCCGGCCCCGATTAGCCGGTACGTTGCTTTCGGCCGCGACCAGTGGAAGGCCTTACGCGCCAATACACCGCTTCTATTGAACGAAGACGACCTGGTGGCCTTGCGCGGAATCAACGAGCAGGTCTCCCTTGGGGAAGTGGCGGACATCTATGTACCTCTGTCGCGGCTTCTGAATCTCCACGTGGCCGCAGTACAGCACCTGTATCAGGCGCGGCGCGAATTCATGGGGGCGCCGGCACCCCTGAAAGTTCCCTACATCATCGGCATCGCGGGTAGCGTCGCGGTCGGCAAAAGCACATTTTCGCGTGTGCTCCGCGCTTCGCTCGCGCGTTGGCCGGACCACCGCCAGGTGGCGCTAGTCACAACCGACGGCTTCCTGTATCCCAATGCGACGCTCGAGACGCGCGGACTCATGCAGCGCAAAGGATTTCCGGAAAGCTACGATCAGCGTCTACTGCTGCGCTTCCTCGCCGATGTGAAAGCGGGCGTGCGGAGCGTGTGTGGGCCGGTCTATTCCCACCTGCATTACGATATCGTGCCTGGAGCGCAGCAATGCGTGCAGCAACCCGACATTGTGATCCTCGAAGGACTGAACGTGTTGCAATCACCCGATGGAGGCCGTGGCGGCTCGCGGCTTTTCGTGTCAGACTTTTTCGATTTTTCCATTTACCTGGACGCCGAGGAGACCATCATCGAGCGCTGGTACGTCGAACGATTCCTGCGCCTGTGTGAAACCGTTTTCCAGGACAAAGAATCCTACTTTCACCGCTACGCCGGACTGAGCGAAGAGCAAGCGCGGTCCACCGCACGCCGCATTAGGGAGAATATCAACCTGTTAAACCTGCGCGAAAACATCGGCCCGACACGCGAGCGTGCGCACCTGATTCTCGAGAAGGCGGAAGACCACCGCGTGCGGCGAGCGCTGTTGCGCAGAGTCTGAATTAGTGAGCGACGGCGGCGCAAACCAGATCGTGCAGATGATCGAGTCCGGCAGCCAGATCCTTGCCAAGATGCACACGCAATGCCCGCCGTTTGCGATCAGCCAATACCTGAAAATCTCCCCGTGCCTGCGCCGCTTTGACGATGCCGAATGTGTATTTTTGTTGAGGCACCGGAAGGTCTTGCGCATCATCGCAGGTGATTTGCACGAATACACCTGAATTTGGACCGCCTTTATACGCCTGGCCGGTGCTGTGCAAGAAACGCGGACCAAAACCGAGCACCGTCGCCACCTTCTTGGATTCGAGAATGCTCTTGCGGATCTCCTGCAACTTGGCCTCGTGTTCCGGAAACATGGGGATATAGGCCAGCAATCCGAAATAATCGTCCGGCCGGATGCGATCCAAGTGTTTACGGATTACTCCGCCGAGTGTAGGATGAGCGCCGTTCACCAGCACGCTGGCATTGGCGGGGTCGGTAAACAGTTTGATCCCGTCCTGGTCGAGCAGCGGTTGCTCGGCCGGCAGCGAGCCGCTCTTTTCAAAGGCCGTCGTCAACTCCCGAGTGACTATTTTGCTGGCCTCCACGTCCGGTTGATTGAATGCATTAATACCGATGACAGAGCCCGCCACCGCGGTTGCAATTTCCCACTGGAAAAAGGCCTGGCCGATGTCATCCAGATCTTTCAAGACAATGCGAAGAACGGGTTGGCCGGCTTTTTCGAGAGCAGCGATAGCGCTCTCGATCTCTTCGCCACCGTCACCGGCAAACTTGATATAGGCAAATACACGATCGTTGCTGTATTCTCCAACCGGGCAAAGCGGTTCGCGATCCACTGGAATCAGGCCATGGCCCTGCTTTCCCGTGGATTCGGCGAGCAACTGTTCGAGCCAGGCGCCCAGATCGGCGAGCGATTTCGTGCAATGCAGCGTGACTTTGTCGCGGCCGAACTTGGTAGCGGCCGTGCCAAGTATGAGCCCCAGCGTCACCCCCGGATTTTTCGCGGCGTCGGACGCTTTTGAAGCTTCAACCATCAGGGCCGTCCGTTCCAGCAATTTTTTGGTATCGAGCCCCATCCCCGCGTGAGGCACCAGCCCGAAATCGGAAAGTGCCGAGTAGCGCCCGCCAATAGACGGAACGCCATGATAGACACGGCGGAAGCCTAGCTGACCTGCGACCGCCTCGAGTTTCGAGTCGGGATCCGTGACGGCGATGAAGTGATTTCCCGCAGTTTCACCCACCACTTTGCGGGTCTCCTCAAAGAAATACTGCATGTAGATGTTGGGCTCGAGCGTAGTGCCCGATTTGCTCGACACGCAGAATAAAGTGCGGCGCGGATCGATCTTGGCGCGCAAACTCTGGATTTGCACCGGGTCGGTGGAATCGAGCACCAGCAATTCGGGCGAGTTCGGCTGCTTGCCAAAGGTGAGGCTGAACACTTCGGGGCACAGACTCGAGCCGCCCATCCCCAAGAGCACCAGGTGCGTGAACCCATCCTCGGCTATCTCCGCTGCCAAGGCTTGGAACTTGGACACGTTGGCGCTCTCTTCGTCCACAATCTCGAGCCAACCCAACCACTTGCCCTCATCGTCATTGCTCCACAACGTCGGATCTTTTTTCCAAAGCCGCGCCGTCGAATTCGCCTGGTCCCAGCGCTCCCGCGCCTGCTCGGCCGCCTTTTCGAGATCGCTTGGGAGCGAATACGAGAAGTCGACGATATCCTGGCCGCTGCGGGCCTTAGCGGAACTCATTCTGCTCAATTCCTTTCACCTTATTCAAGCGGCGGACATGGCGCTCCTCACCGCTAAACTTCGCACTCAAAAAAGCTGCCGTAGCGTCTTCGGCTGTCATTTGGCCGATGATACGCGCGCCCATGACCAGCACGTTCATGTCGTCGTGCTCCACGCCCTGGTGGGCGGAGTAGTGATCGTGGCACATGGCCGCACGAATCCCTTTGAACTTGTTGGCGGCTACCGAGACGCCCACACCGCTGCCGCAGACCAGAACGCCGCGCTCGGCGGCCCCGGAGCGGATGTCCTGGGCGACCAGAATGGCGTAATCCGGATAATCGTCCGGTTTACCCGGTTCAAAGGTGCCGACGTCATGTACGTTGTGACCGAGTTGGCGGATGTACTCCACCAAGTGCTGCTTCATGTCGTAGCCCGCATGGTCGGCGCCGATGGATATTTTCATTTTGCCGTTAAAGCCACTTCTTAGGTTAGCGCTGGAAAACTAGCGAGGCGTTCAGGCCACCAAAAGCAAACGTATTGGAAAGGGCGAACTGAAGTGTGGCGGGCCGGGCTTTGTTCGGGACCACATCGAGGGCGCAGCCTGGGTCGGCGCTGGTGAAATTGACGGTCGGCGGAATGATTCCGTTGCGCAACGTCAGCAACGTGGCAATCGCCTCGATTGCGCCGGCCGCCCCCAGCGTATGACCATGCATGGATTTCGTGGAACTGACGGGCAAGCGATCCGCATGCGCGCCGAAGATCAACCGGATCGCCTGGCTCTCAATCAGATCGTTCGCTTGGGTTCCGGTGCCGTGCGCATTGATGTAATCGACCCGCTCCGCGGCAAGGCCTGCGTCTTTGAGTGCCCACTGCATCGATTTAGCAGGACCGTCGACACACGGCTGCGTGATGTGGTGCGCGTCGGAGCTCATACCGAACCCTATTATTTCCCCGAGGATTGGAATGCCGCGCGCCTCGGCGTGATCCCAATTTTCAAGCACAAGCATGCCCGCACCTTCGCCCAGAGAGAGCCCGCGGCGATCGACGGAAAAAGGCCGGCATACGTCGGGGGAAACCACTCGCATAGCTTCCCAGGCGCGCAGCAGTCCTTCAGCAAAGACTGCTTCGCTACCGCCCGCAATGGCAGCAATCGCCTGACCGCCACGCACTAATGAAAAGGCTTGCCCTAGGGCGTGATTCGAGGACGAGCAGGCTGTCGAAACCGTATATACAGGGCCGTGTATACCAAACTCGAGCGAAATGCGGCTTGCACCTGCGTTGGACATAGTGCGCGGAATCGTCAACGGCGCGATGCGCGGATTCTTCTCGCGATACAGCCGGATATAGCCGTCTTCTTCGCTGAACTGGCCGCCGATACTGCTTCCCGTAATGACGGCTGAACGATCGGCCAATTCTCCGGCAAACGTCAGGCCGCTCTGTGCCACCGCTTCGCGCGCCGCTACTGCAGCCAACTGAGCGAAACGCTCGAGAAGAAGCAGATCCTTTTCGGTGAAGTAGTCCAGCGGCTCAAAAGCATTTGCTTGTGCGCCCCGGGCAAACTTGTAGGGAGGCGATCCCGGATCGCTCAGCGGCAGTATGCCGCAAATGCCTGAAGCGAGTTTGTTCCAGCACTCCGCGACATTGTTACCCAGCCCACAAACCAGCCCCAGGCCGGTAACTGCCACTCTATTCAAACCGGACGATCCTCAGACTCCACAGCTTTTAATGCGAGGAGCTTCCGAACACCTTCCACAGTCTCGCCGATCGAGCGCATGGACTGCACGCCCTCGTCCGGGATGTTGATGCCGAACTCGTTCTCTAACGCGAAAACAATGTTTATTCCATCCAACGAGTCGATCTTCAGCTGCTCGAAAGTGCTGTCGATTGAGATGGATTCCAGGGCAATTCGTTGGGTCTTTGCGATTACCTCCATGACCCTGGTTCCCAAATCGGCGGTTGCGGGCTGTTCGGACATGTATCGAACTCATCATATTATCCCGTTACCTGGCCGCCTATTGGAGCGGAATCAAAACGAATGCTCCGAACTGCCGGGCGGTGTGAACGGGAGGGGTTGGTACCTAACCGTTTGGTATAGCAATTGTCAGGCCCGTCATGGGTATCGAGATCGGCGAGCCGTCATAGGTGCCGCTCGCAACCGGCGCACAGAGGTAATTTTGCGCATCCAAAATCTGGTAGAGCGTTCCTGGCGTGATAGCGCCTGTGACATTCGACCGAAACCGTGGGGCCAGGCTCCAGTTGTAGATGGCTATGTTGGCCCGTCCCGGTTCGTATTTGTTTGGTTGGACAAATGTCCAGGTCCCGGTTGGCGCCTGTAGGCGGATTGGCTGTAGCAAATGCCATCCGATACCCGTCGGCGCAAATCGTATTGTTCTGAAATACAACGGATGCCTAGTCCCTAATAACTTCCGGCTGAAATCCCCAATGAAGTAATTGCCCTTTAAAACGATGTCTTGGTTGGGTCCGGGCCACTCCATTTCGATGTACCCACGACCTAACTGCGGTGTGAAATAGAAGTAATTAGTGATAGCTTTCCAGGATCCGCCTTGCGCCGAAGCAAAAAGACGCACCGATGACCAGGGGCAACAAAGTAGTCTGGCAAGCATAGAAATAATTTCTTAGTAAACTGCTTGCCTGAAAAGATAGGATACAAAGTTAGTATCAGTTCCAATTAGCCCGCGCTGCAAGTGCCGGTACTCTCTATGTCGCTGGCACAAAAGCAGGTAGCACCATATAATTGTTGGCAATTAGGAGGATGAGGAATGACGTCCCGACGTGAATTTGTGAGATTCGCTGCCGCTAGTCTCAGTCTGGCTGCCAGCGGGTATGCCAAAGCACGAACCGCCGACGAGGCCTTGCACGATCTGATCGCGGGCAACCAACGTTTCGCCAAAGGGCGGGTGACAGGTCCCCGCCGCGGACCCGACGATTTTCGGGCGCTCTCCGAAGCGCAGTATCCGGAGGCCGTGATAGTCAGTTGCTCCGATTCCCGTGTAGCGCCGGAGATTTTATTTGACGTCGGCGTCGGCGATATCTTTGTCATCCGGGTGGCCGGCAACATCATCGGCGGGGCGGGCGCTACGGTAAAGGGCAGCATCGAATACGCCATCGCGGAGTTGAACGCGCCGTTGATTCTGGTTCTGGGACATAGCGGCTGCGGCGCGGTCAAATCCGCAATAAAACACATCGACGAGAAAGACACTCTACCCGGGGCCATTGAGGGACTTGTAGGACTTGTGAAGCCGGCCGTGATCAAGAGCCGCGCAAGTGCCGGTGACCCGCTCGAGAACGCTATCCGCGCCAACGTGGAACTAGGCGTTCAACGGCTACAAGGATTAGAGCCAATACTGGCGCCACGCGTGAAGAACGGCACTGTGAAGATAGCCGGCGGAGTGTACGATCTGAAGACCGGTCTGGTAACCCTACTGAACTGAAATAAAAAGGCCGGGCGCGTCGCGCGCCCGGCAAATACGATTCGAAGGATGCAAGCAAGTAGGAGGTAAGTTACCCGAGGAGACCGCCATGCCCGAGGCAGGCGATTTCCCAACCCGAAATTCGATATTTGGCGAACATGGGCGGCAGCACGAGGTCGAGGATATTCGGCTTAGCTGAGCGGAAGCAGCACGGCGCCGAGATAATCGGCACGTCGTCCTTGTAGCCCAGGAGCATCAAATTACCTGGTTCCACGGGCGCCAGGAAGCGCTCGATGTGCGCTCCCAGACGCACCATGGCGCGGCCTACCACATCCTCCGGACCAGCCGGCGCGGTAGTAGAGGCGATCAGGATGCAGGCGGGCTTGGTGCGGAGCAGATGTTGTAGCGAGCGGACGACCTGTTCTTCGTCCTCCACCGCTGAAAGCGCATAGCGCAGCTTTCCGCTGTACCGCTCCACGCGCGTGCGTACGATGTTTTCGAACAGCGTGCGAGCTCGGTCTCCGTGGACCGGATCGGTATACAGAACACCGACACCCGGATCTTTCACCGGCCGGGCCTGGAGAATGGCCCCGCGCTCATTCAGAATCGAGAGGACCGTTTCTAGTTGCGCCTGCGCTACAGCAAAGGGAGCACTCTTAATCGTTGCAACGCGCTCTCCCGTGCGGACAAAACGGTAATTCTGAACCGTCGCAATTGCGATACTGCTTGTGCAATTGATCTGGCGCAGAAGTTCATCGTCCACCAAGGCGCAGGAATCGGCGGTGGCGATAAGGTTGGCGCGTCCACCCGCGGCCAACCGTATCTCCACGGAACCGCAGCACATGGCTTCAGCAACCGCCATGACCGCCTCATCCTCCCCGATTTCGCCCTCTTCGAGCTCGGTAACCCAAACCTGCTGCATGCCTTCGGTTTCCAGCAGCCGGATGTCTTCGTCGCTCAAAATGTGGCCTTTCGCCAGAAGTTTCCTGCCACCGGGCTTAAAGATGGTGCAACAGAGCACGCGACCCGCAGAACTTTGAACGTCAACTGTGAGTGCTCGCAATTTTTTCCTCCCAAG
>Ga0157369_10002854_pt1 | contig 20639 bp, 21 predicted proteins | sample C25metaG_FD_113461 | JGI IMG/M metagenome (GOLD analysis project Ga0157369, IMG submission 113461) | Corn rhizosphere microbial communities from Kellogg Biological Station, Michigan, USA - C2-5 metaG | ecosystem: Host-associated > Plants > Roots > Rhizosphere > Soil | place: USA: Michigan...
CATCTACCACTACGCGTTCGCCATGATTATCGGCATGCTGGGGCTCCTTACCCTGTTTGTAACGCTCGGCGGCAAATAAGGCGGGGGACACTTAATGCACTCTTTTCCGATTCTTAGTACCGCGATTTGGCTGCCGATCGTTTTCGGTTTGGCCGTTCTCGCCGTCGGTTCCGATAAGAACCCTGGACCCGCGCGCTGGCTTGCGCTGATCGGCTCGATCCTGGGGCTGCTAGTCACGTTGCCGCTCATCAGCGGCTTCGATACGACGAGCGCCTCGCTGCAGTTCGTCGAGCAGGCGAACTGGATCGAGCGCTTCCATATCACGTACCACCTCGGCGTCGACGGCATCTCGATGTGGTTCGTCGTGCTGACGGCTTTGATCACGGTGATCGTCGTGATCGCCGGCTGGGAAGTCATCACCGAACACGTGTCGCAATACATGGCGGCCTTCCTGATCCTCTCGGGGATCATGGTGGGGGTGTTCTCGGCTGCCGACGGTTTGCTGTTCTACGTATTCTTCGAAGCGACGCTGATCCCGATGTACCTGATCATCGGCGTATGGGGCGGACCGAACCGGATCTACGCCGCGTTCAAGTTCTTCCTCTATACGCTGGCCGGTTCTCTGCTGATGCTGGTCGCGCTGATTTACCTCTACGTCGAGACGGGCACGTTCGATCTGGCCGCATGGCAAAGCGCGAAGATCGCGATGACGCCGCAGGTGTTGCTGTTCATCGCCTTCTTCCTTGCGTTCGCCGTCAAGGTGCCGATGTGGCCGGTGCATACGTGGTTGCCCGATGCGCACGTGGAAGCGCCGACGGGTGGTTCCGTGGTGCTGGCCGCGATCATGCTCAAGCTCGGCGCGTACGGTTTCCTGCGCTTCTCGTTGCCGATCGCACCCGACGCAAGCCATACGCTGGCGCCGGTGATCATCACGCTGTCGCTGATCGCCGTCATCTACATTGGCCTCGTGGCGATGGTGCAGGCCGACATGAAGAAGCTCGTCGCGTATTCGTCGATCGCGCACATGGGCTTCGTCACGCTGGGCTTCTTCATCTTCAACCAACTCGGCGTCGAAGGCGCGATCGTGCAGATGATCTCGCACGGCTTCGTCTCGGGCGCGATGTTCCTTTGCATCGGCGTGCTCTATGACCGCATGCACTCGCGCCAGATCGCCGATTACGGCGGCGTCGTGAACGTCATGCCCAAGTTCGCCGCGCTCGTGATGCTGTTCTCGATGGCCAACTGCGGCTTGCCGGGCACGTCCGGGTTCGTCGGCGAATTCATGGTGATTCTGGCCGCGGTTCAGTTCAACTTCTGGATTGCGTTCGGCGCTGCGTTCACGCTGATCCTCGGCGCCGCCTACACGCTGTGGATGTACAAGCGCGTGTATTTCGGCGCGGTGACGAACGACCATGTGAAGGCGCTCAAGGACATCAACGGCCGCGAGTATCTGATTCTCGGCGTGCTCGCATTTTTCACGCTGTTCATGGGCTTGTATCCGAAGCCCTTCACCGATGTGATGCACGTCTCCGTGGAAAACCTCCTCTCCCACGTCGCGCAGTCGAAGCTGCCGGTGTCACAGTAACGCCGAGCGGAGGAACGAAAAGATCATGCAAAACGCCCCTATGTCTCTCTTGTTGCCCGACGGGCTGCTGATGGTGGCCGCCGTCCTCGCGTGGCTGAACGAAACGTTCGTCGGCGATTCCGGCCGGCGCCTGACGTACCTGATCGCGGTGTTGTCCTCGCTCGTCGCGGGCGTCTGGTTCGTCGCGCTCGTGTTCGATCCGCAGCCGCATTACTTCTTCTCGCACATGTACGTCGTCGACGGCTTTGCGAGCGCGATGAAGGCGGTCGTGTCGCTGGGCTACGCGGTGACGATGATCTATTCGCGCAAGTATCTGGACGATCGCAATCTGTTTCGCGGGGATTACTTCCTGCTCGGCATGTTCGCGCTGCTCGGTCAGCTCGTGATGATTTCCGGCAGCAACTTCCTCACGCTGTATCTGGGCCTCGAGCTGATGTCGCTCTCGCTGTACGCGGCCATTGCGCTGCGTCGCGACGCGTCGCAGTCGAACGAAGCGGCGATGAAGTACTACGTGCTCGGCGCGCTGGCTTCGGGCTTCCTGCTCTACGGCATGTCGATGCTCTACGGCGCGACAGGCTCGCTCGACCTGAACGAAGTGCTCAAGGCCATCGCCTCCGGGCACATCAACAACGTCGTGCTGCTGTTCGGCGTGATCTTCATCGTGGCGGGCGTGGCGTTCAAGATGGGCGCGGTGCCGTTCCACATGTGGGTGCCCGATGTGTATCACGGTGCACCGACGGCCATGACGCTGCTCGTCGGCGGCGGCCCGAAGGTCGCGGCATTTGCGTGGGGCTTGCGCTTGCTCGTCATGGGCGTGTTGCCGCTCGCGGGCGATTGGCAGCAGATGTTGACGATCTTGGCGGCGCTGTCGCTGATCGTCGGCAACATCACCGGTATCGTGCAGCGCAACGTCAAGCGCATGCTCGCCTATTCGGCGATCTCGAACATGGGCTTCGTGCTGCTCGGCTTGCTCTCGGGCGTGGTCGACGGCAAGGCGGACGGCATGGCGAGCGCCTATAGCTCGGCGATGTTTTACAGCATCATCTATTTGCTGACGACGCTCGGTTCGTTCGGCATCGTCATGCTGCTCGCGCGCCGCGACTTCGAAGCCGATACGCTCGACGATTTCAAGGGCTTGAACAAGCGCAGCCCCGTGTTCGCCTTCGTCATGATGGCGATGATGTTCTCGCTGGCCGGCATCCCGCCGACCGTCGGTTTCTACGCGAAGCTCGCCGTGCTCGAAGCCACCGTCAACGCGGGTCTGACCTGGCTTGCCGTGCTGGCGGTGATCACGTCGCTGTTCGGTGCGTTCTACTATCTGCGCATCGTCAAGCTCATGTACTTCGACGCCCCACAAGACACGTCGCCGATCGCGAGCGATGCGTCGGGCCGGTGGCTGCTCGTGCTCAACGGCATCGCCGTCGTGGCGCTCGGCATCGTGCCGGGGCCGCTGATGACGCTCTGCCTGAACGCCGTGACGCATACGCTGCCCGTCGCGCTGTGATGAAGTCTTCATGCCCGCTGGCGGCGGCTGTCGGCTGGAATGGGCGCGCGATCGCGTGCCCCGGCCGCCTGCACGGCAGCGCCCGGCGGCCGCGCGCGCGCTTTGCTTTCGGCGCGGGGGCCTGAAATGTCCGCAGCCGGTTGGTTCATCGTGTTGTTGGCGCTCGTCGGCGCCAATCTGCCGTTTCTCAATCAGCGGTTATTCGCCGTGGCGCCGCTGCGCGCCGCGAAAAAGAACGCGTGGATTCGTATCGCCGAATTGATCGCGTTGTATTTCGCGGTCGGCCTGATCGGCTTTTATCTGGAAGCGCGCGCCGGCAACCGGTTCGACCAGGGCTGGCAGTTCTACGCGATCACGTTCTGCTTGTTCGTGGTGTTCGCGTTTCCCGGTTTTGCGTTTCAATATCTCGTCAAGCGTCGCTGACGGCCCCATCGGCCACCGCTGCCGGGGCGCGTCACGTCGCGGCGTGACTCTATCCTAGGAGCGCTCAGATGGCCCAACCGTCCGATCCCAATCATCCGCATCACCATGCGTCGCTGACAGAAACGCGCGTCGACGGCGAGACCGCCTATGAAGGCGGGTTCCTCAAAGTCAAACGCGACACGGTGCGCCTGCCCGACGGCAAACAAACGAAACGCGAGTACGTCTTGCATTCGGGCGCCGTCATGGTCATTCCCTTGTTCGACGACGGCCGCGTCTTGCTCGAGCGGCAGTATCGCTATCCGATCTGCCAGGTGATGACCGAGTTTCCGGCGGGCAAGCTTGATCCGAACGAGGGGGCGCTCGCGTGCGCGGAACGCGAGCTGCGTGAGGAAACAGGGTATTCGGCGCGCGAATGCACGTTTCTGACGCGCATTCATCCGATCATTTCATATTCGACCGAATTCATCGACATCTTCCTCGCTCGCGGCTTGACGGCGGGCGAGCGCAAGCTCGACGACGGCGAATTCCTGGAAGTCTTCACTGCGGACGTGGCGCAGGTGGGCGAGTGGATTCGCACGGGCGAGATCACGGACGTCAAGACGATCATCGGCCATTTCTGGCTCGAGAAAGTACTCTCGGGGGCGTGGCAGGCGGACCGGAAGGCGCCGTCGTTCCCGCCGGTGCCGGGCGCTGGCGATCGCGTCGTAGGCGAGTAGAATCGCAGGGCGTGGCGGGTCGAACGATCGTTCGGTCCAATTGCGCTACACTTACGCGCACATTCGTCGCATCCGGCTCGTATCAAGCATGAAGGTTCTCGATCTGCAGTGTCCGCACGGTCATCGGTTCGAAGGCTGGTTCGCCTCCGCCGACGACTTCGAATCTCAGTTGTCGCGCAAGTTGATCGCATGCCCAGTCTGCGCGGCGACGGAGGTGAGTCGCATGCCGTCCGCGCCGCGCCTGAATTTGTCGGGTGCGACGAGGCCGCGGCAGGAGGTGACGCCCCGGCGCGATGGGCAGCAGGCTGCGACAGCGGGCGCCAGCGAGCCGGCGGCCGTGTCGGGCGCCGCCGCCGAGCGGGTGCGCGAGTTCGAGGCGATGGCGCTGCGCATGCTGCGCGAGGTCGTGGGCAAGGCCGAGAACGTCGGCGATCGCTTCGCGGAAGAGGCGCGGCGCATTCATTACAACGAAGCGCCGGCGCGCAGCATCCGCGGCGTCACGACGCAGGAGGACGCTCGGGCGCTGGTCGACGAGGGCATCGACGTCATGGCGCTGCCTAGCGTTTGCGTGCCGAAAGAGTCGCTGCAATAAATAGCGGCTGCTTCACAAAAACGCCGGGCATAGGCCATCGGAAGCCCGACACCGGAGGGAAGCGCAGGATGGGGTTCTGCTACGAGGATTGGCAAGTCGGTTCGCGCATCGAAGTGGGTGCGCACACCTTCACGACCGAGGAAATCGTCGAATTCGCGGAGCGATTCGATCCGCAGCCGTTTCACATCGACAGCGACGCCGCCCGCGCGTCTGCCTTCGGCGGCTTGATCGCGAGCGGTTGGCATACCTGCTCGGTCATGATGGGCATGCTCGTGCGCAATGTCTTGCAGGGATCGTCCTCGCTCGGCTCTCCCGGTATCGATGAAATTCGCTGGCTGCGCCCCGTGCGGCCAGGCGATACGCTACGCATGTACAACTCGGTGCTGGATAAGCGCGTGTCCGCGAGCCGGCCCGATCGCGGCATCATCACGACGCAGTGGGAAGGCGTCAATCAAGCGGATGAAACGGTCATTACCGTGCGCTCGAGCGTGATGTTCGGGCTGCGGCACCCGCAAGGCTCGGATCAGGCGGCGGTATGACAGGGGCCGCGTCGTCAGCGTCCAATGCTCGCACACCCTCCCACATCACCGATGCGGCCGCGCTGCGCGCGCGCGTCGGGGGTGAGCCGCTCGTCGGCGAATGGGTCGAGATCGACCAGGCGCGCGTCGACCGGTTCGCCGACGCCACCGGCGATCGTCAATGGATTCACGTCGATGCCGAACGCGCACGCCGAGAATCGCCGTTCGGCGGCCCCATCGCGCACGGGTTCTTGACGCTTTCTTTGATTCCCTCGCAACTCGTGCGAGTGGTGCAGATCGAGCAGCGAATGGGCGTGAACTACGGGCTCAACCGCGTGCGGTTTCCCGCGCCGGTACCGATCGGCGCGCACCTGCGCGCCTCGTTCGTCGTCGCCGAAGTAGCCGACGTGCCCGACGGCGCGCTGCAGGTCGTGTGGGACGTGACCGTCGAAGTCGATGGGGGCGCCAAGCCCGCTTGCGTCGCGCAATTCGTTACTCGACATTATTTCTGAGCGCGCGGATCGAGCCAAATGACGACCACCGGCGGGTCGCGATTCGTGATCGCGCAGCGCAACCATAGGCATTGAGCCGGCGCTTCGCCGCTGCGCGCGCTTTCGACCGATGCTAGCCTAGCCGCGCCCGGTCTCGACGAAGGGCGTCAATGCTTGGCGTACTGCGTCGCCCCGAACAGAATGTCCCTGGCTTTGTCGTCGGTCAGCGCACGCCGCGCCGACGCGAGCACTTCGACACCTCGTTGCACCGCCGGCCGCGCCGCAATCGACTCATGCCAACGTTTGACGTTCGGGAAATCCGCCAGGTCGATGCCCTGGTTTTGCCACGAGCGCGTCCACGGAAAAGCCGCGATATCGGCGATCGTGTAGTCGCCGCCGGCGAGGTACGCCGTTTTGCCAAGCTGCGTGTCCATCACGCCGTACAAACGCTTCGCCTCGTTCGTGTAGCGATTCACGGCGTACTCGATTTGCTGCGGCGCATAGATGCGGAAGTGATGCGTCTGGCCGAGCATCGGTCCGAGCCCGCCCATCTGGAACATGAGCCACTGCAGCGTGGCGTACCGGGCCGCGGGATCGGTCGGCAAGAACTTGCCCGTCTTCTCGGCCAGATAAATCAGAATGGCGCCCGATTCGAACAAGGAAATCGGCGCGCCGCCAGGGCCGTCGGAATCCACGATCGCGGGAATCTTGTTGTTCGGGCTGATCGCGAGAAACGCCGGCTTGAATTGATCGCCCGCGCCGATGTCGATCGGATGAACGCGGTACTCGAGGTCGGTTTCCTCGAGCAAGATGTGAACTTTGTGGCCGTTTGGCGTAGCCCAACTGTAGACGTCGATCATCGCTGTTCCTCATACGGGGCCGGCGCCGCGACGGGCGACGCCGATGCCCGCGCAAATTAGCACGGATGGATCGGTCTCGCTGACGGCGCCGCAAGCCCCTGTCCGCTGCGAGGTTATGCGAGGGCGCGACCCGGCGGGAGGCCTACCCTCCGGGTGCGCGCGCCCGGCTTGGAATCCATCAACCCGCCGACGCGTGCCGCGCCAATTCGAGCTTGGCGATCGCATTGCGATGCACTTCGTCGGGGCCATCCGCGAATCGCAACGTCCGCGCGCAGGTATAGGCGTAGGCGAGCGGGAAGTCGTCGCACATGCCGCCGCCGCCGTGCGCCTGGATGGCCCAGTCGATGACTTGGCACGCCATGTTCGGCGCCACCACTTTGATCATCGCGATCTCACCGCGCGCGCCCTTGTTGCCGACCGTGTCCATCATGTAGGCCGTCTTCAGCGTGAGCAGCCTCGCTTGCTCGATCATGCAGCGCGCCTGCGCGATCCGTTCCTGGGTGACGGTCTGCTCCGCAACGGGCTTGCCGAAGGCGATACGCGCCGCGGTGCGCTTGCACATGAGCTCGAGTGCGCGCTCTGCAAGGCCGACGAGCCGCATGCAATGGTGGATGCGCCCCGGTCCCAACCGTCCCTGCGCGATCTCGAAACCGCGCCCTTCGCCGAGCAGGATGTTCGATGCGGGCACGCGCACGTTCTCGAGCGCGATGTCCATATGACCGTGCGGGGCGTCGTCGTAGCCGAACACGCTGAGCGGGCGATGCACGGTCACGCCCGGCGCGCCGGCCGGCACGAGGATCATCGATTGCTGCGTATGCTTGGGCGCAGCCGGGTCGGTTTTTCCCATAACGACGTAGACCTTGCAGCGCGGATCGCCCGCGCCCGAGGACCACCACTTCCGGCCGTTGATGACGTAGGAATCGCCGTCGCGTTCGATGCGCGTCTCGATGTTGGTCGCATCCGACGATGCGACCTCCGGCTCGGTCATCAAGAACGCCGAGCGAATCTTGCCTTCGAGCAGGGGCTCGAGCCAAGTGCGCTTCTGTTCCTCGGAGCCGTAGCGTTCGAGCGTTTCCATGTTGCCGGTATCGGGCGCGTTGCAATTGAAGACTTCGGGCGCCCAAGGCACGCGGCCCATGATCTCGGCAAGCGGGGCGTATTCGAGGTTCGTGAGGCCCGCGCCGCGCGCCGAATCGGGCAAGAATAGATTCCAAAGCTTAGCGTCGCGCGCGCGGGCCTTCAACCTTTCGACGAGTTCAGTTGGCACCCAAGCGTTGCCGGCGGCGCGGTTGCGCGCGACTTCGTCGAGAAAGGCGCGCTCGTTCGGGTAGATGTGCGCCTCGAAAAATTCGAGCAGCTTCGCGCGCAGTGCTTGAACCTTCGGCATGTAATCGAAATTCATGATGGCCTCGCAGTGTTTGGGGGCGTCGTTGCCGATGCGCCCGCCATGACCGTTACGTGAGTATTCGGATGCGCTCTGGGCTGCGCAAATCGAAATCGCTATGGCTATCGCACTTTCTGCGCGTACGACCAGGCCAGCTCGGCCATAGGCCGCGCCCGCCGGCCCGCATCGAGCGCCTGCGCGCTCGCGGCCGTGCCGACCGTCACCCGTTTCATGATTCCTTGCAGAATCGCGGCGATCCGAAACATGTTGAAGGCCAGATAGAAATTCCAATCGCCGGGAATCGAAAGACCTGTGCGCTCGCAGTAGCGCTCAACGTAGCTGCGTTCGTCGGGAATGCCGAGCGTCGCCCAGTCAAGGCCCGCAATGCCGCGGAACTGAACCGGATCGACGTGCCAGGCCATGCAGTGATAGGCGAAGTCGACGATCGGATCGCCAAGCGTCGACAGCTCCCAATCGAGCACCGCGAGAATGCGCGGCTCGCTCGGATGGAAGATCAGGTTGTCGAGACGATAATCGCCGTGGACGATCGCCGCGCGTTCGGGCACGCCGGCCTCGGCAGCCGGCATGTGCTCGGGCAGCCATGCGATCAGGCGCCGCATCGCGTCGATGGGCTCGGTCTCGGAAGCCTCGCACTGCTTGCTCCAACGCGCGATTTGGCGTGCGAGGTAATGGCCCGGCTTGCCGAAGTCGGCAAGGCCGACGGCCGTCGGGTCGAGCGTATGCAGCGCGGCCATGACGCGATTCGTTTCGTCGTAGATCGCCGCGCGCTGCGCGCTCGTCATATCGGGCAGCGACGGGTCCCACAATACGCGGCCCTCGACGTACTCCATCACGTAGAACGCGCGGCCGATCACGGCTTCGTCTTCGCAGAGCACGAGCATGTCGGCGACGGGCACGCCGGTGCGCGATAGCGCGCGCATCACCCGGTACTCCCGTTCGATCGCATGGGCGGAGGGCAGTAATTTGGCGGCGGGGCCCGGTTTCGCGCGCATGACGTAGCTGCGCGAAGGCGTCACGAGCTTGAAGGTCGGGTTCGATTGCCCGCCGGCGAATTGCTCGATGGCGAGCGGCCCCGCGAATCCGTCCAGATGCGCGCGCAGCCAAGCCGCGAGTGCATCCGTGTCGAATCGTTGCTGCTGTGCGACGGCGCGTGTGCCGACGAAAGCCGAATAGTCTTGCGCTCCGTTCGAACCGACTGCCGACTCGTTCGTTGCCATATAGCGACTCCCGTTGAGGGTGAGTTCAATCATCGTTGCCGACGCTCGATGGCGGCTGGCGACGGCGCCGCGGCGATCGTCGGTCGACGTTGAGCGGTATGTCAGGTTCCGCGATAGCGCAAGTACTGCGAATAGAGCATTTCCATCGTCGTATGACGCACGTCTCGAAAAAGCGGCGTCGGCGGCGAGTAGTTCAGCATGCGCACGACCCAGTCGCTCGATTTGGCGCCGACGTCGAGCGCGTTGATGCAGCCTGTTGCCTGTGCCAGATGACCGAAGAAAGCGCGGCCGCCGGCGGTGATCGCATGCGAGAGCAAGGCGCGATTCACGCCTCCGTGCAAGACGAGCAGCACCGTCCGCCACGACGGATCCTCGCGTAAGCGCGCGAGCGGCGGCAATGTGCGGTCGAGCAATTCGCCGATCGTCTCGCCGCCGAGAAAGCGCGTTGCCTCTGGCACGACCCCGTCGAATGCGCCGAGAAACGCCGCCTCGATTCGATCGGGCGGCAAATCGGCCAATCGCCCTCCACGAATTTCTTGCCACTCGGGCCAAACTTCGAGCTCGATGTGCTGCCCGATGGCCGCGAGCACCTGCTGCGCCGTTTCCACTGTGCGGGGCAAGCCGCTCACGATGACGCGGTCGAGGCGCACGCCGTCGGCCGCGAACGCCGCGCCCGCTGCGCGCGCTTGCGCCAAGCCGTGCGCATTGAGCGGCACCGTTTCGGGATCGATCGCGCGGCCGCTGTCGTCGAAGTAGGTCACATCGCCATGCCGCATGAGAAAAATGCGCCGGCGCGCGGGGAGCTCGAATGCCTTCATAGGGGCACCTAGCGATAGTGGGCTGGACGCTTTTCGAGGAAGGCCGTGATGCCTTCGAGCGCGTCCGCATGATGGAGCGCGGCGACGAATTCGTCGCGCTCTACCGTCAAATGATCGGCAAGGGAGTGACCGCCCGCGCTAGCGACGAGTGTTTTGACGCTGGCCTGCGCGTTCGGCGAGCCGCGCCCGAGTTCGTCGGCCCAAGCGATGGCCGCGTCACGCAGTTGTGCCGTCTTGGCGAGCCGATTGACGACGCCCAGCGCGTGCAGCCGGTCGGCCGAGACGGGCTTGCCTTCGAGCAGGATTTCCGTCGCCAACGCGCGCGGCAGCGCTTGTGCGAGGAACCACGACCCCCCGCCGTCCGGCGTGAGGCCTACGCGCGCGTACGACATGACGAACTTCGCGTCGTCCGCCGCGATGATCAAATCGCAGGCGAGCGCCAGCGAAAATCCGGCGCCGGCCGCCGCGCCCGCGACGGCGGCAATCACTGGCTTCGTCGAGGTGCGCAGCGCAAGGATCCATTGCGCGAGCAAATCGATGCTTTGCGCTTGCACGGCAGGCGCTTTCGCGCGGTTCTCCAGCAGGCGGTTCAAATTGCCGCCCGCACAAAAGAAATCGTCGGCGCCGGTGAGCACCACAGCGCGGATCGACGCATCGCGTTCAGCCGTTTCGAGCGCCTGGATGCCCGCCGCATACATGTCCGGATGCAGGGCGTTGCGCGCCCCGGGGTTGGACAACGTCAGTACGAGCGTGGACTCGCTCTCGGGCGGTCGCGATGCCAATAGTTCGGCGCTCATGAATGCATGTCTCCTTGGTTCTATCGATTCAATTCGATCGGGTTCGATTGGGTGCGTTGTGGGCCGGAGCGCCGCATCGATGCCGAAGGCGGCGCAGTCCGATGCCTCATGGCGGATCGGCCGCGTCGGGTTGGGTCAGCGACAGCCCGAGTTGCGCGCGGCGCGCGAGCCACGGCGAGGGCCGATAGCGCGGCTCGCCATACACGCGGGACATATTGCGCAAAATCGTGAGGATCGTGTCCGGGCCGAGGGCGTCGCCGAGCGCGAGCGGACCTTTCGGATAGCCGAGCCCCAGCGTGACCGCCAGGTCGATGTCCTCGGGCGTCGCGATGCGCCTTTGCGCGATCTCGCAGCCGATATTGACGATCGCGGCGACGATGCGCTGCGCGACGAAACCGGCCGAATCGCGGATGACGGTGACGGGAGTGCCGTCGACGGCAAATAGCGCGTGCGCGGCCTCGCACACGGCGCGCGTGGTGGCGGGCGTGGTCATCACGGTGCGCCGCTCCGCGCCTCCGAGCGGAAACAGCGTATCGACCGCCACCGTGCGCTCGGCGTCGAGCCCTTCGTCGATGGCGGCGGTGGTTGCGTCGAGCCCAAGCGGTGTGACGACGATGAGCGCCTCGTCCGAAGGTTGCTCCTGCGTTTCGATCGTCACGGAGGCGGACGAAGCGCCCGAGCGCGACGTAGCCGTGGCGATGAGTTCGACCACGGCATCGTGGCCTGGGCGATGGCGGGGGCTGATCCATACGCGCGCGGGCAACGTCCTCGGTGCGGGCGGCTCAGCGTCCGTTTGCGCCTTGCCCTCGACGTAGCGATAAAAGCCTTCGCCCGCTTTCTTGCCGATGAGCCCGCCCGCCAGCCGGGTCGCCGTGATCGGCGACGGCGCGAAGCGCGGCTCCTCGTAGAACTGGTGATAGATCGACTCCATGACGGGATGCGAAACGTCGAGCGCCGTCAAATCGAGCAGTTCGAACGGTCCTAGCCGAAAGCCCGCTTGCTCGCGCACGATACGGTCGATGTCCGCGAAGCTCGCCACGCCTTCGCTCGCCACGCGCAGACCTTCCGTATTCATGCCGCGGCCCGCGTGGTTGACGATGAACCCGGGCATGTCCTGCGCGCGCACGGGCGTGTGCCCGAGACGGCGCCCGAGCGCCATCAAGGCATCGCCGGCCGCTCTATCGGTGCGCAAGCCGTCGACGACTTCGACGACTTTCATCAGCGGGACCGGATTGAAGAAGTGAAAGCCCGCCACCCGTCGCGGGAACGCGCAGGCCGCGGCGATGGACGTGATCGACAACGAGGATGTATTGGAAGCGAGGATGCAGTGCGGCCCGACCACATCCTCCAAGGCGCGAAGAAGTTCGCGCTTTGCATCGAGCCGCTCGACGATCGCTTCGACGACGACCTGACAGCCCGCGAGATCGGCGAGCGCCTCGGCGCCGCTCACGCGGGCGAGCGCGGCATCGGCGATGGGCCGCTCGATCTTGCCTTTCGCGACGAGCTTCTCGAACGTTTCCCGCAGGTAGTCTCGAGCGGCGCCCACCGCTTTTGCATCGGCGTCGAACAGCCGCACATCGAGTCCCGCCGATGCGGCGATTTGCGCAATGCCGCGTCCCATGGCTCCGGCGCCGACAATGCCGAGCGTGCGAATCGAATCGAAGTCTGAGTTCATCGTCGCCGTCCGCTGCTAGGTTGAAGGATGCGCGGGCTGAAGCGCCGGCCTACGCATCGCCGTTGCTCAAAGGCGCGCGAGCCGCCCGAGCGCGGTCGCGAGCGTGGCTTCGCGTTTGGCGAAGCAAAAACGCACGACGCCCGATTCATGCGCTTCGTGATAGAACGCCGAGACAGGAATGGCCGCTACGCCGATCTCGGTGGTCAGCCACTTTGAGAACTCGGCTTCGGGCAGATCGCTGATGGCCGAATAGTCGACGCACTGGAAGTACGTGCCTTCACAGGGCAGCAGCTTGAAGCGCGTGCCGGCCAGTCCAGCGCGGAAGAAGTCGCGCTTGTTCTGGTAGAACGCGGGCAGCTCGAGGTAAGGCGCGGGATCGGACAGATAGTTGGCGAGGCCCGCCTGCATCGGCGTGTTCACGGTGAAGACGTTGAACTGATGGACCTTGCGAAACTCGGCGGTCAGCGCGGCGGGCGCCGCGACATAGCCGACTTTCCAGCCCGTGACGTGAAACGTTTTGCCGAAGCTCGAGACGACGAAGCTGCGCCGGGCGAGTTCCGGATAACGCGCGACGCTCTCGTGCGGGGCGCCGTCATAGACCATGTGCTCGTAGACTTCGTCGGAAAGAATCAACACGTTCGTTGCGCGCACGATCTCTTCCAAGCGGCGCATGTCGGCGGCATGCCAGACGGTGCCGCTCGGGTTGTGCGGCGTGTTGATCAGCAACAGCCGCGTGCGAGGTGTGATCGCGCTTGCTAGCCGATCGAAATCGATCGCGTAATCGGGCGCCTCTAGCGTGACGAATACGGGCTTGCCGCCAGCCATCTCGATGGAGGGGACGTAGCTGTCGTAAGTCGGTTCGAGCACGACGACTTCGTCGCCCGGATGCACGGTGGCCAGAATCGTCGTCAGTAGCGCCTGCGTTGCGCCGGCGGTGACGGTGATTTCCGTCTGCGGATCGTACGCGCGGCCGTGGATCGCCTCTATCTTGCGCGCGATGGCCTCGCGCAGGGGCGCGACGCCGGCCATCGGCGGGTATTGATTGTGACCGTCGCGCATGGCGCGCGAGACCGATTCGACGACGCGCGGGTCGCAGTCGAAGTCGGGAAAGCCCTGGCCGAGATTGACGGCGCCGCGCTCGGCGGCGAGGGCGCTCATGACCGTGAAGATCGTCGTGCCCACGTTGGGCAGGCGCGAGGCGAGCGCGAAAGGCGCTTGGTTTGTCGGTTCGTTCGGTGCGTTCATGGTGCGATCGGAGTCAACGTCAAACGAGGGCGGAGGCAACGGGAAGACACGCCGCCGTGAACGGCGCCGGCTCGGCGATCCGAATGCCGAAATCGCGCGCCATGCGTTTGGCGAGCTTGAGCAGCGCGCGATCTTTGGACACGAGCCACTCGGCTTTCACGGCGAAAGCGAGTTCGAGGAATTTCTGGTCGTCGCGGTCCTTGCATTTGGGCAATGCTACCGCGCCCGCGGCTTCTTGCAGCGCCACCGCCGTGGCTAGGCGCGCCACGGCGGCCAGCGCGGCCGCCTTGTCCACGGCGCGCGCGACGAACTGCGGATAGTCGAGCACGTGCTCGAGTTCGGCTAAGCACCGGGGGTCGATCACGGCCTGCAGCGCACCGCGCGCCAAGGCGTCGCGAATCGGGCGTGTCGCGGGATCGTCGAACACGAGAATGTCGATCCAAACGTTCGAATCGAGCACTATGCGCGGCGAAATGATCGGACCTTCGGCATCGGTATAGGGCATTCGCTACAATCTGGCTTTTCGTCTTTACCGCTCGGCACGGCGTGCCGGCGAGCCTCCATGATAATTGTTTTGTCTCCGGCCAAGTCGCTCGACTACGAGACCCCGCCACACGTCGCAAAACACACGATTCCCGATTTCGTCGACGATGCGGCCCAACTGATCGACCAATTGCGCGGCTACTCGCCGCAGCACATCGCATCGCTGATGGATATCTCTGATGCGCTCGCGCATTTGAACTTTCAGCGCTATGCCGATTGGTCGCACGAGTTTAGTCTGAACAATGCCAAGCAGGCCGTGCTCGCGTTCAACGGCGATGTCTACGAAGGGTTCGACGCGAAGACGCTGTCGGCCGCCGATCTCGACTACGCGCAACGGCACGTGCGGGTGCTGTCGGGCCTGTACGGCGTGCTGCGCCCGCTCGATCTGCTGCAGCCGTACCGGCTCGAAATGGGCACGCGCCTGCCGAACCCGCGCGGGAAGGACCTCTACGCATTTTGGGGCGAGCGCATCACCGAAGCGCTCAATGCGCAATTGCGCCGCAACAAGGGCGGTGCGCGCGTGATCGTCAATTGCGCTTCGACCGAGTATTTCAAATCGGTCCGGCCGAAGCGGCTCGAAGGGCCGGTCGTGACGCCCGTGTTCGAGGATTGGAAGGGCGGGCGCTACAAAATCATCAGTTTTTACGCGAAGCGGGCGCGCGGCTTGATGGCGCGATACGTCGTCGAGCAGCGGATCGACTCGCCCGAGCAGTTGAAGGACTTCGCGGTCGATGGCTACGCATTCGATGCTGCCGCCTCGAACGATTCGACCTTCGTGTTTCGCCGCCGCCTCGCCGACTGACGGGGCGTCCCCTTTCCAAGGAATCTCGATGAGCCTTTCGATCACCAGCCACTTCGACGCGGGCGCGATCGAAGTCGTATCGTGCGAGACGGCGGACGACATCCGGCTGCGCATTCGTGCCGACAACCGCGCCGCGTTCGCGCAGTGGTTCTACTTTCGCTTATCGGGCGCGCGCGGGCAGCGTTGCGCGATGACGTTCGAGAACGCCGCGCAGTGTGCTTTCGCGCAGGGCTGGCACGGCTATCGCGCGATGGCGAGCTACGACGGCGTCAACTGGTTTCGCGTGCCGACCTCGTACGACGGACAGAAACTGACGATCGATCACACTCCCGATTTCGATTCGATTTACTACGCCTATTTCGAGCCGTATAGCGAAGAGCGCCACGCGCAGTTTCTCGGCGCCGTGCAGCAAATGCCGCAGGCGACCCTTGTCGAGATCGGACGCACCGTCGAGAATCGCCCGATGTCATTGCTCGTGCTCGGCACGCCGCAGCAGGCTGAAGGGCGCGCAAAGAAGAAGGTGTGGATCATCGCGCGCCAGCATCCGGGCGAGACGATGGCCGAATGGTTCGTGGAAGGGCTCGTCAAGCGCTTGGCGGGTTGGGGCGACTGGGCCGGCGATGCGCTCGCGCGCAAGCTCTATGAGCACGCCGTGTTTTACATTGTGCCGAACATGAACCCCGACGGCAGCGTGCGCGGTAATTTGCGCACGAACGCCGTGGGGGCGAATCTAAATCGCGAATGGCTCGAACCGGACGCGGCGCGCAGCCCCGAAGTGCTGTGCGTGCGTAACGCGATTCACGCCAACGGCTGCGACTTGTTCTTCGACATTCACGGGGACGAAGCGCTGCCTTATGTTTTCGTCGCCGGTAGCGAAATGCTGCCGAGCTTCACGGAGCGCCAGTTGCAAGAGCAGCGCGCCTTTATCGAGGCGTTTAAGCAAGCGAGCCCCGACTTCCAGGATGTGTACGGATACGAGGCGGCGAAGTACCAAGAAGATGCACTGAAGCTCGCCTCGAAGTACATCGGCCACACGTTCGGATGTTTATCGTTGACGCTCGAAATGCCCTTCAAGGACAACGCGAACTTGCCGGACGAGCGCGTCGGTTGGAATGGCGAGCGCAGCGCCGCCCTGGGTGCGGGGATGCTGGGTGCGGTGCTGCGCCAGATCGAGACGTTCGGGTAAGCGTAAGCGTTGCGCGGGGTGGCCGCGCAACCGCCGGTCAGTGCTTCGCGGAGGCCTTGGACGACGATTTCTTGCGACTCGTCGAATGCTTGATGGCGCTTTTGCCCGTGTGGCGGCCTTTGCCTTTCTTCGAACGTTCCTTGTGAGGCTTGAGGGCCGGCACCGGATCGTTCCAACTGAACGCGAGCATCTGCGTGCCGACGTAGCCGCACCGAAACTTCAGCGGATAGGATTCGTGCTGGGTGTCGCGCGCGATCCCCTGGCCTTCGACCGTGACGACGTTCTCGACCGTCACGCGCTGCTTGCCTTCATCGAATGGTTGATTCCACGGCGTGATGGCGGCGTGGGCCGAGTCGAACGCTGCGGGCGGGAAGTCCACGTGATCGATGACCGTCGAGGTACTCGCGACGAAGTTGCCATGGGCCGCGCAGTCCGCGATGAGCGGGTCCGCGTGCATGTCGTTGACGAAGTGGGCGATCATCTCGTTGCGCTGGTCGATGAGATCTGCGCGGGCTTCGCTTGCCGCGAGAATCGGCAGCATGAATGCCGCGCAGGCGGTCAGCCGGCGTGCGAACTGGCGCACGCGGCGTGAAATCGTGTAGCTATCCATCCGATAAGCACTATTGAGACACAGGCACGTAAGATGCCCCACTCGCAGACGGAGTTCAATGTCGAGATGAATAAATTTTGACAGTCGGGTGGGCGCGCATCGCTTGCATCGCGCGCTGTGATGTTTCTGGTGCATGAGCTCGACATGAGCCGATGCATGACGCAGCCGCGGCGTTTCGAGCGATATTCGGGAGCGGCCTTCGTCTCGGGATCGGTGTCGATGTGGGGCGCAGCCCCGGGTGCGGCACGTGCGCCGGAGCGCGTCAAGTACGGGGACCGCCGAGCCGGTAGCGGCGCACGTCGTTCGTCGTCACCCAGGTAGGTTTGTAGACGGCGATGAGCGCAGTGGACATCCCTGTGAACCATGCCTCACCGGCGGCCAGCAGGAACACGCTGAAAGCGTAGCCGACGGGTACGACGGCCGATGAGCCGTCCGCAAGGGCGATGTGTGTCGCGGCCGCCGCAACCCCCGCGATCGTGACGGCGATCGCCGGAGAGACGAAGCCTTGAGCGCAGATGAATGCGGACAGGTTGCGCGGCAGCCAAGCGGTGCAGGCGCGTTGCAACAAGGCGGAGACGCCCACCGGCATCGCGCCGTAGATGAGAAAGGTCAGCGCGACGCCTTGCCACGCCGCATCGAATACGAGGGCCGCGATGCCCGACACGAGCGCCATGGCGACGAGCGCCAGCGCCCAGTCGAACAGCGTGACGAGCAAGGTGGCGCCGAGCAGGTGCATGACCGGGCCGTCGTCGAGCCACGCGTTGGTGGCCCACAGCACCGAAATGGCCACGATGATGGCGAGCCATACATGCTGCAAGGTGCCGTCCTGCAAACGCCGGAACGGCCGCTGTAGAAGAGCGAGCGTGAGCACGAGCGCGGCGATGGCCCAGCCACCGACAGCGACCCAGAGCGGAAGCGGCGTATACAAGAAGCCCATGCTATCCATATTACTCGTTGGGCTGCGAAAGGTGGGAGCCGCGTACGAGCATGCCGCGGCCCCCTCAATTCACTTTATATAGCAAGCGCCGCGCCGACGCGCTCGGCCGCCGCTCAGTTGGCTGCGGGCGCCGCGCCACCGAACGGCACGTCGGGCTCGGCGGCAAGCGGCAGGTCGATCGCGCTGTCGCGCCTGGACAATGGATATTTGAACGCCGGCGCGCGACGCAGCGGCACCGGGCCGCCTTTGCCGAGCACGGGCTTTGGTGTGCCGCGTCCTTCGCGGCGCAGCACCTCGAGTTGCGGTGTGAGCCAGCCGTTGTAGATGGCCACGGCGGCGGCGCGGTTCGGTGCGCCCAACTGTTGGAATATGCTCGCCAGATGGATCTTGACGGTGCCCTCGCTGATGCCCAGCGTGCGAGCGATCATTTTGTTGGTGCTGCCCATGTGAACGCAGCGCATGATTTGTTCTTGACGCGGCGACAGCGCCGCCGCGAAGCGTTTGCGCCGGGGCGGGTCGCCGCTCAACTCGCGCCGCGGGGAGACGGCCGGGACCGTTGCGATGGGGCGGACGGCCGGGACGGTGGCGGCAGGCGCCGCCACGGCGGGGCTGCGCGCGCCCTCGGCGAGAAACGGGGCGTAGTGCCCTCCGGCGAGCACGAGTTCGAGCAGACGGACGATCAACAGCGGGTTGGTCGTGCGCGGAATGACGCCGTGCACGCCCGCATCGACGAGGGCCCGCACACGGGACGGCGAGATGTCGTCGACGAATGCGGCGACCCGCAGGCCTGGGTATTCGGCCTGCAACGCGCGCACCGAGCCGAGCCGCATCGGATCTTGCCAGTCGACCACGATGAGTTCGGGCGGCAAACGCCGCATCGCGCGGCTGGCCTGCGCCCAGTCGCGCGCTTCGCAAAACCGGGCTTGCCGGTCGATCTGCCGCAAAAGCGCTTTGAGCCCGTCGCGCCGTTCGGCTTCCGAGCTGAGAACTGCGAACCGCATGTTTTTGCCTCCTTATGATCGGTACGGATGGCGCCGTGACCGACCGTCGGAAACTGGCCTGCCGTCACGATGCGCCGCTGCGCAATCATGACAAATTCCTTACGTTGGGGCGGCTAGCCGGATGGCATAGGACGGCTCGGCCGCCGCCGTATGCGGCGACGGCGAGGCCGGCGGCAGGCGGGAGAATGCGGGTTAGTGGAAGTGCGGTTGAGCGGGTTCGGCGTCCTCGGGCATCTCGGCGTGAACGATTTCGCCGAGGGGATCCGCGTACAGCGGGACGCCGCAGTCATCGCAATATTCGGGTTCGAACCGTCCTGCGTGGCGGCGCACGTCGGTGACGCCGACTTCCTTGAGCAGCGCGATGATTTCGTCGAGCGGGCCGCCCGTGTCTTCCGCTTCTTCGTCGATGGCAAGTTCGCCGTTCTCGCGGCCATAGAGCGGCCAGACGACGCCATAGATCACGTCGTTGCTGCCGCGGCGCGTGAAGCCGACACGATACTCGTCGATGCGTCGCTCGCCGAAGCCGGCGACGACGGCGCGCAAGTCTTGCGGCGTGGCGTCGATGGTGTCGAACAGATAGCGAATGGCCGTGCGCACGGTGTGGGGCCGCACGCGTTCGTCGGCGTCGCGGCAGGCCGAATAGTAGGCATCGGGCAGCAGGCATTCGAATTCGCAGCCCGGCAGAACCTGCGCCAGGTTGGCGCCGCCCTGCGTCGCCCACTGCTCGAGGCATTGGCCGCGTTCGATGCGCGCGCCGTTTTCCTCTTCTTGCCAGCGAAAGAGCGGGGCGCCGACGGGGGCCGCGACCACGGCCAGCAGAAAGCGCGGATCAGCCAGGATGGGCGAGGTTTCGGGCAGATCGCCAAAGTTCATCTTCGCCGGGGCGCCGGTGACCGCCGCCTGGATCAGTTGCTGGGCGAGGCGATAGGTTTCGACGTGATGACGCGGCAATTGGTCGATGCTGTAGAGGAAGGGCGCGAGCGCAACGCGCGCCTCGCCTGCGAGCACGTGTGCGTGCAGATGAGCGCGCAGCGCCTCGACGGCATCGCCCTTGAGCGGGCCGGAGGGGATCATGTAGCGCGTCCAGGCCAAGACGGGGGCGGCGATCAGGAGCGCTTCGTAGGAGGTGCCCTCGTGCTCGATGATGAACGACTCGCTATGCGTTTCCGCCATATCGGCGAGCGCGCCGTATGCGTCGGGGTGATTTTGTTGCAGATGGTCGAGCGCCGCGTCGAGCGTCGTCTGGTTGCCGTTGCGGACGATTTTCGCGAGCAGCGTGTCGAGCTTTGCTTCCCAGAAGCGATCTTCGATGCGGCTGCCCGATGCGAACAGTGCAAGGGAAAGGCCGACGAGCTTGTCGGCGTCGGGCGGAAGGCGTTTGGCGATTCGCGAGCGCATATGGGCTGACTTGGTTGGATTCGATGAACCCTCCATTCTAGTCGCATCCGCCGCACAGTAAGCCGAGCCGCGCGTTGATTCGCGCCGGGGCTATGGATGAGTGGTGCGGCCTGTGTCGGTTCGCTTTCATCGCCGCATTGCGCGACAGCGCGCATCCCGAACGCCTGCAGCGACAATTCGACAGCGGCGACCCTATTCACCCGAGCGACGAGGGCTATTCGGCGATGGCTGGGGCGATTCCGTTGGAGGGATTCTTGACGGCGGCGCGTCGTTAGAAAAAAGATGCGTCATGCCCTTGTCATGTGAGCGTGTTTGA
>Ga0157369_10002855_pt1 | contig 20636 bp, 14 predicted proteins | sample C25metaG_FD_113461 | JGI IMG/M metagenome (GOLD analysis project Ga0157369, IMG submission 113461) | Corn rhizosphere microbial communities from Kellogg Biological Station, Michigan, USA - C2-5 metaG | ecosystem: Host-associated > Plants > Roots > Rhizosphere > Soil | place: USA: Michigan...
ATCAACCTTGAGGACATTAAAGCGCCGGAAGCATTCTATATAGAGCAAAAGCTAAAAGAAGAATTGGATATTCCATTGATGCACGATGATCAGCACGGAACAGCGATTATTTCTGCAGCTGCTTTAATTAATGCTTTGGAAATTGCAGGAAAGAAAATCGGGGAAGTGAAAATGGTAATCAATGGAGCAGGAGCAGCAGCAGTAGCTTGTGCAAAATTATACATTTCACTTGGCCTTGATCCAAAAAATATTTTGATGTGTGACAGCAAAGGTGTCATCAATCATAAAAGAGAGAATTTGACGCCTGAAAAATTGGATTTCATTGCTCAAACAGATATCGATACTTTAGAAGACGCTTTGAAAGGTTCTGATGTTTTCATCGGCTTATCAAAAGGAAATGTGATGTCTGCTGGGATGCTATTGTCAATGGCAGAAAATCCAATTGTTTTCGCTTTGGCAAATCCGGATCCGGAAATCAGTTATGATCTGGCATTGGCAACAAGACCGGATGTGATGATGGCGACCGGAAGAAGTGATTATCCTAATCAGGTGAACAACGTTCTTGGTTTCCCATATATTTTCCGTGGTGCATTGGACGTTCAGGCAAAAGGAATCAATGAAGCGATGAAGCTGGCAGCTGTAAAAGCATTGGCGGAAATTGCAAAAGAGCCAGTTCCGGAAATGGTTAAGTTAGCTTACAATGTAACGAATATGAGCTTTGGGAAAGAATATTTCATTCCCAAACCATTTGATAATAGATTAATAACTAAAGTTTCTATCGCTGTTGCAAAAGCAGCTATGGAAAGCGGCATCGCTGGAAAACCAATTGAAGATTTTGAAGCGTACGAAAATCAGTTATTGGACAGAATGGGCAGAGACGAAAAACTTGTCCGAATGATGCAGAACCGTGCCAAAGCAAACCCAAAAAGAGTAACACTAGGTAACGGTGAAGAATATAACATTCTAAAGGCTGCACAAATTCTGCAGGAAGAAGGAATTGCTTACCCAAGTTTGTTAGGAAGCAGAAAACTCATCAAAGAAAGGATGGAACAATTCGGGATGGATCTGGATATTCCAATCATCGATCCAAATGATGACGAAAACAAAGAAACCCGTAAAAAATACCGAAAAACGCTTTGGGATCTTAGAAACCGAAAAGGAATTAACGAGTACAAGGCAAAACGCTACGTAAGACAACGTGATTATTTCGGTCCATTGATGTTGGTTCACGGCGATACAGATGCGTTGATTGTTGGGTTCTCCAAAAGTTATGCATCGATTCTGAAGCCTGTTTTGGAAATTATTCCTAAAAAACAAGGTGTGAACAAAGTAGCGGCAATGATGATGATTCTGACTGAAAAGAAACCATTATTCTTCGCCGATACTTCCATTAATAAAAATCCTTCGGCAGAAGATCTGGTTGATATTGCAAAAATGGCTGAGATTACGGTGAAGTCTTTCGCGATTGAACCAAGAATTGCAATGTTGGGTTATGAGAATTTTTCAGCGAAAGCAGATTCTTCCAAAAAAGTAGCAGAAGCGGTAAAAATCCTTCATACAAAATATCCGAAAATGGTGGTCGATGGAGAGATTCAGCCGGATTTCGCTTTGAATAGCGATCATTTGGCAGATTACCCTTTCTCAAAATTAGGAACCAATCCGGCCAACGTTTTGGTCTTCCCAAATCTTGAAAGCGCGAATCTTTCTTATAAAATTATCAGAGGAATGAAAGCGGCTCAAACCATCGGACCAATCCTGATGGGACTAGATCAGCCTGTTCACGTTCTACAAATGAGATCCAGTGTGGATGAAATTGTAAATCTTGCAACGATTGCCGTTTTGGATGCACAGACGAAAGATAAAAAGTAAGCTGCTTAAAGCATTGGCTTTTCGCAGTTGTTGGCTTTTTAAATATTGAAAATAAAAATCCCGTCTCGTTTAATTACGAGACGGGATTTTCTATTTTTTTTCATTGTTGTCAGATGAAAATATAAAAATTAACGTAAACAATATTGATTGGATCAAATTAACAGGTCTCCTCTGGAGCTTTTTTTTTATAACCGCATCTTTTCTATTAACAGTAAATCCCGATGGGATTAGATAATGCTCCGTCAGGAGCTAAATGTTAATAGAAAAGAGTTGTTTCGAGAATTAAAGCTCCGTAGGAGCAACCTGTTAATAGAAAATAATTGTTTCTGGAATTAAGGCTCCGTAGGAGCGATCTGGTAATAGAAAATAGTTGTTCCATAATCAAAGCTCCGGAGGAGCGACCTGTTAATTGTATTCTATTTTTTATAAGACAACATTATTTTTAAAACCTATTTTTCATTCATCCAAAGTGATTTGATAAGAGCCGGCATTGGCAGCATCCGTATTTTTTACGAGCAGAAACCCTGCATTGGGGTTAAGGTCGGCAGCCGTTTTGGAAATTGCTGCGCCGCCACCTATCGGGATTTGGATGCCCTCAAGATTTTCGGTGGTAGAAAGGCAGAAAACCAGCGGCACCGTGCCGGTATTCTTGAAGGTGAAAACTGCCCCTTCGGAAATAGCTAATGTAGCAATGGTTTTCAGCGCGCCTGCATCCACACTGCCTTCGTACTCCTGCAGGCTGGTGTCTGTGGAGATGTCGTAGACAAATTGTCTCTGCTTCGCATAGTCTGTCATGTAGATGATCTGTGCCGCAGCATTTACCTGAGTAAGCCTGTCGTAGATGGCGTTAAGAATTTTGATGCGGTCTTCGGTAAGCTTCGGGCGTTGTTTTTTGAAAACTTCCTGTGTCGTATTCTTATTAAGAAGATCTGTGCGGATGGTCTGGATGGCGGCAATAGCCGGAGCGTTGTATCCCGCTGCAACAAGTTGCGTCTGGTATTTTACCGAGGCTTTGTGCATCTCGTCCAGGAACTGGATCATCTTGCTTTCCGAGCGGCGGACATCCATATAATCGTTGAGTCCGAACTCGCCCTGCGTGGCAGCGCTGTTTGGGAAAGCTTTCTGCACAAAGTATTTGACCTCATTATATTTGGCTCGTGCCAAGTCCATTTGGCTAAGGACATTCTCGGTGGTCGTCCGAGATTGCAGAATCTGCCACCACGGTTTCCGCCGCTACGATGGCAGCCAGGTAAGCGGTCATAAAAGTAGCATTGATGGTAGAGTCGAAAGCGGTAAACTTGGCGAGCTCGCTGTTGGCAAGGTTGTAATTGACTCTGGCGCTTTCTGTCATAAAGGCATCTGTGCCATTGTAGTTTCTTGTAATTTCCAGTGGATCCATTGTGTTTGTATTTATAAGTTAATAATTTGTTGTCGCTTCAATAGTTATTGTCATTGCCTTTGCGGTCGTTGTCAACGCTTGGTTGGCGCTTGTCACCACTTGGCTTATCATTGTCAGTGGTTGGTTGGGTCTTGTCACTGCTTGGTTGATCATTGTCGGTGGTTGGTTAGATCTTGTCACTGCTTGGTTGATCGTTGTCAGTGGTTGGTTGATTCTTGTCACTGGTGGCGATGTGTTTCTGTAAGCCACTTTTTCCTTGGATCGGTTTGAATCTTATATTTTAAGTCTGAAGATCTTCGGCTGTGCTAATTTTCTAAGTGAATAAATAAAATTCTTATAATTAAAGTAATTGCTATTGTTTTTACTGTTTAAAACTTAAATTATGGGACTAATTTATAAATAATTGCATTGGTAGTGAAAATTATTTTCTGCTGTTTTTTTTCATATTAAAGTTTATAGAATTATAAAAATATATTTTGATGAATAATTAAAAAATATTCATATTTAATTAATTATTGTTAAAAAATAATTGTTTTAATTGATAAATAATTTATTTAAAATAATATTTGATATTAAATTAATAACGTTAAATTTTCGTTAAAGCTGGTTTTTGTTGGGTTTTAATTTTTAGTTTTGAATGGTCAAGAGATGACAAAAAATTATTTATAAATTTTTTATTATGAAAAAGTTAAAAGGAATGAAGAATTTTTCTTCATTGGAAAACAAAAAACTGAATGATTTAAAATCTATATCTGGAGGTATAGAAGAGGCAACCAAGGACAAGATTACGGTGTCTACCGGTGGTGGTAAAGATGGCAAAACATATATTGATGGTAAATTGGTATATACTTCGCAATTTTAAAAAGAGAGGGAAACTTCCCTCTCTTTTTTTGTAAGCTAAAATTTTTGGAATTAAGACAAAGGTCATGTTATTAAAAAAACTATTTTTTTGCCTGTTTTTAATTATTCTTTTTTCATGTAGTACTAAAGAAATAAATTACATCAACTATTATAATACAGCTTATGATATTGACAGTATTTATCGTTATAAAAAGGACACTCTAACTGCACTAAAATTATATAAAAAGCTATTCGAAAAGTTTCCACCGAAAAATAACGAAAAAATGGAAGAGTACGAAACATACATCAAGCTTTCTGATAGACAACACAAAAATTTTGGAGGAAAAAAAAGCCTTTATAAACTTATACCTTTGGTTGCACCTTACTGGAAATACAAAAGACAGGAATCTAGTTTTTTTGAACTTTACAAAAAATATGGTATAGACAGTATAGAAGCAGAGCAAAAAGTTGACGTATGGAAAAAACAGCTTAACAAGCAATTGATAGATTCATTTACAATCGCTTTTGTAAGAGATCAAAAAGTTAGAAATACTGAAGTACTTAATATGGACTCTCTTAAAAAGTATGATGAGATGAATAAAAGATTATTATTTTGGACATTTAAAAATTTTGGTTACCCTTCTATGCAAAAAATAGGGCTTATCGGAAATGATGATGTTATGATTTCTTTAGGAACAATATTAAATCATATGGCAAATGTAAGGGAATACCCTTATCTAAAAGTAAAATTATTGGATTATGTTAAGTCTGGAGAGCTGCCGCCTAGAGATTATATGGAAATGGTGGACAGACACAATAGTACTGTAGATAGTCTGGGGTCAGAATATGGCATATTTGAAAAATTTAATGAGGTAATAGATACATCTAGAATTGACCGTAATAGAAAACTTATCGGTTTCCCAGGTTTGAAACATTGGGGGAGAATTACAAAAGATTTTTGGAAAAATCAAAGAAAAAATAAATGATTTTAATTATTTCTGAAAATAATGATAAAACGACCATAGAAGTTATTCGCTGGGTTTATTTGCTTGGAAAAAAATTCATTCGTATCCACGAAGATGAATTGTTTGAAATTAAAGTAATTCGGAAAAAAGTATTTCTAAAAAGTGATAGGAGTCAATTTTTTCTTGATGATATAGATGTTGTTTGGTACAGAAGAGGGGGATTAAATTTTAAACGACTACAGTACAAAAATGATTCGATTAATATCAATCTTAATGAAGCACAGCATTGGTTGGAGGATTATGTAAGAAAAACTCTTGAAAATAAAAAACACATCAACAAAGAGAGCAATTACCATATTAATAAACTTTTAGTTTTGGAAAAAGCTAAAGAGATTGGTTTTGATGTGCCGGCATATTATTTAGCAGGGAACACAGATGATATTATAGTGAACAAAACAATTACAAAAACCATTACAGGGAATTCAATTCTTGAAAATTTCGATGAAAATTGTGATGGCCTAATGTATACAACTATAATTGAAAAAAAAGAAGATAAGGACTTTTTTATATCTTTTTTTCAAGAGAAAGTTGAGAAAGATTTTGAAATCAGAACGTTTTATCTTAATGGAAAATGCTGGTCAATGGCAATTTTTTCACAGAAGGATGAACAGACCAAAATTGATTTTAGGAGATATAACAAAAAAAAGCCAAATAGAAATGTGAGATATATTCTGCCAAAAATAATTGAAGATAAAATTCATCTGCTGATGAAAGCTTTAGATCTTAATTGTGGGTCACTTGATTTTATCAAAAAAGGAGAGCAATATTATTTTTTAGAAGTAAATCCTATCGGTCAATTTGGAAACGTATCCTATCATTGTAATTATGAACTCTTTAAAGAAGTTGCTGAAGCTTTATGAAAAGAAAAATAAAAGAAAAATAAAAGAAAAAAATAAATTGCCTCTTATTTTTAATCATATTGATTTTGTTAAAAATAAAAATCTTGGAAAGATTGATAGTAATGTCACATATTTTCTAGAGAACGAAAAATACCAAACAGATTTTTATGTAAGAGAAAGACCACTAAAACACTTAACCAGATTAATATGAACTTTTTTAATTTGTTTAGCAACATTTTGGTAACTAAGGGGGCTAGTAGAATTATTATTTCTGATTTACAAAGAGAACGATCTGAATTATATCCATTGGAACTATATGATATAATTGAAGAATTAAAAAAAAAGTCTATTGAAGATGTAGTGAATTCCTATGAAGAAAATTCTCAAGAATTTGTAAGCGAATATTTGGAAATTTTAACTGAGAATGAGTTCGGATTCATAACACAAAATGATTGGGATAAAAATTTCCCGCCACTTTCCCTTAAGTATTTTGACACTAGTGCGATCTCAAATATTTTTGTTGAGATTAACGATTTATCTATTCTTTACATATTAAAAGCATCAATTGAAAATTTGAATATAAAACATTTGGTTATATATTCTAAAAGAATATTTTCAGTGGATGATTTTTTAACGATAGAATCTATCTTTAAAAAAACATCATTACAAGGATTAGAGGTTTTTTCCCCATTCCATGATGCCGTTGATAAAAATTTCATCCAAGGCCTTAGTGAAAAGGCGTTGAGGATATACAATCTCGTTTTTTTTGATTGTAAAATGTCGCCATTTAAAGTAAGGGACGAATTCACGTTTGTTGTAAATTTTACGAAGGAAAAAATAAAAATAACTTCCTGTGGACAGGTAGATTTAAAATATTTCAATACAAATCTCCCAAAAGTTTTGGAAGCTATCAATCATAATTCTTGCCTCCATAAAAAAATCGCAATAGATATTAATGGCAATATCAAAAATTGTCCTGCAATGCCACAAAGTTTCGGGAATATTAAAGATACAACTTTAGAAGAAGCATTAAACCAAAAATATTTCAAAAAATACTGGAACCTTACCAAGGACAATATTGAAGTATGCAAAGATTGCGAGTTCCGTTACATCTGTATAGATTGCCGCGCTTACACTGAACAAACTCACACTAACAAGGAAGGGCTTGATGTTTCCAAACCTCTAAAATGCGGTTATGATCCTTATACCGTAGAATGGGAAGAATGGAGCACGAATCCGCTAAAGCAAAAAGCTATTAATTTTTACGGGATGCAGGATTTAATTAAAAATGAAAATTAAAAAGTCTTTTCCTTTTTATAAACAGCCTGATGAAAAGGACTGCGGACCTAGCTGCCTCAAAATCATCTCTAAACACTATGGTCCCACTTGTCTTCGTATTATTTCAAAATACTACGGGCAAACTATCCCTTTACAACAAATCCGGAATTTTTCCGAAACTACAAGGGAAGGAAGCAGCTTGTTAGGATTAAGTTCTGCAGCAGAAAATTTAGGTTTTAGAAGCTTAGGTGTTCAGATAGATTTTAATACATTAGAAGAAGAGGTTCCTTTACCTTGTATTGTTCATTGGAATAAAAAACATTTTGTGGTCGTTTATAATATTGACAAATCAGGTAAAGTCTATATATCAGATCCAAGTTATGGACTGATTACTTACGGAAAAGAAGAATTCATCAAATTCTGGATCGGCGAGAATTCTAATGAAAATACAGAAGAAGGTGTTGCTTTATTATTGGAAACAACACCAGTCTTCTTTAAAAACGAATTTGATGAACAGGAAAGCAAAGCCACTTTTTCTTTTCTTTCAAAATATGTACTGAAATACAAATCTCTTGTTATTCAACTGGCAGTAGGACTTTTGGCAGGAAGCTTAATGTCTCTGATTCTTCCTTTCCTTACACAAAGTATTGTAGATGTCGGGATCCAGAATCAGGATCTTAATTTTATCTATTTGGTTCTTCTCGCCCAGGTAATGCTCTTTTTAGGAAGAATGGGCATTGAGGTGATAAGAAGCTGGATCCTGCTTCATCTTTCTGCCAGGATTAATATTTCCATCATCTCGGATTTTTTTATTAAGCTGATGAAACTCCCAATCAGTTTCTTTGATACGAGGATGACGGGAGATATTATGCAGCGGATCAATGACCATCACAGGATTGAGCAGCTGTTAACCACTTCTTCTCTCAGTACATTATTCTCCCTGGTCAATCTCATTATTTTCAGTATTGTATTGTTGTTTTATGATTACAGGTTATTTCTGGTTTATTTAGTTGGAGCTTCTTTGTATGTTATTTGGATTACTTTTTTCCTTAAAAAACGAAAGGAACTTGATTATAAAAGATTCTCTCAGGTTTCTCAGGAACAGAGCAAAGTGATAGAACTCATAAACGGAATGCAGGAGATCAAAATGCACAACGCCGAAAAGAAAAAGCGCTGGGATTGGGAATTTCTGCAGGTCAAATTATTTAAGATCCAGATCAAATCTTTGTCTTTGGAGCAATGGCAATCGGTTGGCGGGAATTTCATCAACCAGATGAAAGATATTCTGGTAAGTTTTCTTGCTGCCAAATTGGTTTTAACAGGAAGCCTGACTTTAGGAATGATGCTTTCTGTACAATACATTGTCGGACAGCTCAATAGTCCGTTAACACAGCTGATTGATTTTATCAAGCAAACCCAGGATGCTAAGATTTCACTCGAGAGATTGGGAGAAATTCATGATAAAGAAGATGAAGAAAGCTCCGAAGAACATTATACTTCCGAAATTCCCGAGAAAGATATAGAAATACAGAATATGTCATTTCGATACATCGGTTCGGATTCTAACGTTTTTGAAAATCTGAGTTTAAATATTCCTTATCAAAAAACAACGGCCATTGTCGGAGCCAGCGGAAGTGGAAAAACAACTTTATTAAAATTATTGATGAAATTCTACGAACCTAATGTTGGAGATATCAAGCTTGGAAGTACCAATCTTAAAAATATTTCTCCAAGAATCTGGCGGGATCATTGTGGGGTTGTGATGCAGGAAGGCTACGTTTTTAATGACACAATTGCACAGAATATTGCTGTAGGAGAGGATTATATCGATAAAAATAAATTAAGGAAAGCTGTAGAAATCGCCAATATCAAAGATTTTGTAGAAGGTTTACCACTAAGTTATAATACCAAGATTGGAAACGAAGGTGTTGGCGTAAGTGGCGGGCAGAGACAAAGATTGTTCATAGCCAGGGCGGTTTACAAATCTCCGGAATACATCTTTTTTGATGAAGCCACAAGTGCATTGGACGCCAACAATGAAAAGGTAATTATGGAAAATCTGGAGCAATTTTTCAAAGGAAAAACGGCAGTTGTTATTGCTCACCGACTTTCAACTGTAAAGCACGCCGACAAAATTATCGTTCTGGAAAAGGGAAAAGTGGTAGAAGAAGGAAATCACTCAGAATTGGTTGCGAAAAGAGGAGAATATTACAGACTTGTTAAAAATCAACTGGAACTTGGAAACTAATAAAGACATATTGGATAATCTGGAACTACGCAGCGAAAGTGTGCAGGATATTCTTTCACAGCCTCCGAACTGGATGATCCGGTGGGGAAATACATTGGTATTGGGGATCTTGGGAATGGTTTTATTAATGAGTTATTTTATCAAATATCCGGAATTTGTGCCTGCTCCGATCATCGTCACTTCACAAAATCCACCTGAAAAGCTCGAGGCAAGAATCAATTCCAAAATCGAAAAAATATTGGTTAAGAATCAGCAGGAAGTCAAAAAGAATGACATTTTGATGATTTTACAGTCTACGGCCAATTATCAGGATGTTCTAAGGCTCAAAAAATTAGTAGATTCTATTTCTCCTAATCAGATTTTTTCTTTTCCGGTTAATGAAACTTCAGCACTTAAATTAGGAGAATTACAAAGCGACTACAACACTTTTGCGAAGGCTTTCCAGGATGAGAAATTATATGCAAAATTGCAGCCTTATGCTCCGGAAAATATTGCTGCCAATCAAGGTCTGTCAGAATACAGTAGCAGAATTGCAACTTTAAAACAGCAGCTGAGTCTTGAGAATGCAAAATTTGATTTGAGCAAAAAGAATTTCAGTCGTTCTCAATCTTTATTCGATCAGGGTGTCATCTCGAAAATGGAATTGGAAAATGAAAAAATAAAATACCTGCAGGCAGAGCAGAATCTTAAAATCATCAATATTTCTCTTTCGCAGATGCAGGAAGGAATTTCCACTTTTAATAAAACCAAAAGCGGTGCTTCTATCAGCGCACAAAAAGATAAAAGCAATTACGCATCCCAGACCCTGCAGATGTTTGAGCAATTGCGAAAATCTCTAAAACAATGGGAGCAGTCTTATTTACTCATCTCTTCTACAGATGGCGTTGTAAGCTTTCAGCAATTTTGGGGAGAGAATCAGTTTATCAAAACGAATGATGTGATTTTGTCGATTTTGCCAACTGATAAAATGGCTGTTGTAGGCAGAATGCAGGTTCCGTCAACTAATTCCGGAAAGATCGTTCCGGGAGAAAAAGTATTGATAAAACTGGACAATTACCGCTTTCAGGAATATGGCATTGTAGAAGGAAAAGTCCAGAATATTTCTTTGGCTCCGGATGAAAAGGGGAATTATTATGTGGATGTGATTCTTCCAAATGGTCTGAAAACGTCTTATAATAAAACACTTCCATTGGATAAAGAATTGAAAGGCAATGCCGAAATCGTTACAGAAGATTTACGATTGATTGAAAGATTCTTTTATCAGATAAGAAAGTTGCTGAAGTTTCAGAATTAGTGTTTTTCGTGGTAAATGCTATTAAAATATTTTCCTAAATTTATCTCAATAAAAAAACGCTAAGATGAATTTCGACGATAAATTTACAAAAGATTTTGAAGAAAAATTTCAAAAAAACCTTGAGGCTATACGAAGTATAACTCCCGAAGCACATCAAAGATTAAAAGAAAGTCTAAAAGTAATTTCTGAATTTTTAGAACAATTAAAGAATCAACCTGATAAAACGCCCGAAGATTTTGAACTGCTTGCAAGCCTTCAAATCAAGATGAAAGAATTATCTCAAACTTTTCAGGATATGCAACTGATTTTGAGCGAAAGTCTCTACAGAAAATCCTTAGCTTTTTACGAACACGTCAAGAAGCTCGCAAAAGAAGGCGACAAAGAGGCGGAAAAAATTTATAATGATTTAAAAATCTATGTTGAGAAATTTGATTCAAATTGAATCTCTAATAATCGCAATTTTTTAAAGTATACAACGCAGACTGGGAAATATATAAAAAAATCCAAGAAAGAGTAAAGAAAAGCCATTTTAACTATTAAGATGGCTTTTTTCTTTGAGTTAATTTATATCTTCGCAAAACCCTAATTTTTTGATTCAATGATTTATTCTTTAAGAGGTTTGGTTCAGGAACTGACGCCTACATTTGCTGTCGTCGAGGTCAATGGAATCGGATATTATGTAAGTGTAAGCCTTCAGACTTCTCAAAATCTGAAGCTAAATTCTGAGGTTTTTCTTTTCATTCAACAAATCATTCGTGAGGATGCACACCTGCTTTTCGGTTTTTTTACAAAGGAAGAAAAGGAGATGTTTAACCTGTTAATAAGTGTTAACGGTGTTGGCCCCGTTTCCGCATTAATATTACTATCTTCGCTGAGTTTGTCCGAGGCTGCAAATGCAATTCTTTCCGGCAATAGTGGATTGATTCAGAAAGTGAAAGGAATAGGTGTGAAAACTGCCGAACGGATCATCATCGATCTTCGTGATAAGGTTGGCGGATTCAGTATTTCCGAAGAAAAACTTTCTAATTTGGTAAACAATAAAATCAAAAACGAAGCGTTATCTGCTTTAGAAGTTTTAGGGATTTCCAGGAAAGTGAGTGAGAAAATTGCGGACAGAATTTTGAAGCAAAATCCGGAAGTTTCTATAGAAGAATTAGTGAAAGAGATTTTAAAAAACATTTAACATTTGGTGGTACTTTATCATCAATTTCTTAAAAAAATATAAGTGAAGAAAAATATTTACCTTTATAAATTAACCCTCCTTTTTTTAGTTTTTGTAGGTTTTACCAACGTATTTTCCCAAGAAAAACCCTCTGATACTTTGGTCAGCGGCAGAAAAGATTTTAGCCTGGCTGATCCTATCAGATATGAAGCATATTACGATATTGGGACAGCGATGTATTATCTATATCCGAAAGTTGGGAACACTGTTGTAGGCGCTCCAATCGCAATGACGTTTGAAGAATACAAAAACTACACCATGGAGAATAATCTTCGTTCTTATTACGAAGAAAAATCACTTCTGAATGATCTCTCCAAAAGAAAAGATCAAAGTGATGCGAAGAAAAAAGGCCTAATACCTTCTGTCACGATCAAGAACAAAATGTTCGAAAATATCTTTGGCAGCAACAAGATTGAGTTAATTCCGCAAGGTTTTGCTTCTTTTGATTTAGGTATTCTTTCTCAGAAAATTGATAATCCACTAATTCTTCCTCAGAACAGAAAAAGTTTTGCGATTAATATCCAGCAAAGGATTCAGTTGGGAATTACGGGAAAAGTTGGGGAAAATCTTCAGTTGAAAGCTAATTACGATACACAAAGTGGTTTTGCTTTTGAAAATCGTATGAATATGGTCTGGCAGGCAAAAGGCTCGTGGAAAGATCTGCAGTCCAAAGGTCTTAATGAAAAAGGACAGGATCCTGAAGATAAAATCATCAAAAGAGTAGAGGTTGGTAATATCAGTATGCCGCTTTCTACTAGTTTGATCCGTGGTTCACAATCATTATTTGGTCTTAAAACAGAATTCCAGTTGGGGAAAACGACCGGAACTCTTGTGTTTTCACAACAACAGGGTGAAGCTAAAACTATTGTTGCTCAAGGTGGCGGAACGATGAGTACTTTCAAAATCAATGCTATCGACTATGAAGACAATCAACATTATTATATTGGACATTACTTTTTAGATAATTACGATACTGCACTAGCCAATTATCCACTAATCAATTCCAGAATCAATATTACGAGAATGGAAGTCTATGTTTTGGATCAGGGCGGTGCGAATTTGGAAAATCAGAAGCCGATTGTCGGAATTAGGGATTTAGGAGAGATGCAAGGTGCAATACCAAATAATACAAACAACGGTTTATATGGTCAAATTTCTTCTACACTAGGTACAAACAGAGATGTTACTGCTGCAAATAATACTTTGGCCGGACGATCTTTTCCTAATGCACAAGGAGTAAATGAACCATATGTTTCTGGAGAGCAGTTTATTACAAATGTTAAAGCAAGGAGACTTACAACATCGGAGTATAAATTTAATTCACAATTAGGATACATTTCATTAAATCAGAGACTTAATGATAATCAGTTTTTGGCTGTGTCTTATTCATATACAATGAACGGATCCAGTACAGTTTATAAGGTGGGAGAGTTCTCTGAAGAAAATCCAGCATTAATAACGAAACTTTTAAAATCCAATTCTACAGTCACTACAACATCTCCAATGTGGGATTTGATGATGAAGAATATTTATTCTCTTAACACCAACCAGATTCAAGCTCAGGATTTCTTATTAAATGTTTATTACAAAGATCAAAATTCTGGGGGAAAAGTCAATTACCTTCCTGGTGTTAATTATAATAATGGAATACCAAGTGATACCAATTTACTAAGATTATTTAATTGGGATCGTCTTAACGTAAACGGAGATGCGCAAAATAATGCAGACGGAACAAAGGGTGATGGTGTTTTCGATTTTGTGAATGGAATTACTGTGGATGCAGAAAACGGGAAATTAATATTTACCAAGTCAAAACCTTTTGTTGATTACCTTAATAGTATTATTACAAATCCAGATGCTGAGAAGTCACGTTTCCTTATTAAGGATCTTTATACAAAGTTCAAAGCGCAACTGCCTCAAGAACAGCGATATACAATAGAGGGCCGATATAAAGGAACCCAAGGTCAGGGGATTTCTCTTGGCGCAATCAATGTTCCGCAAGGTTCGGTTAAAGTTACGGCGAATGGAGCACAGTTAGTCGAAGGTGTAGATTACACGGTTGATTATATGCTGGGAACAGTGACGATCATTAATGAAACTGTAAAACAATCAGGACAGGCGATTAACATTTCATTAGAAAATCAATTAACCTTCAATACTCAGAGAAAAAGTTTCTGGGGACTTAATCTTGAAAGAAAGTTCAATGAGCATTTAACAGTTGGGGCTACAGTTGTCAATTACTCCGAAAGACCATTAACCCAAAAAGTAAATTATGGTCAGGAAGCTGTGAGCAATACAATGGCAGGTTTCAATTTAATGTATAATAATGAATTGCCATTCCTGACAAGATTGACGGATAAAATACCATTTATCAATACTGAAGCTCCCTCTAATCTTAATTTCAAAGCAGAAGGCGCATATCTCATTCCTGGACAGAGCAAAGGAATTAATGATCAATCATATATCGATGACTTTGAACAGACGACTTCAAAAATTTCGTTGAAAGAGCCTGCAATGTGGAGTCTTGCCTCTCGTCCTGAGAAAAATAAAGATGATCCTGCTGTTTTTCCACAAACGGTTAATAATAATGATCTGCGTAGCGGAAATGGTAGAGGACTTTTATCTTGGTACACAATTGATCCGAGATTCTACGGTGTTGGGGGAAATGCGCCAAACGGAATCAACGCTGCGACGCTTTCTAATTTTGCATCCAGAAGAGTGCAGATGAAAGAACTTTACAACAACAGAGATTATGTTGCAGGAGAGCAGACGCTTCTTAATACTTTTGATATTACTTATTATCCGGAACAACGAGGACCATATAACGTAAATCCAACTAATGAATTGGCATCTCAAAGATGGGCGGGACTTATGAGACCAATTTCTGTAACCAACTTTATAACATCTAATATAGATTATGTTGAGTTCTGGTTGCAGGATCCTCATGCAGATGGGAACACTTTGGGTAATGATCCAAAGTTATTACTGCAATTAGGAAACGTTTCCGAAGATGTCCTGAAAGATGGCAAACTGCAATACGAAAATGGATTGCCAACTTCAAGTGTTACGACTAATACATCTAATACAAATTGGGGAACTCAGCCAAGTCAATTCCCGATTCTTTACGCATTCTCAACAGAAGGTGATGAGAGAACACAGCAGGATCTTGGTTATGATGGCCTTAATGGAACTCAGGAGCAGCAAAAGTTCGGGGTTGATTTTGTGAATCCTGTTACCAATGAGCTGGATCCGGCTTCTGATAACTTTGTATTCTATATGTCAGACAGATTTACTGGAGATCTTGCATCATCTTTGACAGAACGTTACAAATATTTCCGTGGACCTGAAGGGAACTCTGCGGCCAACACTTTGGAAGTATCTACCCAAACACCAGATGCAGAAGATGTGAATAGAGATTACAATTTGGATCAAACTGAGAATTATAATCAATATACGATTGATCTTGCGCCTAGCAGTTTGGTTTTGGGAGAAAACAAAATCGTGGATGTAAAAGAAGTTGATGTTAAATTTGAGAACGGACAATCCAAAAAAGTAAAATGGTATCTATTCAGAATTCCGGTTGCTAATTATGATGGCGTAGGTTCAACCAGCAATCCTTTTGTTGAAGGTTCTGATGAATCTGTTCTTAATAATGTAAGATTTGCAAGATTATTAATGAAAGGTTTTGATCAGACTTCGACACTTAGATTTGGATCTTTTGATCTTGTAAGATCAGACTGGAGAAAATATACAAATAGAATCTTTAGTCCGGATGTTACCGCAGACCAAGAAGGAAATAGTCCAAATGCAGCAGATCAGAATTCTAATTTTGATATTGGAAGCGTAAATCTTGAAGAAAATGCTTTAGGAACTCCACCGTATGTCTTGCCTCCTGGAATCGATAGACAAGTATTGAGTGGAAATGCAGGTGCACAAAGACAAAACGAGTCTTCTCTATATATGAAAGTTGACAAATTAAGCGGAGAAGCGAGAGGTGTTTTCAAAAATACCAGCCTGGATATGCGTCGTTATAAAAAGCTGCAGTTGTTTTTACATGCAGAAGATTTGATGAATACAACTTCAACAATTACGGATCCAAATGCAAAATTCTTTATTCGTTTTGGTAGTGATGCAGTAGATAATTATTATGAATATGAAGCATCACTAAAATATACGGCAAAAAATGCAACATCACCATTAGATATTTGGCCAACAGAAAACGATGTTAATTTAGAGTTGGAAAATTTTGTGAATGCGAAATTGAAAAGAGATGCAATTTTAAGGGAAGATCCAAATTCTACTATAAAAATAAACTCTAGATATTTATATCTTGATTACGGGAATTCTGAAGCTGAAAAAAAGATTTATGTAAAAGGACGACCAAGTATTGGAAATATTACGACCATTATGATTGGTGTTAGAAATACAGTTCCAGCAGATCAACCTGTAAAAAATCTAAGAGCAGATCCTAAAACACTTGTTCTTTGGGTGAACGAAATCCGTCTTTCCGAAATCGAAAACAAAGGTGGATACGCTGGTAACGCAAGTCTTAACTTCAACCTTGGCGATTTTGCAATGGTGAATGCTAACGCTTCATATGCATCTGTAGGATTTGGGGCGATAGATCAGAAACCGTCGGAAAGATCTCAGGATGACAATTCGGCTTTCAGTATCAACACCACTGTGAATGTAGATAAATTCTTACCAGAGAAAGCTGGAATGAAAATCCCTGTGAATTATTCTTACACACAGACGATGACCAATCCAAAATACAATCCGTTGGATAATGACGTAGAACTTACCAAAGCGCCGAATGAAGCAGAGCTTAAAAAAGTGGTAAGTACTTACACACAACAAAGAAGTATCGGTGTTGTGAACATGAGAAAAGACAGAATGAATCCGGACAAAAAACCGAAATTCTATGATGTAGAAAACTTAAGTGTAACAGCAATTTATAACGATGATTTCTATCGTGACGTTTATACTAAAAGAAATTACAGGCAATATCTAAAAGGTTATGTAGAGTATAATTATACTTTCAAACCGTATGTCTTGAAACCATTCAATAGTATGATCAGCGATACAGCTAAATCTTACAAATATTTGAGATGGATCAAGGAATTTAATTTCAATCCGGTTCCGACAAGATTATCTTTCAGAACTATTTTGGACAGAAATTATAATGAGTTGGAGTACAGAAATGTGGATGCCCTACTTTCAGGTAATGGTGGTTCAGATTTCGATGTGATCAGAAACAGAAACTTCTTCTTCGGTTGGCAGTACAGTTTAGGATTTAATTTTACCAAGTCTTTGAAATTGGAAATCAATTCTGAAACAAAAACTTTAAATGACCAGATTGACGTGAATTCTATGAACAACCGTTCGATCTTCGGGAATCCTTTCCGTGCTGGCCGTCCTGTATTGTACAACCACAGAGCACAGTTGAACTATAGATTGCCGTTTGAATATTTCCCATATCTGGATTTTATCAATGGAGAATTAAGTTATCAGTTCCAATACAACTGGAATGCGAGATCTACTGCTTCTAGGAATGTTGAATTCGACGGTAATACCGTAAACCTAGGAAACCTTTCTCAGAATACCAACGCCATTGTTGCAACTTCTACGGTTGACATTCCGAAGTTCTTTGGTAAGTTTGGTTATTTCAAGAAGATTTCGGAAACAATGCAGAAACGCCGTCAGGAAATTGATTCCCTTAATAATGTTTATAACACAGCATTTACGAAGAAGAACAACAAGTTCAAATTCAAAACTTATAAATTCAAAAATAAATTAAGTCCAATCCAGGCTGTAGCTTATGCATTGACGTCTTTTAAACAGTTAGACTTTAATTATAACGAAAGCAACGGTATTGTCTTGCCAGGTTTATTATCTGCACCTAACTTCTACGGTTACGGACAGACACTTGGTGGCCCAACAATCGGATTCTTGCTTGGTTCTCAATCTGATATCAGAAGAACAGTCATAGAAAACGGTTGGGTTTCTAACTCAGAATTGATGAGTGATGCTTACTCTGAACTTAACAATAGAACCCTCACCGGTAATTTACAAATTATGCCTGCGAATGATCTTAGAATAGATTTCAATGTATTGCAGACTTACAGCAGAAATTATGTTCAGGGTGGTTACAATGTTTACCGAGTGAATGCACTAGAAGATTACCGTGGTTACAGAGATGCTTTTGGAACAGAAATGATTACTTATTCTAATACGGCTTGGACATTTAATACATCTTTCAAAGATGGAGCAGCGCTTTATCAATCGATAAAAGATAATGCGTTGGCAATTTCTCAGCAATATATAGGTATCCGAGACAGAGAAGGATTTACGGCAGGTTACTCAAAAAGTAATTCTTACATCTTGATCCCGGCTTTCAAAGCAGCAATCGAAGGTAAATCGCCTAAGCAAATGGGCAACCCAACCAAAGCGAAAACACCATTGCCAAACTGGAAATTGGTTTATTCAGGACTTAGAAATTTACCAATTGTAAACAGTATGTTCTCCAAGTTTGATGTGCTGCATTCTTATACCTCTACATTTACAATGTCAGGTGTTCAGTCCAGCATCGATTATTACAACAGCGGCTTGTCCAATAATCCTAATCCTGATACCGCTTATGACTCGAATGGAAACAGGTACAATCCTTACACATTCTCACAAGTTGGATATACAGAATCTTTCTATCCGCTAATCGGTTTTGATGTGACAATGAGAAATAATATGCAGTTCCGTTTCAATTACAACAGAGACAGAACCTATATTTTAGGTCTGGTAAACACAACATTGACTGAGGAAGCAGGAAATGAGTTTGTAGTTGGTTACGGTTATATATTGAAAGATCTTAAGATCCGTCTTAATTACCAAGGTAAATCCAGAGATGTTAAGAGTGATCTTAATATGAGACTAGATCTGTCAATGAGAGATAGTAAAACAACAATTACTAATATACTGATCGATGATTCTCAGGTAACAGGTGGTCAGAATATCTTCAGCTTAAAATTGTCCGCAGATTATAATATGTCACAAAATCTGAACCTGAAATTCTTCTACGATCAGATGATGACCAAATACAAGATCTCGACAGCATTCCCATTATCCACAACCAGAGCTGGAATTACAGCAACGTTGACATTTGGAGGATCAGGAGCAAATTAATAATTTAGTTTCGAGATTAGAATCTAACTTCTAATATCTAAAAAGAGTAAACAATTTTGTTTACTCTTTTTTTGTAATTTATTTTTATTCTATTGTTATATCTTAATTATATAATTAAATTTGCCAAAACCTAATCAAAAGAAATGAACACACCATCAGAACTAAAGTACACCAAAGACCACGAGTGGATCAAAGTTGAAGGCGACACTGCAACCATCGGAATTACAGATTATGCTCAAGGCGAATTGGGAGACATCGTTTTCGTAGATGTAGATACTGTTGACGACGATCTAAACGAAGGCGACGTTTTCGGAAGTGTAGAAGCAGTAAAAACCGTATCCGATCTTTTCCTCCCAATTCCTGGAACAGTTTTGGAAGTAAACGCAGAATTAGAAGATCAGCCGGAACTACTCAATACAGATCCATACGGAAAAGGCTGGATCATCAAATTGAAAGTTGCTGAAGACGCAGACTTCACCAAATTGTTATCCGCAGAAGAATACCAGGAAGTTGTTGGATAATCTCATAAACAAATACAGTAAGATCACATTGCCCATTTATTGGGCATTTCTTACTTATATGCTATTGCGTCCGGGGATAGAGAACAAAGAATATCCCTTTATGTTCCAGCATATAGACAAGATCATCCACTTCACCATATTTTTCCTCCTCGGATTTTTCTTCCGTGTTCGTTTCCCAAAAGTATCCTTACTTTACTATTTCCTCATTCTCATTTCCTATGCATTACTCACAGAAATTCTTCAGGATGTAATGAAGTGGGGCCGCTCACTGGAAATCTTAGACGCCGTTGCCGATACTTTAGGTTTATCACTCGCATACTATATATATAATAGATATGTGAAATTCCAAAACAGAATTTAAAATTTCAATACACAGATTCACTCCAATCTTTGGCTAAGTCATCAATTTCAATATTTGGGCAACTGCCAAAAAGCCATTTCTTCCCCTGCGCTATTTTTGTCACCGGGCTATCCGCTACTATCTTTTCCTTTTTTTTGATATAGTTGCAACGAACTATATATAAAGAACGATTCTCTATCAAGTCATTTTTTCCCACTCAATCAACAAAAAAAGCAAAAGGATATCCGCTACTATCCCTGTCGCAATCCCATAAAATCGGGCTTTCTCATCCATTTAACGCGATTTAACATAATGTGGATAACTTTAAATCACTTTTTATCTTACTGTTTTACAGTTGTTTAATTACGGTAGTTTTACACAATTGTAAACGCATTGTTAATTTCATTTGGAAGCGATGATTATTCCACCCTATATTTGCAGAACCAAAACGAGAGTATTGGTAGCGCAGAAGGCCTAACGGGCGAATATTATAAGTTTACTGCATATTTAAATGTGTTAAATATTTTAATAAAAGTCTTGTGTGGTAGAAAAGAAAAAGTTATTTTTGCAGACCCAAATCGAGAG
>Ga0157369_10002856_pt1 | contig 20635 bp, 19 predicted proteins | sample C25metaG_FD_113461 | JGI IMG/M metagenome (GOLD analysis project Ga0157369, IMG submission 113461) | Corn rhizosphere microbial communities from Kellogg Biological Station, Michigan, USA - C2-5 metaG | ecosystem: Host-associated > Plants > Roots > Rhizosphere > Soil | place: USA: Michigan...
CGCCGTAAGGCAGTACGAATAGAAACTCCCCGCGAGCGTTGGTCGCCACCTGAATTCGAGAAGCGGCCGGGTGACCCGTGAGGCGAACTGTTACACCGGAAATGGGCAGCCCATTGCCGTTCACGACTGTTCCCAGCAAAGTCCCTGTTATCGATTGGGAGTGAGCGCAAACCGCGAAGGAAATCACGACCACAGTCAACCTGCACAAAGCGGTGACAAAAAAACACTGGAGAGCAGCCTCTGTCACTTGCGCCTCCACTATCTGACCTCGAGCTTAGTGCAGGACCGCGTACCTGGTGATCGAGTAACCGAGCGCGGCACCCATAAATACGTCTGACGGAAAGTGCGACGAAAGCGTGATACGAGAGAAGCCGATGACCCCAGCCATGCCGTAGGCAACCCATGGTACCCACTTGTGGTCTTGTCCGTAGCGGCGCGCGAAGACCGTGGCAACCGAGATCGCAGCCATCTCGTGTCCCGACGGAAAACTGCCATTGCCGCGCCACCATTTTCCTTCCGACTTAAACCACGTATCAGCGAAGTTGCCGTTTGGTGGAATATCGACGGGCCTTAGCCTGCGGCCTACATCCTTCATCACGATATTTACAACCTCAGAATCGGCTATCGCTTCACCGACAAGCAGCGCAGTCTGCTCGCCGTAAGAGTCATGGCGCAGAAAGCTGAACCCGTAGAAAGAAAGCGGCACGAGCGCAATGATCAGGCCGGTGTTGGAGCCGCTTAACACCTGATTAAAAGTATGGAAAGAAGTAGTGCGCCGGAAGTAGGGCGCGGTGCTCGGATCTAGCAGAACCAGCCCGGTTGTCGCCCCGACAACTCCCGTGGTCGGAAGAACGTTCTGTCCCTGGGCGACATGCCATGGGAACGTCCAGATGCGCTTTTGATCGCACAGGATGTTGGGAACCAGTATCTTCCAGGAGACGGGCCGCTGATCTCCGACGAAGGTTGCCGGACAGATGCCTTTAGAAGATGTCGGGGGCGCGAATTCCTCTGGAGGGAGTGAAACAGGCGAAGCGCCAGACGGCCCAGTCACAGTGGAGATTTGAGAAATGTTCTGGGCCGAGACGTCACGGGTCAGGGCAACCGACAAATACAACGCAATGGTTAGCTTGTATCTGGCGGGCAGCCTCATTGGGAAGGATAAGGAAGAGACGATTCGCTCTGCAAAGACGTTGCAAGATTTGTCGAAGACGTCTAGCGAGTATTTTCCTTTTGCTTTCAGCTTGGAACCGAAGCAGAAACGTTGGCTTGTCGTCGGCGCCGGCGTTGGGGTCTGATCCAATGGACGGGTTGCGACGAACCGGACAGAACCCGGTCACAAGCCGTTGTTGATCGGTCAAGATAAAGTTAGGATGGAACTTTCTTGCTAGGGCGTCAGCTTTGTCTAGCTGGAGCTTCGCCGGTTTCTTTTTAGGATCCCGCCGCGCTTCGGTTTGTGCGTGGAGATGGTGCTGCTCGATACAAAACTTGAGGTGAATCCATTCTTCGTTGCCAGGGCTGTAGTCTGCATCCTCCGTATCGAGGCGTGAAAGCAGTTGCGATTTGATGGGGTCGTGTGCAAACTTTGCGACTGCTTTCTTGAGGGTGTCACGCTCGTCCGAACTCGGTCTGAAATGGGACATTTTTGACCGCTGCCGATGGTATCACTTATTCAAGATGGCCGCTCATCCATAGCGATACGCAGCAAATGATCTGCGACTTCGGCGTTGATTAAAAATCGGGGTGATATGGGCCTATCAGGGCTGTCTGATCAGCTGCCGGATTGTTTCCGTATCGCCGACCGTCCGGACACGATCGTAAACGCTGCAGACTGTCAGCGCGGCTCGTTCAGGCGAATGGCGTATTCGAGTGAAACAGCTCCTGACGAATAAACCTTGTGATTGATGAGGGGAAGGTGGATCCACTTTGACAGATTGGGGCGAGTGGGACACCGCCTCGCCGGGTTGGTCTCCACCAGAGCCCGACTCCGCTTCACCAGCCTCACTCATCCTAAAATGTGGCAGGATTTCAAGGAAGAAGAAATAATCGAATGGCAAATGTGTTCATTGCGATCTGTCTCAGCTCAGGGGTTCAGTCCAAAATACCGAAATCAGGCCAGGCTATAAGTGGCATGCCTGTGCCTGCAATGAGGAGTATCACCTCGTGCATCGCTGGCGAAACCACCTCAAGAGAAGCAATTAGGAGGCGACGTGCTGGACTCAGCCCACTCATCTTCTCCTCTATTCGCGGAAACAATTCTTCTTGCAAAAGATGTGCAAATTCCAGCAGACGCTCTCGTGATGTAATCGGCATGAGGGGAATTGATGCTCTGTTCGTGTCGAAGCAACAGAATACTTCCATCTAGCCCTTCCTTCAAACATTTCCCATCCGACCTGTTTGGACCCTCCTAAAATTCAGATTAATTTTGCAAGTGTGTCACCAGTCTGATGCTTTATGGGGGTTAACACTTTCGAGCAGCTTGAATTAGAAATCGGGGAGCTTCCTCGTTGAAAACCCTCCTGATTCAAGCTTTTGGCGTACAGGGACCGGGATTAACACTTTTTGGGAGTTAACAAATTGCCCGCTGGCGAGAGAATGAATCGACGCTATGTTCCTACTGCTCCTTAAACCCGTTGTCTCAATTTGCCGTGGGCGGTGCCCCGTGTCCAGGCATCGACTCTCCGGTAGCGCCATTCCAAGATCGCCCCCTGGCATTCGCTAAAGCGGTCCCACCCGAGTGTGCGAAAGCAGCGAGCCACCCGGTTTTATCTGCCTGTGTCCACTGCGCCTTCGGCTTGTCGAGACAACGCGACAGACCTCCGAAACGGAGATACTCGGCCGGTCTTCACACTACCGCGCCATCACTCCTTCCCAGGGACCTCCATCAAAACGATCCGCCTGCTCCTGCGCTGCAGCCTCCATGAGTTCGCCCGTTCCCAGTCACCAGACCGCGCCCGCTTCAAATCGTGCCTTCGCCTCGCCCAAAACTGATCGCGATCACGCGCCAGGCGATCGATATTGATCGAGCCACACGCAACCGGCCAGAAGCGGGGGCCTCCGGTATCGTCACGAAGATAACTGGAATGATTCACAGTTCCGGCAAACACGCACTGGCGTGGCGATTCCATCAAGCGCTTGCCATAAGGTGGCCGGAACCGATCCGTCGTGCGGCTCATGAATGCTTTGATCCGGCTCACTTCCGACCGACTGAGCGTATCGAGTTCGGAAAGCTCGATGATCCACACACCGCGCGTCTGCAGCGCCGAATCCTTGCTGCCTAAATCCGCCAGCTCATCTGTGAAGTGTGACCCTGCGAGCGTTTTCAAGGCGGTGGATTTGCGAGTGCCTTGCGGACCTTCCAGAATGAGACGACAGTCCGCTTTGACGCCGGGCTGATAAATTCGGGCAACTGCGGAAATCAGCCAGCGCGCTCCAACCGCGCGCACATACGCGGTGTCCTCAACACCCAGATAGGTTGATGGCCAACTGTCGAGCCGCTCGACGCCGTCCCAGCGAATCGATCCCAGATAACTGCGAATCGGATGAAAGGCACGATCCTTTGCAACCGTCTGCGCAGCTTGGCCGGCGTGTGCACATCCACCAGAATTCCGTTGCGCTGCAACCACTCGGCGGTTAGGCGGTCTTCGTGGTCGGTCCAGGCACTCCCATTGGGAAGTCCTCCCATGGCGTCGCACGCACAGCGACCGGCATCAGGTCGAATTGGTTAAACGCGAGCACGCCTTTCCATTCGGGCGCATAGCGCATCAGCTATGATGGCGTTCGCGAGGACAGGATAGATGTGTCCCTGATGGCTCGTGGCGTGGGTTTCGATCGAATCAGTTCTTTACGCCAATCGAAGCTCACGATAGAAACGCGTGAGATCTCGCCGAGTACAACGTCCGGTCCAGCACAGGAAAGGTGATCATCCACTCCCTTCCCCTGAGCGAGCTCCCATTCGTAAATGCCCACGACGGCTCCTTACCGGCGCAAGTGCTGCGCGAATTCAAACCGAGCGAACCGGACTTGGTCCTTCGTACGGGCGTCGGCATCGAACGTGATAGCAACTTTTCGATCTTTCCACGTAATCCAATCGAGATCCGCAATTGGACCTTTCACGTTTAATCGTTGTCCGTCCGGTCCGGTCGCTATCGCGGTCCGTCTGTCGCCTTCCATGTCGCGAGTCGCCACAACGCCAACGTTTTAAATTCGCCTTCCGTGAGAATCACCGGCAAATCTGTATTACGAAGTAAAGCGGGATCGCAGCCTGGCGGGAGATACGGCGAGTGCGGGTTCAAGTCCCGCCCCGGGCACCATCCCAAGCTCATTAAGCGTGGTTGCCCGGGAGTTCATTCCTCCCCCGAAAGCACATCGACAGCGGACCACCAAGCGGCCGCCGGAAGAAAATTTGCAGCGATAGCGACGGGCGGATCTTAGGCTCTTGCCGCCGCGAATCTACTCCCGACCCCACGCACTCGGAAGGCCAGGACCACTAGCATCACGCCAAACGCAGTTGCATAGCCGGCAATCAGCCACAGAACTGAAAGCACTCCTGCGGCGGGTCGCGCCACGAGAAGCATGCCGAACGCGATCGAAAGGAGGCCGGCAAGAGCCAGCCAGAATTCTCCATGGATCTCCTTACGCAAATGGATGGCCGCTACAATTTCAAGAAGTCCGGTGCCGATTGCCCAGATGGCCACATAGAAGAGGAGAACAAGAGTCGTAATTGCCGGGTTGGAAAACGCCAACAGACCGACGCCGATTCCGCACAACCCGATTAGCAGCAGAATCCACCAGTGCTCGTTATTCCGACGTCCTCCGATGGCATGCACGACGTTGGAATGCCGTCGACGAGAGCGAAAACACCGAAAGTCAGCGTCAAGGTCACGAGTGAAATTGCAGGTTGGGTGAAGACGACGATCCCGAATAGAATCCAGATCAATCCGCGGAGCAAGGTCAGCCACCAGTAGCGAGACAGAATGTTCGCGAGCATAGCACCTCCTATTCGTACTTGCTCCGTTACCGAACGCGGCGATCTTATCACGATTTCGCTGCACGTGTGCAGCGGTCGGATTCGTGGTGGATTCGGAACTCTAGCAACAGCTGGCCGTTGCCGTTCACGGATGCGGAAACACACGCACGTCAATTCCCTCAGCCGAGCGAATGAGACGGTCTAAATCACTACCAAAGCAACGCTCTAACCAACTGTCGCGGCCTTTGTGGCCGACGTAAATCTGCGTAATGCCGCGCTGCTGGGCGAATCTCAGCAGCGTCTCGACCGAATCCTCGCCGTCGAGCTCGACGATTTCCGCGCCCTGCTGGCGCGCCAGCTCGACCGCGTCTTCCACGTGTTTGCGTTGCTCCGGCGACCAGTCCGGATGGTTCATGTGGGTAGCGATGAGCTCACCATGGAAGCGGTCGCGATTTCTGACACCGCTATCCAACATGCGCTTGGAATCGGCGCGCGGTGAAAGCCAGATCAGGATGCGTTCCTGCGTCCCCCAGAGCTGCTCAATGCCATGCTGTGCCGAATATCGTTCGAGTTGTTTATCGACCACGTCGGCAGCCAGCCAGAGTGCGATCTCACGCAGCTCTGACAACTGATGCTGCGTGAGTTTGCGTTTGCCTTCCACTGCGGCGCCCATGCAGTTCTCAGGCGGCGCGTCCACCACGACAATCTCGTCCGCGGTCTGCAAAAAGCTGAGCGGCACTGTGTCGGTAACGTGCTTGCCTGTGATTGCTTCTACTTTTTCGCGCTTCTCTTCGATGTGCTGCAGATTGACGGAAGTGATTACCGAAACACCTGCTTTGAGTAGTTGTGCCACGTCTTGCCAGCGCTTAGTGTGTTCGGAGCCAGGCGGGTTGTCGTAAGCCAGCCCATCTACCAGACAAACTTTCGGGGCGCGCGCCAGGATCGCCGGCATGTCCATGACTGCTATACCGCTTACATGCTTCAAAGGAATGATCTCGAGAGCCTTGATCGCCTGCGCAATATCCGCCGGCAGGTCGGGTTGGATCGCGCCAACTATCACATCCTGGCCACGCTCACTCCGTCGGCGGCCTTCATCGAGCATTCGAAAGCTCTTGCCAACTCCCGAAGCATAACCGAGAAAGATCTTCAATCGCGCGGTGGATTGGTCCTCTTCGTTCTGCACATGCTGCAGTAACTGTTCCGGAGTCGGCTTTGGTTCGCTAAACGCTGCCACGTCTTATTATCTCGTAAAATACCGGGGATCGATGCCGCACGGTGAACCGTCTAGATATTAAGGACTATTTGCCTGCTTTGAAGCCAGCTTTGGAAAAGGTCTACTATTAAACGAAAATATCCCATTGGGGCGGAGTGCCGCCCGGGCGGAGGAGTGGATTTTCGGGTTTGGGCGCCCTCAGTAAATCGTGCCCGGATCTTCCTTGAAGGTGGTGCCGGTTCTTCTGCGACTGTGGACTTGACGGCCGAAGGCGATGGCTACTTTTCTGTTTTTGTTCCTTCCGCGGCCCCTGGAACTCTATATAGATTCCAACTAGGTGGCGAAGAAGATCGATTTCCCGATCCAGCCTCGCGTTTCCAGCCGGACGGTCCGCATGGCGCGTCGGCCGTCATCGATCCAAACGCCTTCTCCTGGACCGATTCCGAATGGCCCGGCGTAAAACTCGAGGGTCAGATCCTGTACGAGACTCACATCGGCACGTTCACTAAAGAGGGGACATGGAATGCTGCGCGCGAGCAGCTAAAGGAACTTGCGTCTGTGGGGGTCACGATTCTCGAGATCATGCCTATCGCCGATTTCCCTGGACGATTCGGCTGGGGCTACGACGGTGTCAACTTCTTCGCCCCCACGTGGCTTTATGGCCAGCCGGACGATCTGCGGCGGTTTGTGGATGAGGCGCACGCTCAGAAGCTCGGAGTCATTCTCGACGTCGTGTATAACCACGTTGGTCCCGACGGTAATTTCTTGAAGTCGTTCGCTTCCGACTACTTCACTTCGCGTTACCGGACCGACTGGGGAGAAGCAATCAACTTCGACGGTGAAAACTCGAAGCCCGTTCGTGAGTTCTTCCTCGCCAACGCGGCATATTGGATTGACGAGTTCCACTTCGACGGACTTCGGCTGGATGCCACGCAAGACATTCACGACCGGTCAGCGACCCATATATTGGCTGAGATCGCCGAAGAGGCGCGAAAGGCGGCGGGGAAACGAAATATCATCCTGACGGCTGAAAATGAGCCGCAGCATACGAATCTCGTGCGTTCCAGGAAACAGGGCGGTTGTGGCCTCGACGCCTTATGGAACGACGATTTCCATCACAGTGCGCTTGTGGCTCTGACTGGCCGCAACGAAGCATATTACAGCGATTACAAAGGCACGCCCCAAGAGTTCATTTCGGCGATCAAATACGGTTATCTTTATCAGGGCCAGTGGTATAAATGGCAGCGGCAACGTCGGGGAACAAACGCGCTTGACCTGAACCCGAACGCATTTGTCACATTCATTCAGAATCACGATCAAGTTGCGAATACTGCCCGCGGCGAGCGCCCCAACATACTCGCAACCGCGGGCCGATACAAAGCCATGACGGCGCTGCTCCTGCTGGCGCCCGGTACACCGATGCTGTTTCAAGGGCAGGAGTACGCCGCTACGACTCCGTTTCTTTACTTTTGCGACCATCATGCCGAGCTAGCCAAAACCATCCGTGAAGGCCGCGGAAAATTCCTGGCGCAGTTTCGCAGTCTTGCCTTGCCGGAGATGCAACACGTGTTTGGCGATCCGGGTAATCCGTCTACATTCGAAGCGTCGAAGCTCGACTTTTCTGAACGGCAGAAGAATGCTGCTATGTACTGCCTCCATAAGGACCTGATAAAACTTCGCCGGGAAGATCCTGTATTTCGACAGCAGCGGCCGCGCGCGATAGACGGCGCCGTGCTTTCCTCAGGTGCGTTTCTGCTGCGCTATTTTGGCGGCGATGATTGCGACCGGCTTCTCCTGATCAATCTCGACCGCGATCTGCATTGCGATCCCGCGCCTGAACCGCTCCTGGCGCCTCCAAATAATTCGCGCTGGATCGTCATGTGGTCAAGCGAAGATCCCAGATACGGCGGCTACGGCACTTATCCTCCCGAAACCGAAGACAACTGGCGGTTGCCTGGAAATTCCACAGTCGTCCTTCGATCCGAACCACTTGAATTAGTTGATTCATGAACTATCCGATTCGCATTGTTAAAGGATTCAACGCAGACAGGCCGCCCGACCCCCACCTCGATCGGGAATGGCTCGTCACCAACGGTATTGGCGGCTATGCCTCCGGCACGGTGGCCGGGCAGCTTACACGCCGATATCACGGACTTCTGATTGCCGCCCTACCGAATCCATTGGGCCGTTACATGATGCTGAACGCGGTTTGTGAGCATATAAAATTGCCGGGCGGCGAATTTTTTGCAGGACCACGCCAGCTGACGGATGCCGCGCCGGATGCTCACTTAATTGCAGAGGAGTTTCGTCTCGAAGCGGGCCTGCCCGTCTGGACGTTTCATACCGCCACATGGACCCTCGAAAAGCGCTTACGACTGCCCAACGGGCAAAATACTGTCCTGCTGACTTATGAGTTGCTCGCCGGGCCCACGAGCGTTGAGCTCGAATTGCATTTCTGGGTCAACTTTCGCCCGCACGACGCTCCAGTGAGCGCGAAGCCATCCGGACATTTCGCGCTCACAGCTCAAGAGCAAGGGTACGAATTGACGGGTGATCCGGATCAGCCCACGTTACGCCTTACGATGCCTGACACTACCCTGTTGTTCCATCGCCGGACCGTGACTGACCTTCTCTATGAGACCGAACAAAGGCGAGGATATGACTCGTCAGGTTCGCTATTCAGCCCCGGTTGTTTCGAAACGCGCATCTCTCCGGGTCAGCAGACGACCTTTATTGCCTCGGCTGAATCGTGGGCTACGATGTTAGCTCTCGCTCCTGCTGAAGTCAATCGCCTTTCGATCCAAAGGCGTCAGGCGCTGCTGCAAATGGCGGTGCCGGCTCTTCGAGAGCAAATAGGGGCCGAACTTGTGCTGGCCGCGGATCAATTCGTAATTAAGCCGGCAGGGCGCTGTGAGGATGAAGTTCGCGCTACCGCGGCAGGCGACGAGGTTCGTACGGTCATCGCTGGTTATCACTGGTTCACTGACTGGGGCCGAGACACCATGATCAGTCTCGAAGGCCTTACGCTCACCACCGGGCGGTTCGCCGAGGCCGGATGGATCTTGCGCACTTTCGCTCACTACGTGAAATACGGCTTGATCCCGAACATGTTTCCGGAAGGAAAAAAAGACGGCCTTTATCACACAGCCGACGCCAGTCTATGGTTCTTTCATGCAGTTTCCCGCTACTTGGCCCTCACGGGCGACCAACTTACCCTGCAATTGATCTTGCCGGTTCTGGAAGGAATCGCACAGGCACATCTGCGCGGCACGCTGTTTGGAATTCACGTCGATCCGGCGGACGGGTTGTTACGTCAAGGGGCGGAGGGCTACCAACTAACCTGGATGGATGCCAAAGTCGACGATTGGGTCGTGACCCCGCGGCGCGGGAAGGCCGTCGAAATCAATGCGCTCTGGTATAACGCGTTGTGCTGTCTTGCATCCTGGATGAACCAGATTCACGGTGCGGGTGCCGGCGAGCCGTACGAACGAAGCGCGGAGCGGGCAAGACTATGTTTCAACCAGCGCTTTTGGTGCCAGGAACGCGGCTATCTCTACGATGTGGTCGATGGAGAGAACGGCGACGATGTCTCCTGCCGGCCCAATCAAATTTTCGCTCTGTCTCTGCCCAATCCGATTCTCGACAAATCGCGCTGGCAGGCGGTGATGGATGTGGTGACCCAGAACCTGTTGACACCGGTGGGATTGCGCTCACTCAGTCCTTCCGATCCTCGATACAAGAGCCGCTATGACGGCGACCTGCGTTCTCGGGATGCCGCCTATCATCAGGGCTCGGTCTGGGGTTGGCTCATCGGCCCGTACATTGATGCGTGGTTAAAGCTTCACCCTGGGAAAACATCTGAAGCACGTCAGTTCCTCAGTGGATTCCCACCGCATCTCGACGAAGCCTGTGTAGGCTCAATCAGTGAGATCTTCGATGGAGAGGAACCGCACGTACCTCGCGCTTGTATTGCCCAAGCCTGGAGCGTGGCCGAAGTTCTTCGCTCCTGGGCGAATACCGCCTAATCGGCCTTTAAAGCGTCGAGAGCTAGGTTCAATCGGAGGACATTGACGCGTGGCTCACCTATGAGACCAAGGTCTCGTGATTCCGTTACTGAGGCGATCAGCTTGTCCACAACTGGCCTGCTTAGATGTCGGGCCCGTGCAACGCGCATTAACTGCGCCTCGGCATTGGCGATGCTGATGTCGGGATCGAGCCCGCTCGCCGACGCCGTCAACGCATCCGCCGGAATCGGCCCCATATAGTCGGGGTTATCTTTGTGGAACTGGCCGGCTGCCGCCTTTACGCGGTCATAGAGCTTTTGATTGGTCGGGCCAAAATTGGATCCGCTGGATGCCGTGGCATCGTAGCCGTTTCCCGCCGCCGAAGGACGCGGATGGAAATATTCGGGGCGGGTAAAATTTTGCCCGATGAGCCCGGAGCCAAGAATCTGGCCCTGCCGTTGGATCAGGCTTCCATTCGCCTTTTCCCGAAAGAAAAGCTGGCACAATCCGGTGACGACTCCCGGGTAAATAAGACCCGTCAACACAGTCAATAACGCCGTCATACGCAGTGCAGGAATTAGTTGTCGCAGCATGTTCATCATCGCCCCCTATACCAGATGCAATCCCGCTAGAAGCCTGTCAATCAGCCAGATGCCTGGAAACGGTGCGAGGATGCCGCCGGCCCCGTAGATCAACACATTGCGCCGCAGTAGCGCGGCCGCCCCTACAGGCCGGTATTTCACGCCCCGTAGAGCGAGAGGCACTAGCGCGATGATGATCAAGGCGTTGAAAGTCACTGCTGCGAGTACTGCGCTCTCGGGCGTGCGAAGATGCATCAGATTAAAGCGCCCCAGCGCCGGATAAGTCGTCATGAACATTGCCGGAATAATGGCGAAGTACTTGGCCACATCGTTCGCAATCGAAAAGGTGGTGAGTGCGCCGCGCGTGATCAGCAGTTGCTTGCCGATGGCAACGACCTCGATCAGCTTGGTGGGATTGCTATCCAGGTCCACCATATTGCCCGCTTCCTTCGCCGCAGTGGTGCCCGTGTTCATGGCAAGGCCCACATCTGCTTGTGCCAGTGCGGGTGCGTCATTAGTGCCGTCGCCGGTCATGGCCACCAGCCGTCCTTCGCCCTGCTCGCGCTTGATATAAGCGAGCTTGTCCGCCGGAGTAGCCTCGGCGAGAAAATCGTCTACACCAGCTTCGCCCGCAATGGCAGCCGCGGTAAGCGGATTGTCGCCGGTGATCATTACGGAACGAATGCCCATCGCGCGCAATTGGCCGATGCGCTCCTTCATGCCGCCCTTCACGATGTCTTTGAGATGTACGATGCCCAGTGCGCGTTCGCCGTCGGCAACTGCAAGCGGAGTACCGCCGCTGCGTGAAATGCGGTCCGAGCTCTCATCAAAATCGGCTGGAAGCCTCCCGCCAAGCTCTTTCACAAAATTTGCAATCGAGCCCGCCGCGCCTTTGCGCAGCATGCGCCCATCGATATCTACGCCACTCATGCGTGTGTATGCGGAAAAGGGTATAAAGTGTGCTTCATGTTCCGCAACTTCACGGCCACGCAGGCCATATTTTTCTTTGGCCAGAATTACGATACTGCGGCCCTCCGGCGTTTCGTCGGCGAGACTGGCCAGTTGTGCGGCGTCGGCTAGTTCGGCCTCCGTGCAGCCCGTAAACGGAATGAACTTGACCGCTTCCCGATTCCCGAGTGTGATCGTACCGGTCTTGTCCAGAAGCAGCGTATTGATATCGCCTGAGGCCTCTACCGCTTTACCGCTCATCGCCAGCACATTGTGTTGCATAACGCGATCCATACCGGCGATGCCGATTGCCGAGAGCAGCCCACCTATAGTGGTTGGAATCAGGCACACCAACAGCGAAACCAGCATCGCGATGCTCGGCGCGTGTCCACTGCCGGTCGCGCTCACAGCGTAGAGAGCGAATGGATGCAGCGTCGCGACCGCCAGAAGGAAAATCAACGTCAGCCCGGCAATCAGGATATTCAGGGCAATCTCATTCGGTGTCTTTTGACGTTCCGCGCCCTCTACGAGCGCAATCATTTTGTCGAGAAAGGTTTCGCCTGGATTTGAGGTGATCCGTACCTTGACGTGGTCGGATAAGACCCGCGTGCCCCCTGTTACCGCGCTGCGGTCGCCGCCGGATTCGCGGATTACCGGCGCACTCTCACCAGTGATCACCGATTCATCCACTGTGGCGATTCCATCGATCACCTCACCATCCCCCGGAATCAGGTCCCCGGTCTCCGCCACTACGACGTCTCCTGAACGCAATTTGGATGCGGGAATGATCTCGATCTTGCCGTTTCCCAAAATGCGCTTCGCAAGCGAATCGGTCCTCGTCTTCCGTAGCGTATCGGCCTGCGCCTTGCCTCGCGCTTCCGCCATCGCTTCCGCGAAATTGGCGAACAGCACGGTAAACCACAGCCACAGCGAGATCTCAATCTGAAAGCCGATCTGCCCTCCGTGCTTGAATAAGTCGCGGATAGCGAACAGCGTCGTTAGCACCGCGCCCACCTCCACCACGAAGATAACGGGGTTTTTCACGAGTCCTCGCGGATCGAGTTTTCGGAAAGAGTCTCGGGTGGCGCGCTGCACGATTTCGCGGTCAAAGAGCGGACGTGCACGAGTTAACTTCGCCGGCAGGACCGATGCTCCGGTCGACGAAACAGGCGGATGCTCTATAGTTGTCGGCATAAATCAACCCCAAACCCCCAATAAAAGAACCGAAAATAGTTTGCCGTCCTGCATCAGGTAATGCTCGACGATAGGCCCTAGCGCCAGTGCCGGGAAAAATGTGAGCGCCCCGACCAGGACAACTGTGCCCACCAACAGGCTCACAAAAAGTGGTCCATGGGTTGGAAACGTGCCACTGGTTGCCGGTATTTTCTTTTTGCGCGCCAGGCTGCCAGCAGCTGCGAGAAGGGGGATCAAGAATAGAAATCTTCCGATCAGCATGGCGAAACCGAGCGTTAGGTTGTACCAGGGAGTATTGGCGCTCAAGCCGGCGAAGGCACTGCCGTTATTACCGGTCGCGCTCGAGTACGCATATAACACTTCGCTGAAGCCATGCGGACCATTGTTGTTCAAACCCGCCCCGGCGGACCCCGCGGGATTCACTAACAAAGAAATGGCTGCAATCACGAGAATGCTGAACGCCGTGGCAATTAGCGCGAGCATGGCCATCTTCACTTCCTTTTGCTCGATTTTTTTCCCGACGTATTCCGGTGTGCGGCCTACCATCAGTCCGGCGATGAACACCGCTACAATCGCGTAGAGCAGAATGCCGTACAATCCCGCACCTGCGCCACCGAAGATCACCTCACCCGTCTGGATATTGAAAAGTGGCACCAGTCCGCCTAGCGGCGTGAAGCTGTCATGCATACCATTGACTGCCCCGCAGCTGGCATCTGTGGTAACCGTGGCGAACAGAGCCGTCGCGGCGATGCCAAAGCGTGTCTCCTTCCCTTCCATGTTGCCGCCCGCCTGCGTGGCCGTGGCCTGTGCTTGCACGCCGAGATTCGCGAAGCTCGGATTACCATTCTGTTCGGCCCAATAGCAAATGAACACTCCGATTAGGAACATCGCTGCACAGGCGGAAAAAATGGCCCAACCCTGTCTCCTGTCTCCCGTCATCACGCCGAATGTATACGTCAAGCCGGCCGGAATCAAAAAGATCAACACAGTTTCAAGCAGGTTCGAGACAGGAGTCGGATTCTCAAACGGATGCGCGGAATTTGCATTGAAGAAGCCGCCCCCGTTTGTGCCGAGCATCTTGATCGCTTCTTGCGAAGCGACCGGACCCTGCGCGAGTACCTGCTTTGCACCCTCCACCGTTTTGACCGCCGTGTAGGGATGCAAATTCTGAATCACGCCCTGTGGACAAAGGACCAGCGCTGCAACGAACGAAATCGGTAGCAGGAGATAGAGAACGCCACGTGTCAAGTCGACCCAAAAGTTTCCCAGGCTGTTCATTTTCTGCCGCGCAAAACCGCGCACCAGCGCGATCGCGACGGCGATTCCTGCCGCCGCCGAGGCAAAATTCTGCACCGTCAGCGCGGCCATTTGAACCAGATAGCTGACCGTCGACTCGCCGCTATAGGACTGCCAGTTTGTGTTGGTTGTGAAACTGATGGCCGTATTGAATGCCAGATCGGGTGAGACCTGTCTTGCGCCGAATCCCTGGGGATTCAGTGGCAGAATACCCTGAAGCCGCTGAAGCAGATAGACAAACAGAAAACTAAAAATGCTGAAAGCGAGCAGAGAGGCAGCATATTGCGTCCAGCGTTGTTCGGTCCGCTCGTCGATTCCCACCAGTTTGTAAGTCCACACTTCAAGCGGCCGTACCACAGGGTGCAGAAATGTACGCCGGCCATCGAACAACTGGGCCATGAAAATGCCCAGCGGCTTCGTCAGCGCCAGGATAATCGCGAAGTAAACAGTAATTTGTAGCACTCCGTTGGTGGTCATGACGTTAGAATTTCTCCGGTTTCAACAACGCGTAAATCAGATAGGCGAACAAGAGGAGGGCGGCAAAGCCCCCAATAACGTAGTCCATAGGCACACTCCCTTCAGAGCCGGTCGCACGCTTTCGTAAACAACCAGCACAGAACGAAGAAAAACACGGCGATCAGGATGTAAATCAAATCCAGCACGATTCCACGATAATTGCCGCCGCCTAAAGAAGTCATAAGGAAAGGCTCAGGATTTCATGGGTAGCCCGACCGGCAGGCATGATATCCTTCGAGTGTCCGACGTATCCGCAACAAGGGGACGTAGTTCAGTTGGTTAGAACGCCGGCCTGTCACGTCGGAGGTCGCGGGTTCGAGCCCCGTCGTCCCCGCCATTCCTTTAGAGATTTAGCGCGTGTCGATGAGAGCGTTTGTCAGAAAATACGCTTTTCTCTCACCGCTCCTGTATGACTTGCAGCAGTCGTGCCGATATCGAGCCTGGGGCTTCCGTACACCCGTGGTGCATGAGCGCGACTTTCTGTATTTCCGAAGGTTCGCCTCACAGAAGCCGCTTTTCCTGGATGTCGGAGCAAATAATGGCCAATCAATCCTGAGCATAAGGGGAATCATTCCAGGTGCCCGGATTGTATCGTTCGAACCAAATCCGAAATGCTTTGAACGCATCAGGCGCTTAGCTCACGGGAAGAGCAATATTGAATTATTTAACTGCGCCCTCTCGTCACAAGCGGGCAGCCTGATCTTACACATTCCCTCGGCGAAGGGATTTACCTTCTCGCAGCTTGCTTCGCTTCATGCGCCCATTTTGAGCGAACTAGCTGCTGAATTGCGCAGAGATGGGTTTGCGTTTGTCTCCGAAACGAACCTTGTTATCGAGCAGCGGTCGGTCGATGTACGGACGCTTGATTCATTCATGCTGCGCCCGGACGTCATGAAGATCGACGTCGAAGGTGCGGAGTTGGAAGTGCTCGAAGGAGCTCGTGAGACCCTTCAAAAAGCAACGCCGATATTACTCATAGAAGGCTGCGCCAAAGCCTCCATAACGAGCTATCTTCGTAGCTTCCACTATGTCCCATTAAGTTACGATGCGAATCGCGACGAGCTCTACCCATTTCGAGAAGCGAGCCTAAATACATTTTTCATTCCGAGCACTACTGAACTCACCCGCGGCTAACTGCTCTCTTTGGCCGTTCCTACGTCAAAGTCTGCCGGCTGTCTACGATACTGGATCTATGACGCCCGCCCAGCCAGCCCCGAAGGTACAGCTCACCAACTCTGCGGATTATCGCGAGCGATACGCCAACAGCGTGCAGATGCGTGTGAGTCTATGGGACTTCTTTCTTCTTTTCGGCACCATCAATCAAACCGCTCCTGACGCGGTCACCATTCAGAACTATCAAGGCATTTTTCTCAGCCCACCTCAAGCCAAGGCGCTTTCGAACCTCTTGCTGCAGAACTTGAAGCAGTATGAATCGGCCTTCGGGGAAATTCGTTTGGAAACACAACAGGGAACAGGCGAGAGCATCCAGTAGGCAACCGCGCCTTGAGTATGCCAGTCCAGCGCCGGCGGCACAGGCATTCTGCAAAAAAGCGGCGTCGCTATCTGGCGGTTTTCTTCTTGCTGTTCGCCGTCCCATTGTTCGCGATTCATCTGGGGCTTCTCACGCTGCCCTTTTTCTGGGACGAACAGGGGCAGTTCATCCCCACCGCGCTGGACCTGCTGCGCAAAGGCGCGTGGGTTGCCCGATCCACCGTCCCAAACGTCCATCCGCCGGGCGTAGAGGTATATCTCGTCGCCTGGTACAAACTCCTCGGATTTTCTATACCGGTGACGCGCGTCGCCATGCTGCTGATAGCAAGCTTCGGTTTGCTCTTTACGTTTCTTCTCGCGATCGAACTAAGCAATGAAGCGAAAGGCGCGCCGGCAATCCTTCCTCCCTTCCTGCTATTGGTTTCGCCGCTGTTTTACACGCAGAGCATGATGGCCCAGTTGGACATGCCGGCAATGGTCCTTACTCTGCTCGTCCTGGTCCTCTTCATCAAACAAAAATATGGCTGGGCCGTGCTCGCTTCTGTGTGCCTGGTGCTTGTGAAAGAGACCGGTATTGTTGTTCCGTTCGTGGCCTTTCTTGTGCTCGTATGGCGGCGCGAATTCTTGCGCGCTGCTTGGTTCATTGCCCCCGCCGTCGCGCTTGCCGGCTGGCTGGTTGTGTTGCATCGCGCTACTGGATACTGGCTGGGCGATCCGGGCTTCGCCCACTACAACGTGGCCTACGCCCTTAATCCGGTTCGTATGGCTTTATCGTTTGTGCGGCGCATCTACTATTTGTTTTTCGCCGAGTTTCGTTGGATCGGCACTTTGATTTTGCTCGTCACCGTCAAGAAATGCGAGGCTCTTCGGACGCCCGGCTGGGCCGTAACCACCGCCGCATCGGTTTTTACGCTGCTACTGGTATCAATACTGGGCGGCGCCGAACTCGAGCGCTACCTGTTGCCGGTGCTCCCCGTGTTCTACATCGCCGTAAGCGTTGCCATGACATCCCTGACCAAAAAAGTGATGCTCCCGGCTGCTGCGGCGCTGCTCATTGGCCTGGCGGCAAACATTTTCTGGAATCCGCCCTATCCTTTTCCATACGAAAACAATTACGCCATGGTCGATTTTGTGCGCCTACAACGAATCGCCGCCGGTTTTGCGGAACGGCATCTCGGTGATCGTACGATCGCTACCGCATGGCCGTATACGGCGGCACTCGAGCATCCCGATTATGGATTCGTGACTCGCAAGCTGAACGTCATAGAGACCAACGATTTTCATCTTGCTTCTATCCAGACCATCCCGGCCGCGCGATTCGGCGCGCTCATCACCTACACGCGCACCTGGGCGCCGGAGAATGGCGTGATCTCGCTCGACATCGTCCGGAGATTTCTGTGGAATTTCTACCAATGGGAATCTCCGATTACCACTGAGGAATGCCTGAGCCTGGGCTTGCACCCGGTCATTTCCTGGAGTGCCCGCGGGCAAACCATCGCCGTCTATACACGAGGCAACAACTGAGTGGCCGATAGAACCCGGCACGCCTGGTGGGGCACGGCGGGGCTGTTTCTGGTACATGGCCTGGTCGTCTCTACCTGGGTCTCGAGAATCCCCGCCATTCAAAGTGCGTTGCAGCTCGCGAACGGCGTGCTCGGTCTGGCGCTGCTGGCTTCCGCACTCGGCGCAGTTTCGACGATTCCAGTGGCGGGCTGGGCGGTCACACGATATGGAAGCAAGAAGGTCACGACGGCCGCGAGCCTGGCATTTTGTCTGAGCCTCGTATTGCCCGCGTTGGCCGCGAATGCGATCAGTCTCGCCTGCGCGCTTTTCATATTTGGCGGCCTTGCGGCGGCCATGGACGTTTCGATGAATGCGCAGGGTGTCGAAGTGGAAAAAGCGATGCGCAGCCCCACCATGTCGCGTTTTCATGGAATGTTTAGCCTGGGCGGCATGCTCGGTGCGGGTGCCGGTGGAATGGTCGCGGCACGCGGGATTGGCGCTCTGCCGCACTTTGCAGTCAGCGGGGTCACAAATGCCTTGGGCATCATCGCAATCTTCGGGCTGCTGCTTGAAACGCACCTCGCTGTTGGAACGGAACATCGGCTGCCGCTTCGCAAGATCCCGCGCGTTTTGCTGGCGTTGAGCGCAATCGCTTTCTGCATCCTCCTCGCCGAAGGCGCGATTGCGGATTGGACTGCCGTCTATCTGCGGCAGGTCCTGCACGCCGGTCCGGGAACTGCTGCTGCAGGTTATGCCGTGTTCTCCGCCGCCATGGCGGTCTTTCGGTTTCTGGGCGACGCGGTGACCGCCCGGCTCGGACCGCTGCGCACGCTGCGCGCCGGCAGCTTAGTGGCAACGGCAGGATTGCTGATCGCGATGTGCGCCTTCTCGGCGGCTTGGTCGCTTCCGGGTTTCGCGCTGGCGGGGGCCGGCTTCTCCGTCATCATTCCGCTAGTCTTCGGTTCCGGTGGTCGCGTCGAAGGCATCAGTCCCGGAGCAGGTATCGCTACCGTCACTGGCATCGGCTATGCAGGCTTCATCGTGGGACCGCCCGCCATCGGCTTCGCATCACAGCTCGTAACGCTGCGCTATGCGTTAGGAATTGTCGTAGCGTGCTGCCTCATCTCGGCGCTGCTGGCGAAATCGGTCGGGAGCCTTGCGCATAGCCCGTCATCTCCAGATACCCCGCCCCCCGGATCGGCCGGTCCGCCTTCTGGCCTGTATACGTGACTGCGCCTTCCCAGTAAATGGGTGACACGCTGTTGGCCGCGAAAAGTTCCTGGTCGTCCACGGCGGTGCGTTCCGAGAGATGCAATCGCAGCGAGGGAATAGCGATGTCCCAAGCGATGGGATACTCCGCGCCGGAGTGAGGGCTCTTCCAAAGACGCACCGGAGAGATCGAAAATTGTGTGCTGTCAAAGTGACGTGCCGCACCGTGCGCGTCTATGTATGTTCCGGACGACAACGCCAGGTTCGAACGAACACGATACAGCATGATTTCTTCACCGTTGTCCAGTTGTATGGAAAACCAGTCCCAGGCGCCAAGTTCGCCGCCCGTTGGTCTGTTGAAGAATTCATGATCCATCCAGGCGAGCCCTCGCAGTGGCACAGTCTGTCCATTCCACTGCAACCTTCCGGCAGCCGCCAGGCGCGAGAACGAAATGTAGGGCGATTCCTTGCGGTGAATCACGAGTGGCTTTTCTGGCCGCAAATCTAGAGTGAGAGTGAAGCGATCGCACACCGCTTGCAATTCCTGATCCTCGGTCGCCAGCGACTTCCACCGCACGTGCCAGTTGCCGTTCCAATACTCATGGCTGGCCAAATCCGCTCCCGCCAAACCCGGACCCGCGCGATTTAGGCGCTCCAGATGATAGAAACGGCCCTTGTCAATATCCGTAAGAGCCAGGTGCGCCAGGTAAATCTGATCGGCGCGCCATGTGCCGGTCTCGCTGGTAGGCGGTTCGGTAGCTTGGCGAAAGAAGGTAAGTTCAAAACCGAAACGGTGATGATCAGGAGCCTGCACGTTCCCCGTGTAGTACCACCACTCGGTCTGAAAATCGGGATGGTTGAAATGATCGCGAGGAAACTCGTAACGATATCCCGATGCCCCCAACGCGGCGGCTAATGCCCCGGCCAAAACACTACGCCTCATGAATAACCTCGATCGGATTCATGCGAACGGCTGTCCGGGCAGGAAACAGACCCGCCAGTACGGTAGCGACGTAGACACCGGTCAATGCCGCCAACAACATCGCGACAGGCCAATGAAACTGAATGGTCCAGCCGAAGGATTGCTTGTTAATGACAAATATCAGGATGAGCGAGAGCAATATTCCCAGCATCAGCCCGATGCCGTTTGCCAGCAAACCGAGCAGGCCCGCCTCAAACAGAATGATGCGGCGCACTTGTGATTGCGCGCCGCCCAAAAATCGGATCAACGCCAATTCACGCCGCCGGTCGATGACCATGGCCAGCAGCGCGCCGGCAATACCCATCACCGCGACCGCGATCGCTACGGCCTCGAGCGCGTACGTGATCCGAAACGTTCGATCGAAGACTTCGAGTGCGCCGCGCCGCAGCCGCGCATTGGGCGACAGCAAAATGCCTCGCCCTCCGATGATTCGGGCGATCCCTTCGTGAACTGCTGTGGCATCGGCCCCGGAGTTCAGATAGACCGCAATACTGGAAACAGCGGGATCCGGCAGATACTTAAGCAGCATCCTCCGGCTCAACAGGACGAATCCGCGCTCTGTCGAATAGTCGTAATACACGCCCACCACTCGAAACGGACGATTCACTCCGGCAAGTGGCAATAGGATCTTACTGCCTGGCCCGACATTGCGCTTATTGGCGAAAGGCTCGCTGACCACGCATGTATCTCCCGTCTCAAGTTGCGCAAAAATAGAGGCGCGGTTTTCTCGCG
>Ga0157369_10002857_pt1 | contig 20629 bp, 15 predicted proteins | sample C25metaG_FD_113461 | JGI IMG/M metagenome (GOLD analysis project Ga0157369, IMG submission 113461) | Corn rhizosphere microbial communities from Kellogg Biological Station, Michigan, USA - C2-5 metaG | ecosystem: Host-associated > Plants > Roots > Rhizosphere > Soil | place: USA: Michigan...
AGATGCTCTTGTTTCCAAGCCAGGTACTCCTAAACTCGCTCGGATCAAGGAAAACGACAGCCTTATGGATTTGCCTGTCCATCATCTGGAAGTTCACCTTGAGGCTTAACTCAGCCGCCAAATCAAAACACTCTGCATCGTCACCAATAAAAATCCCGCGGAGTACAAGCTGCCCAGCAGTGTTCTTGCTTACGACAGTTTGGACATACACGATAGGCAATTCCGTGGCAAAGTGGTCGCTGGCATAATTGAGCACCCGACGCACAGGGGTGTCCGCACGTCCCATCATGCGCTCCATGCCGTACACGGCTCCCAGGAAATGGCTGCGATGAATGCCCATCACTCCGCCTGTCCCAACGAAGATGTTCTTGTTGTAGTTGGCCAAACCTACAACCTCGTGCGGCACTACCTGTCCTATGGAAAGAATCAGATCGTGCTCACCGTCGCGCAGCAGCTTATTCACTTGCGCGGGCCATGGATAATCCACCTTGCCCTCGCTTACTTCACGGACAAAGCCCCCAGGAACCTCGCCCAGTGTGACGATGCCGTTTCGCCAGTCGTGTACGCGGAAGAGATCACGCGGCGTCGGACCGTACATTGTCTGTATCTCATGGTCCGTCATCGCCTTATGTGTACCCAGAGCCGGCAGCACGTCTGCCAAAGCATCGCCGTAGTAATTCCAGACGAATTCTGTCAGTGGCCCCGCAAGGGAGTGCATGCGGGTGAAATCAGGCGGCACCGCCAAGACCTTATTGCGCTTACCGAGTTTGTCGAGCGCCTCAAAAAGAGCCGCCTTCGCCTCCGTCAGTGACAATTCAGTCGTCGGCGAACCGACTGCAAAAAATAAGCTCATGCGGACGATTCTACTCGTAGGCTAAGAACAAATTCATTGTGATCACTCCTCAGCAACATCGAACCACGCCGGCGAATCAAAGCTCCATTGGCTCACTCCAAGGGATCTGACGCTCTGGCATCATTCAAAACTCAGTGGAAACCGTTCACGAACCTCATATCGTACGGGAGCCCCAAGCAAGCTTTCATACAGGGCAAATTCATTGCACGTGAATCTCTGAAACGTGCGGAATTGACCGTTCTTTTCCGCGCCAACTGTGATTCCCTTTCTTCCCGACTGGCTGCCTTTTCGCGCCAGTGTGATGTGTGGCTGGTACGGTCGTTCCTGACGAATAAATCCACACGGCACCGTTGCCGCAGTTACGAGTCTTTCCAGATCGTCCAGCTTGGAAATACGCTTCACCCCGGCATAAAGAATTCCTACGCGCCTGAACGTGCCTATTTCCTCCGGAATGATCTCGACCGGGTCTGCCCGAATTTGGCATAACCGCCCTACGAGACACGAGTACTGCCGTGTAGTGGCGCTCCCCAAGAATTGCAGTGTGATGTGCCAGCTCTCCGGCGGAGACCAACGCAGGCCCTCCATACCCGGCCAAACGCGCATCTGCGCAACTACTTCGCCGAGTTCCCTCGAGGTATTCGGCGGGATAGGAACTGCCACGAACAAGCGCATACCTTCCAGCTTAGCGCGCCTGCCAGTCAGCAATTCGCGCTTTAAAATGGCTTATTGGCGAACTCTTTGCTGATCAATTCGCAAACAAAAAGGCCGCCGCCCTAGGGCGACGGCCTCGTGCAAAGCTCTTAGAAGTTGACGCGAGCAGCTAACTGCAGCAGACGCGGATCGTTGACTTGAGTCGTCACCTGACCTTGCTGCGCCGACCCAATCGATGTATTCGGCGCGCCGAACTGAACTCGATTGAAGAGGTTGAAGGATTCCGCACGTAACTGCAGGACGACGCGCTCCGATATGTGCGTTTCCTTGAAGAGCGCCAAGTCCCAGTTCGCAATTCCTGGGGCACGTAGGGTATTGTCGGTTCTCGACTCATTGCCAAACGCGAAGTTGCCTGGCGCCACGAAACAGCCCAGATTGAAGTACTTGTTCGGGGCGCTGCTGTCGCCTAACCGAGATTGGACGCTGCCATCCACCTTCTTCTTGCAACCCGCTACGACATTCGGTCTGGTCGTCCCGGAAAGCGAGTAGGTACTCACCGTGTTGGACGACATCGAAATACCAAGCGGATAGCCCTTTTGGAAAGTTGACACGCCATTCACTCCGAACCCTGAAACCAGCTTGTCCATCAGGCCACTCACGCCCGAACCAAAGTGCTGCCCGCGGCCAAATGGCAGGTAATAGACATAGCTGACGGTCAACCGCTGCCGGGAATCATAACCGGACAATGAGTACTCCTGGCTCAAGTCGTTCTGGTTCTGGAAGCCAGGGGCTCCGGTCGCCTCAAGCCAAGAGGTGAGCGAGTCGGCATTTGTCATCAGCTTTGAGTACGTGTAAGACCCGAGGATGATGCCACCCGCCGAGAAGCGCTTTTCGAGCTTCGCTTGTAGAGAGTTGTAGTTGCTTACGCCGATCCAGTTGCCAGTATTGGATATGGCGCCGTACTGAGGAAAGGGCCTGTACAGCTGGGTTGAGGAGATCGTTGCATATTGTTGGCTGCCTTGGGTGAACAGGCTCTGGTTGAACGGGTTCGTCACCGACTTTGTTAGGAAGCAGCTCGACGTAACAGTCGGATAGCAGCTTGGATCTTGCCGGGCCTGATCCAAATAGGTCTTCCGAACCTGATTGATGGAGTGGCTGGTCGGAAGATTCGTACCATTCAGACCTGCGTATGCAGCCTCGAGGGCAATGCCTTTCGGAAGCTGACGTTGGATAGCCACATTCCATTGCTGCGTGTACCCATTCTCTTCATACGCATTCCAGGAGTTAGCCGACCCGCCAAGTAACAGCTTCTGGTAGTTCGCATTCCGTCCCGGTGCGGGCGTAATCCCACCTGGGAGCGGATTGTCCAGAGTCGCATTCGGTGAGGCACCGGAATTAAGCGTAGTCACGGGGTTATTTGTGATGTAAGACAGCGGCGACTGAACTGGCGATTCTGGGAATTGCAGAATTGCCGGGATCACGAACTTACCCCAGCCCGCACGGATTACGGTGCTGTCATTCAAGCGATACGCGAGACCGATGCGCGGAGAAAAATTCGTCCAGTGCTCCGAGCGCTCGCCTTTATCCGGGTGCTGTGGCGAATTCACAAGATCATAGGCCCCTGTAATGGCCCGGCCGTTGATCGAAACCGCGCCCAGGACTGGGTTCACCTCGGTCGGATTGAACGTGGCAATTAGTTCGTGTCGCTCGCGCCACGTCCCTGGAATCTCATAGCGCACACCGATGTTGACCGTCAGCTTCGGCGTGACAGTCCAGTTGTCTTGTACATAGTAGCCCTGATAGTAGATCTGGCTCATCGTCGGAGGAGCAACCTGAATGACGCTTGCCGTCGATGCTTGGTCGATCATGTAACCCATCAGGAAGGAAGCGAACGGATAACCGCCGGCCGCATTATTCCCGAAAGACGACATGAAAGTATTGAACTGGAAGGAGCCGCCAGGACTGTTGTTTTGGAAGTACCGCATCTCCATGCGCCGGAGGTCCGCACCTGCCTGGATTGTGTGGGAATGCAGCGTTTTGATGATCGAAGGCGCAATCACATAGTTGTTGTTGATCGAGAATAAATAGCCAGAACTAACCGCATTAATCGTGGGGTTCGCAAGCCCGATAGTAGGAACTGTGGTCGAGTTAGTGACATTATTCAGCCCCGAGATGGTTCCCATGTAGCTCGGAAAACCAAGTTTGGTCTCGTCATACCCAAGTGTCCCAGGCGTACGAACATAGTTCCAGCGCAGGAACGAGAGCCGAAGCGAACCCACCAGCGACGGGTTGAACACGTAATTGTCGCCGACCACCGTCTGATATGTCTTGAAAGCCTCGGGTGAGATCGGGTCGCCGCCCTTCAGTCCATTGTTGTAGGGCATGGGCGCTATGTTGGTCGAGTTCCACTGCGTGTAACGAGCGAAAAGCCGTTGCTTCTGGCTCAGAACGAAGTCGAGACGCCCGTTGTATTGGTCATTGACGCCACCAGAACCGGAGTAAGTGACGAAGTTCGAGGTCAGACTACCGTTCGTGGGAGGGGCCCAATACGGGAAATTGAGCAGGTTGGTTGCAACCTTGCTCCATCGCGAGGCTGGTATGACATTGCCGGGGTAAGGAGTGCGTGCACCGGTGTATCCGGGGCAACCCTGGCCCGCAGAGGCAGTACCACCGCACGGGTCATAGATCTGCCCGGCTGTGGCCACCGTTGCCGCAGTCGATCCCGCCGGAGCGGTTGCGGCAACCTTGCAGAGATTTGTCGCTGGGTCCAGCGTGCACAGTTCCGAAAAGTTGCCTTGACGCATTTTTAGAGTCGGAACCGTGTAGTTGTACAGCCGCTTCTGCGCCTGCCGGTATCCCTGATAATCGAAGAATGCGAAAAGCTTGTCCTTGATGATCGGCGCGCCAATGTTTCCGCCAAACTGGTTCTGATGATACGGATTCTTCGCCAGCGGCGTTGCGGTGTGCTTCGCAAAAAACGGCGTCGCGTTCAGGTGCGTGTTGCGGATGTACTCATACAACGTTCCGTGCACCGAGTTCGTGCCAGACTTGCTCGTGATGTTGATAACGCCGCCCGTGTACATGCCATATTCGGCCGTGTTGTTGTTCGTCTGTACGCGGAACTCCTGCACCGCGTCTTGGGAAGGGACTAGCGATGTGACATTGCCGTAGGAAATGTTGACCGGAGCGCCGTCGTAGAGCGTCGAACTCTGGTTGGCCGTGCCTCCGCCAATCTGATAATTGCCCGCCGCAAACACGTTCTGGCCAGTTAGATTGCCTTGCGAACTGCCCTGCGGGACGACACCAGGAACCAGACCAACCAGCGCAAGAACGTTGCGACCATTCAAAGGCATATCCGTGACCGCTTTACCTTGAACGACCTGGCCCAGTGACGCGTTCTCTGACTGGATGATCGGCGCCTGTGACACGACCGTTATTTCTTCAGTCGCGCTACCTACCGACATCTGCACGTCTCGCCGTGTCGCAAGTGCTACCTGGACCTCGAGCGGGTTTTGCGTATACCGCTTGAAACCTTGAGCTTCAATCGTCAGCGTGTATTCGCCAGGCTGAACAGTAAGGAATTGATATTCGCCAGAAGGCGACACGGGGGATACCATCTTCGCTCCCGTGGCGTTGTTGACCAGAGTAACGTTAGCTCCAACGATGACAGATCCGCTCGGGTCCGTTACCGCACCCACCACCGAACCAGTTGTGCTCTGTGCGTCCGCAGTACTCCACGCGGCGCACAGAATCAAGAAACAGAATGCAACCAGCCTCAAAATTCGCATTATTCCTCCACCCACTACCCACACCGTGTTTGTTGTTCTCGGTTTACGCTGACTTCAGTTCAGAATCGTTCGCGTGCGCATGCAGCAAATAGCCATCAGCGAGCGGCTGTGCGCGCGTTGTGGCAGTTATTCAATGACCCGCTAGAGTGAATTCCCGCTTAGTTTCAACATTCGGTTGAAACTCGTTCAGCCTTATGTTTAGCGATCATTTCGCAATTTGTATTGCGTAATACGCAACAACGTCTCGATGGCGCAATCATAGCACCGTTCGAGGTACAGTTGTCCAGAGACAACTTGAGGAAATTTCAACCCTGATATTTCCAAGAAGGCTGGAGGATATCGCTACATGTCTTTATTTGCTAAAACCATGATTCCGTTGGCTACATTATGGTTTGTCATCGCACCAATATCAGGTGTTCATGCCGCGGATCAAAGCGGCGTCGCAAATACCACCATTCCTGTCAAAGTTGAACGGCTTGATCCCCGCTTCGACAAGTTGGTTCCTGCGGATGCACAGTGGACCCGCTTGGCGACCGGCTTCACCTGGGTGGAGGGCCCTGTGTGGACACGATCAGGAGATCTCATGTTCGCGGAGATCACCAGCAATAGCATTCGCGAGCTCAAACCCGACGGAACAGTAAGCATTTGGCTTCAGCCCAGCGGGTACCGTGGCACTACCCCATATGGCAGAGAACCGGGGACGAACGGAATGACGCTCGATCCCAAGGGCAGGCTTACCGTGGCTGGCCACGCAGCGCGCAACATCATGCGATTCGAAGACGGTGCACATGGTGTTGTCACAATCCTTGCTGACAGTTACCAGGGCAAAAAACTCAACAGCCCGAATGATCTCGTCTATGGCCCAGACGGTTCACTCTATTTCACAGATCCGCCCTATGGCTTGCGCACGCAAGGGGACCGCGACCCCGAGAAGGAGTTGAAGGTGAACGGAGTTTACCGGATCCGTAATGCCGTGAAGCACAAGCCTGGAGCACCTCCGGACCAGGGTGCGGTGGAACTGCTTGTCAGCGATTTGGAGCGGCCCAATGGAATCGCATTCTCTCCCGACCACAAGTGGCTCTACGTCAGCAACTCTCAGCCCGGCAAATGGATGCGTTATCCGGTCAATCACGACGGCTCGGTGGGTGCCGGAACCGTGTTTCTGAGCACCGGGGGGGATCGCCGCCCCGGTGTACCCGACGGCATGAAAGTCGATGTAAATGGAAATCTATTTGCCTCCGGCCCGGGAGGAATTTGGGTCATCGCTCCAGACGGAACGCATCTCGGGACCTTACTTACAGCAAAATCGACCGCAAACGTCGCGTGGGGTGGGTCGGACGGTTCGACACTCTACACAACGAGCAGCGATTCCATCTTCAGCATTCACCTCAATACCAAAGGATTGAAACCTTAGTCCTCGTCTCCAGCGGATCAGTCCCAGCGCAGTATGCGCTGGGATTCGATCTTCGCCGGATCCAGTTCAATTCCAAAGCCGGCTGCAGTAGGCAGCGGTAAATGTGCTCTCACCGGCGTGGGCGGCCTCTTCTCGAAATGGTAGTAGTGCCGCATCTTATTGATAAGGTACTCGCCGAGCGGAAACGTCATAGGCGACTGGCTCGCAATGACGTGTAACGCCGCATGAATACTGTGGCCGTGCGGAATTACGGGAACATCGTGGAGGGAGGCCACCGTCCCTATCTTTAGCAACTCCGAAATCCCGCCGCACCACTCAGGGTCAGCCTGCACAACCGACAGCGCTCCCGCCTCAAGATACCGGGACACCTCCCATCGTCCATAGAAGTGCTCGCCGCTCGCGATCGGTATCATTGTCTCGCGGCGTAAAGTGGCGAAACTCTCAATCTTCTCCGGATGGGCGATCTCCTCCATCCAGCGTGGCCGATATTTCTCCACCTGGTGAGCCCATGCAGCAGCGTAGGTCTGGTCCCACCCGCTGAATGCGTCGAACATCAGCTCCGTGTCGTCACCGAGAGTCTCGCGCAGCAAGCGGACGAGCTCCACGTTTTTCTGCATTCCTTCGGCGCCGGAACCCGGTCCGTATCCGATAAACCACTTCTGGTATCGGTATCCCTCTTGTTTCAATTTCAAACACTGCTTCTTGACCGCGTCCGGTTCGAGGGAAAATCCTAGGCAGCTGGCATACACCTCAACTGACTCTCTCGTAGGGCCGCCAAGAAGCCGGTACACAGGCGCGTCGTAGAATCTGCCCTTAAGATCCCAGAGCGCGTTATCCACCGCGCTGATGGCCATCAGAAAAAATCCGCTCCGGGAGTGGCGATTCGACCGATACATCTTGTCCCAAAGCATCTCTGTCGCGAGAGCATCCTTCCCCATCAGGAATGGGCGGAGATCGTCATATACGACGAATGCGGGCTCGCGCTCAATAGGTCCATATATTCCTTCCAATCCATCCTGAGTTCGGATTCGCAGGTAGATCGCGGAAGTCTTTACGTCCTTTTGCCCGCTTGGCTTATCTACATAGGGCCGCCGCCGCTCGTCGTCGTAAATCTCAATTGGATTGACCTGCCACTGACCATTGACTCCCGCCTCAGCCTCATAATGCCCATGGAGTTCCATCAGCTCTACCGCGGCGATCGCCTGCGGTTTGCCCTCTCGCTGGGTACGCGCGACCGCGGTTGCCTGCGCCCGTACGGTGTCTGGGATGCTCAGCGCCACTGCCCCAGCTGCCGCACCCCACAACATCTCTCGTCGATTCATGACTTACTCTCCTGTACGCACCTAAACAGTAGCAGGCCTGCGAAGATGAAGCACACCGCTGCTAGCTAATGATGATGCTTGAGTACGCGTCTCTCACGATAACGGCAGCAATTGCTGTACGCGAAGACACACGCGCAGGAAAAGATCGTAACGGGGCTATCACTTGTACTCAGGAAAATCGACGTCTTCAAACATTTGGTAGTTCTCAAACCCGGCTGGCGGTGCGAAGAAACACGCAACCTTCATCTCCTCGTCAGACAAGTTCTCGAGGATGTGAACCTTCCCTTTGGGAAACAGAACCGCACAGCCGGCCTTCAACGGCTCACTCTCACCGTCGATCAGAACCCGGCCGTAGCCATTCAAGACATAGATAATCTCTTCGCCGGCCGGATGCGAGTGGGCAGGTAACGCGCGACCGTGTGGCGCAACCCGGATGACGGCAAACGAACAATACTGGGCGCCAGTATTTTCCTTGGTGATGACCCACTTCAGTTGCCTGCCTTTGAGAGCCACTTCCTCAACTGTACTTTCATCAATAATCGGCAATGCCATCGCTCACCTCCTATGCTGGTATGGCTCGTTTCACCGCATCGGCAATGGCCGAAGGCGTCAGCGCAAAAGCCTCAACCAACTCCTCATACGTAGCCGAGTGGATGAACTGCTTACCGCCGTTTTTTGTGAGCGTGTTGATCGTGTGTACGCGCTTCAGCCCATCCAGACCCGCTTCGTCACGACACCGGTAGAGAGCCTTGAGGAAGTTTTGCCAGACATAGCCATTGTTTTGTTCGGCGAACAGCAGAGGTAAGCCGGTTCGATACAGCTTCACCAGCAACTCCTCATCGACTGAAGGCATGTCGACAACCATGACAGGAATTCCCTGTTTAGCGCAGAGTTCAGCCGCTGCAATCGCTTCGTGCACTCCCCGCCCGGTGCTCACAAGGATCGCTTTGTCGCTTTCGCTCTGACGCAGCACGTATCCTTTTCCGTACTCGAATTCGTAGTCACTGGGATAGAGCACAGGGGAACCGGTTCTCATCACCCTCACATACGTCAGTCCCTTATTGCCGCCCATAATCCACTTCATAATCGACAACATCTGTTGAGGGCAGGAGACGTCAATAATCTTCAGGTGGGCGACGGCGTCAAATGTTGTGTTGTCGTCATTTCCCATGTGCGTCGCACCGTTCGTGCGGGTTTCAAAGTTGGCTGCTGTCGCAAGGAACGTAAGGTCGAGGCCGTGTCCATCGCTCAGCCAACCGTTTGAAGCCTCGATAGCCTCAAGCCGCTCCTGATGACCGACTGCAATTCTTCGCATAACCTGCCAATTGAAAAAGGGGCAAAAAGTACTACACCACGCGTTGTAACCAAGTGCTGCGAAGGCCTCGCCGATCAGCATCATGTTGGCCTCGGCCACGCCCGCATTCATCGCTCTTGCTTGATCTACGGCCGCAATACCTGCCTCTAGGCCGCTCGTAGACGCCAAATCCGAGTCGATGGAAACCACTCGGCTGTCCACCGCAAACACCTTCATAGCGGCGGTAATTACCTCGGCAGCACTGTAACTTTTTGACATGTCGAACTTGGGTAATGCCGTCGCTTGGTAGCGAATCTGCTTATCCCTGTGCGGCACTCGCTTGGTCAAGGTCGGACCCAGAATCTGACTCAGGAATGGCTGCGACGGAGAGTCTCCTGTCGCAAGATGCATCCGCCCCGCTTCCTGCAACAGGATCTCCCGCATCTGCTCGCCGTCCGGGCTGCCGTCCACGTGATCCAGGAACGCTAGAAACTCCTCAACGCGCGCCGAACGCTGCTGCTGCTGCTGCGTCATCTCTTGTCCCAGCAGCGCATCGGGCACTGTAACCTTGTGCTTGTTCATGAAGTCGGAAAACGAACCGAACCCCTTTTTCGAGTTGCAAATGATTGCGGTTGGCCGGCCGTCACGTACTCCATAGCGGAAATCTTCTAACGCAGAGAAAACGCCTTGATAGGTGGTCGCGTCAACGTTGTGGACCTTCCAACCGAAGGAAGCGAACACTTCATCGAGACGCGGCATTGGATACAGGGTGCGATCATGGATATCCAGCTGCCCGTAATTTCGATCTACCAGCACACAGAGGTTGTCGAGATTATGCTGGCCCGCATACATCGCGACCTCCCAGCAGGAGCCTTCCTGTAACTCTCCGTCGCCGACCATGCAGTATGAGTCAAACCGTGGAGACGTACGTCCTGCGATGGCAAAACCTTGCGCAACACCGATACCCTGCCCCATCGGCCCGGTCGCGATCTGCACTCCCGGCAGCACCGGTCCCGGATGCCCATTCAACAAGCTCGTATGCGACCTGGAATTTTTCAGCACACCGGGGTCGAAATACCCCAACTCCGCATAGATCGATGCGAGGGCGGCCACTGCATGTCCTTTGCTCAGAGTGAACATGTCTTGCCCTCGCCGCGTCGGATCTTCAACATCCAGCCGGATAAAGCCGCCATAGTACAGCGCCACCAGAGGCAGGGTCGCCGAGAAGGCACCTCCCGAATGCAATCCCTTATCGACAGCATCGCGCGCCTGCAGCAAACTCAAAATGCGGATGTCCGAATCTTTGATCGCAAGCAGTTTGAGCAGACCTTCACGGAGCAATGCGTCGCGATGCAAATAAAGGTCTCGCGAGGGGATCCGGAGTTCGTGGGCGGCAGCAGTCGATGGGCTCATTACACCTTCTTTGTGTGCGTATTACGCAATACTCATTGCATAATCTGGCGAGAAGTATAAAAGTTTGAAATAACGGCAGTCAACGTATCAAGCTTGTTATCGAGTCTGGAGCTTGCAAATGCATGTCGCGATCATAGGCGGGACCGGTCACATTGGAAGCTATCTTACTCCGCGCCTGTTTGAGCTGGGGTGCAGCGTAATCTGTATCTGCCGCGGCGAAAAAACGCCTTACCGCAACTCTCCGGCGTGGAGTCAAATCTCCTACGTATATTGCGACCGCGACACAGAGGAGAGTGCCGGAAGCTTCGGCGAGCGGATCCGCTCCTTGAGTCCCGACGCTGTCATCGACCTGACCTGCTACACGCTCGAGAGCGCGATCCAACTGACGAACGCCCTACGAGGCAATGTGCAGCACCTCCTCCATTGCGGCACCATCTGGGTCCACGGACATTCTGTCGAGGTTCCCACAACAGAAAGCGCACCGCGCACGCCCTTTGGCGACTACGGCATTCGGAAGGCCGCCATTGAGCGTTATCTCATACGCGAAGCAGAGAGCGGGTTTCCGGCAACCGTTCTCCACCCCGGTCACCTCGTAGGTCCCGGCTGGAATCCGATCAATCCGCAGGGAAATTTCAATCCGGAAGTCTTCGCCACCCTCGCGAGAGGCGAAGAGCTCGCCCTGCCAAACCTCGGTATGGAAACAGTTCACCACGTTCACGCAGACGATGTCGCTCGGGCCTTCGTCTGTGCGCTCCAGCAGCGGGAGGCCGCTTTGGGGCAGGCATTCCACGTCGTATCGCCTCGCGCCCTTACACTGCGTGGGTACGCCGAACGCACCAGTGAGTGGCTGGGCCAGAAGCCCAGGTTGCGATTCGTTCCGTACGACGAGTGGAAGTCAGCAGTCGGCGAGCGAGATGCGCGCGTTACCTACGATCACATCTCACATTCGCCAAACTGCAGTATCGAAAAAGCTAGTGCTCTGTTGGGCTACACACCTCGTTACACATCGCTCGCAGCGATACAGGAGTGCATAGCCCATCTTCGCCCCTAGAGGGTTAATCACCGTGTCAGAACTTCCGCGACCACTCCTTGGGCCAGCGCTCGATCACGACTTTCTTGTCGGTGTAAAACTCGACCGCGTCCTTGCCCTGTCCGTGCAGCACTCCCATGAAGCTGTCGCGCCATCCGCTGAACGGGAAATACGCCATCGGCGCGGCAACACCGATGTTCACCCCGACATTGCCGGTCGGCACCTCGTAGCGGAACTTTCTCGCAGCTGCGCCACTAGAAGTAAAGATTGCTGCCGAATTACCGAATGCGCTCTGCGATAGAGTTGCGATCGCATCATCCAGTGTGTTGCTTTCATTCACCGTTAACACCGGACCGAAAATTTCCGTTCCCATTAGCGGATGCGAATACTCAAGCCCGCTGATGATCGTCGGCGCGATGAAGTTCCCTGCCCCTTCCATTTTCCGACCGTCTAGCAGCACTTTTCCGCCTTGGCTCAGCCCTTTATCGACCACGCTCAGTATCCGCTTCTTGCTTTCCGCATTGATTACCGGACCCATGGTTGTCTCGGCCTGCAGGCCGTCTCCGGTCTTGATCTTCGACGCAAGGTCAACCAGGGCCTTATTGAACGGTTTGGACGAGTCGCCAACCGCGACGGCCACCGAGACGGCAAGGCAGCGCTGCCCAGCACATCCAAACGCACTGTCACTGACGATTTTGGCCGTCATATCCATGTCGGCATCGGGCATCACGACGACGTAGTTCTTGGCGCCTCCCTGACACTGGACTCGCTTGCCATGTACCGAACCTTCTCCGTAGACATATTTGGCCACCGGAGTCGACCCGACAAAACTGATCGCCCTTACATCCGGATGATGCAAGAGTGTATCCACAGCAGCTTTGGCCCCGACCACCAGATTCGCCACGCCTTTAGGCAAACCCGTCTTCTCCAGCAGCTCAAACATAATCTTGGCAGTCAGCGGCACTCGTTCGGACGGCTTAAGGATGAACGTATTCCCTGTAGTGAGCGCATACGGCATAAACCACAGAGGAATCATCGACGGGAAGTTAAACGGTGTGATCGCCGCTGTGACCCCAAGTGGCTGACGGATCATGATCTCGTCAATGCCACGAGACACGTCCTCCAAATTGTAGCCCTGCATCATGGTCGGCATGCCGCACGATACTTCAACGTTTTCGATGCCGCGCTGCAACTCTGCCCGCGCTTCCGCCAGAGTCTTCCCGTTCTCCTGTGTCGTCAATCGTGCAATGTCATCGGCGTTCTCCAGCAGCAGTTCGCGAAACTTGAACATGTACTGAATTCGGTCCTGGGCCGGAGTCTTGCGCCAATCCGGAAACGCCGCTGCGGCGGCCTCGATTGCCCGCACAGTGTCCGCCTCGCTCGCCAAAGCGATATGTGCGAGGTTCTGCTGATTCGCCGGGTTGACGATGTCCACAGCGCTCTCGGAGGATCCCGGAATCCACTCGCCGCCAATGTAGTTTGCCTCTAAACTTGCCGTCGCTACTGCCATCGTATTTCCTCTCTCGCTGTTGCGTTCTCAATGTGTCTCATGCCAATGCACCATCGGCAGGCCAGGAAACGGCGCGCGAAAGTGCGGGATTCTCTGCCCACGAAGCGATCCGATATACGCGGTCTGCAAATCCGGGCCGCCGAACGTAACACTCGCCATCCATGGAGCTACGCCTCGCCCGGTCGCGAATAGAACGTCTTCTGTCACCCGGCCGTCGAGGAATTGCTTCTCCAAAGCGTCGACCTTAGCCGGATCTCCTTCATCCATCAGCACTCTCAGGTCTCCCTGTGGAGTGAGCACAAACAATTTATCTGAGTACACGCACGTACCCCATAGGTTGCCTGCGCTGTCGAATGCGATACCATCTGGCCACGCACCTTTTCCTAGATTACGCGGCCCGAAGATCTCACGCTGGCTCAACGATCCATCCTCACCGACCCGCAACCGGCTGATGCATCCGCCGGTTGTCTCCACCACGTACATATATTCTTCTTTCGCATCCATGCGGATCTCGTTTGTGAAATGAAACCCGTCTGCCACGATCCGGAACTTCCCATCGATATAGCGCGCAATATACCCATCCGGAAGGTCGGTACGCAGCGCATGCATCCAGTTTTTAATCCGAGTGGAAACCGTGATCCATATGCGCCCTTTGGAGTCGCGCAGCACGAAATTCACTTTCCCGATCGCTTCCCCATCGATGCTGTCGGCCAATACTTTTTACTCTCCGGTCCGCGTCATGATTTCGAGCCGGTCCGTGCCAAAGTTCGAGATCAGGATGTCTCCGTTCTCCGCAAACGCGAGCCCGTTCGGGAGCGTTCCCGTCAGATAACGGGACGCCTCCGAATCCGCGCTGGCGAAATGCTGCGAGATTCTTTGCGTTACGATCTCCTGCGTGCCGTCGTGACGCAGTCTTACCACACCGCCCCGGGAGTCTGCGGACCAGAGTGTGCCGTCCTTCTCCGCCAGGATGCATTCCGGCCGTTGCAGTCCCTCGCCAACATACTTCAGCTGTGAAGTATCTATCCCGAAATCCAGAATAGGATTCGCCATAGCCCCCTTCTTCGGCGCAATCTGTGCGCAAGGCGCGTTGCGTACTACGCAACAGCCATTGCAACATTACCACAGGCGAAGTCACACCCGCCACCGAGGTAGGACTGCGTCCCGACGAGACCCATCTCTGAAAGGTGGTGCCCCTAAGTGATTTCGACCGACTCCTCGTCCGTACTGAGCTGGCTGCCAATCTTTTGTGCGCACTCGAGTACCCGTACGGAATTCTGAGGATAATGATCCTTCAGGAATCGCGATGCCGGCGCAGAAATCCCTACTGAGCCGACGATCACGCCAGACGAGAGCCGGATCGGAGCCGCGACGCAGCGCACACCTTCCATGTACTCGGCTTCATCCAGCGCATATCCACGTTGCCGGATTCCAACGCATTCTTTCACCAGAGCAGGGATGGAACCGATCGTCGTCTTTGTGTAGGTCTCCAGCTTGTCGTTTCCAAAGATGGACCGCAAATGGGCTTCATCCGAATCTGCCAGCAACGCCTTACCGTGGGCGGTCGCATAGAGAGGAACCAGCTCACCTGTTTGCCCCGCCACCACAATCACGTGACGCGCGCGTACCGAGTCGATGAATAGCGCGTTCTTCCCTTCGCGTATGGCAAGATGTGCTGTCTCATTCAGGGACGTCGCGAGTGACTTGAGTTCCTCATGTGCCACACCCACCAGCATGTTGCCCCAGTCGTACTGGCGCGACAGCGTCCACATAGAAGATCCGAGAATATAATCCTTGCGACCGGCTGGGCTGGCGAGAAATCCTCTGCGACGCAACGTGTGTGCGAGACGGAACGCACTGCTGCGGTCAACCTCCAGCAACTCGGCCAGTTCGGCCAGGCTTACCGGCCGACTCGACTTTGCAACCGTCTGCAGGATCGTCAAACCTCGGTCGAGGCTTTGTATGAATGGAACCTGGGCGGGTCTCTTCGCCATGCACCTGTGCTCATGTCTGGCGGAATCGAACCCCAATTGACTCCAGGTAATCCCGGCTCTGCTTCACCAGTTGCTCGGGAGGTGTCGGAGCCATGTTCCGCCAATCGTTGTCTAATTCAACCATCACCATACCACTAATCTTGCGTCCTTCCATCATGTCGAGGATCGCAGGAACATTTACTTTGCCCTGACCGAGTGGGCAATACCCCAACAACCGATCGTTAGTGCCGGCGAAATCCTTCAGGTGCATATGCTGCACAATTGGTAGAAAGTCTTTGACCACCTTCACCGCGTCCTGACCACCCTTCGTCAACTGACCTACATCAGGTCCGAACTTCAGATGACGCGTGTCCACTGCCTCGAGCACGGCATACGTCTCGTCCCGAGACTCAATACAGGTTCCTGTGTGCTGGTGCAAAACCGGCGTGAGTCCCTGGCCTTCCACACGCTTTGCCAATTCATTCAACGTCTCAATGATGTTTGCCTTGTGTGCGGCGAAGTCGTAACTGTCACGCTTTACCGAATTGGGTCCCACCACAAAGATTCGGCCGTTGTACTTCTTAATCAGGCCGCACCACTTATCCGCTTTCGCCATCTCAGCGTCGCGCACCGACGGCTCTGTAAGGTTCACCGTGCAGTAACCAGAGACAAGCGGAAGGTTATTTTTGCTCAGCACCTGCCCAATCCCGCCAGTATCCTCACGCTTCGTCAGCACATCCCCGAAGGTTTCGAAACCGTAATACCCCAGCGACGCTATAGCTGCAATCGCGTCATCAACTTGATCATTCCGCCAAGTAATTCCAGTATGGCCGATTTGGATCTTGCGCACCTTCGTCTTTGCCGCAAACGCGGAAGTCATCGTAAGCGCTGCCGAACCGGCAGCCGCGCCGTACAAGAACTTTCGCCGAGTTATAGCGCCCACTAGAAAATCCTCCATAACGATTCGCTCGCCTCTAGAAGCCATGCGCGTGATGCAAGCAAGATTGCATTAGACGCAATCACTCTGCCCTCCAGAGCTATGCCTTGTCAAGGAACGTGGTAGTATCGCAGCGCCCTCGAGCGCCGCTCTGAAGCGCGTTAGTCATCGAAACAGCTGCCCAATCTATGCCTTGCGCTCCGTTGCTTGACGGCTAAAGAACGGCCAGATAGGATGCTGTCGTGGTTGCATTATACGCAACATCCCGGGCGTTTTGCGCAACAGCCGCATGCTAGCCCGCGTACACAATATTATCAGTCGAGGAGCTCTGCCCGTTTGCCTGATTACTCCAGCTTCGGATTGAAAGACAAAATTGCCATCGTTACCGGTGCCTCTCAAGGTATCGGTCGTGCGATCGCTATAGGGCTCGCTGAGGCGGGCGCCCACTTGGTGTTGGCGAAGTATCCCGGCCCGCGCATGGAAGAAATTCAGCAGGTGCAACGCGAGATCGAGTCTCTCGGGCGGAAGGCCCTCATCGTCCTCACCGACGTGAACAAGGTAGAGGACTGCCGGTCTCTCATGGAACAGTCCGTCGCCGCCTTCGGCCGAATCGATATCCTCGTGAACAATGCGAGTTGGACCGGCACCGGCGATGCTGTCGATGTAACGGAAGAGGAGTATGACAAGACGTTCGACGCGTCCGTCAAAAGCGTCTTCTTTGCCAGTCAAGCTGCCGGAAAGATCATGCTCGCTCAGGGAGGCGGCCGCATCATCAACATCGGCTCCAATTTCGGCGAGATAGCCTTCAAAAAACGCGCCGTATACGCCGCCGCGAAAGCCGCAGTCCATCACATGGCGAAGGCGTTATCGCTCGAGTGGGCTTCGCGGGGCGTGCTTGTCAACACCGTTGCTCCTTGCATCACGGAGACGGAGTCGCGCAAGAACATACTCGAGCGCCCGGGCTACAGAGAATGGGCAACCCAGGAGATGATCCCACGCGGTCGCTGGAATCAACCCGAGGACCTGGTCGGAGCAGTACTCTTCCTCTCCAGCGATTTCGCAGATATGGTGGTCGGGCATACCCTTATGGTGGATGGCGGCTGGACCATCCACTAGCAGAGGACTGTATCAACATCTCCACAGAGGACAAAGCAGAATGAGGCTCAAGGGCAAGATCGCCGTCGTAACCGGAGCAGGTCAGGGTATCGGGCGAGGCATCGCTGAGGTGTTTGCAGAGGAGGGAGCTGACATCGTCGTCAGCGATATCAATCTTGACTCCCGCACGGATGACGTCGTCTGTCGCATTCGCAAGCTCGGCCGTCGCGCAATCCCGGTAAAGGCAGATGTCTCCAAGCGCGCTGACCTGGAGCAGCTCTTCGAAACCGCATGGGAGCAGCTGGGCGCCGTGAGCATACTGGTCAACAACGCCGGTATTGAGACCATCGTGCCGTTCACCGAACTCACCGATCAGCAGTGGGAAGATGTGAATAACGTAAACCTCAAGGGTGAGTGGATGGCCTCGCAAATCTTCTGCAAGCGCCTCATCGCCGAAGGTCTGCCGGGTTCCATCGTCAACATCGGCTCCATCCAGGCGGGCCGGGTTCTTCCGGGCCGCACCCACTATGCGCCCAGCAAGCTCGCGGTTGAAGCTCTCACTCGCAACGCGTCAGCGGAAGTCGGTTCACACGGCATTCGCATCAATTGCATTCACCCCGGCCTGATCGAAACGCCGATGACTGACTGGGTCTTAAAGAGTCCCGACATCCTTCCTCAGGTCGTAGCGCAGATCTCCCTTGGTCGCCCCGGCAAGCCGTGTGAGATCGGTCGCGCTGCCGCCTTCCTCGCCTCCGACGACGCCTGTTACATCACCGGTCAGGCCCTCTATGTCGATGGCGGCTGGGTCGGCAAATAGCCGCGCTCCCACAAACGCAGAAGGCCGCCCAGCCGCGCGGCCTTTCTGCATTCTGAGTCTTCCCTGTCCAGCCTGAAACCTCACCGTTTGTGTGCCGAGGACTCCGGCAACGCAAACACGTAGTACCCCTGAGTTCGCTCGTCCGTAACGGTAACCTGCATCGGACCCCCCGCCGCAGGATCTTGTGGAACCTGGTCTCCCAGTTGTCCAACCCTGTCAGTGTTCGGACGCGCACTGATTGCCACATACTCGCGCCCATTCACTTGATACACAGTGGGTATTCCCTCCGGAGACGCCGGCACCTTAATCCCCGCGATCTCCTTCCCCGTATCCTTGTCGTAGACATGCAGGGTGGAATCCGACTTTGTCGGCACGATAATCAGTCCGCCCGCAGTCACGACTCCTCCTCCGCGCGGCCAGAAGCTGCCTGTGCCTTTGATTCCCCTCTCGGCGAGCGCTGATACCTCCCCAAGCGGAATCGCCCACTTGATTGTTCCAGAGGCGACATCGTAGGCCGTAAGGCTTGACCAGGGTGGATTGATCGCTGGCAATCCTTCCAGCGAATTCATATACCCATATCCGGTCCAATATCGTGTTCCCTTCGGCGCAATACCCGTCGAGGGTGGCGGTGCCAGAATCCTGGCCAGCACATCTGCTGAAACGTTCGCCTTATCGGGAGCTTTCAGGTACGCCACAATCTTCGCAATGTCAGCATCATCCAGATCTGGGATGGCGGGCATTGGCGGAATCCCATTGTGGATCGCTTCACTCACCCGCTTGGCGCCCGCTCTTTCAATGATTCCCTCCAGAGATGGAATTGCCGGAGGCTGCCCCTTGCGATCGGCCTGATGGCACATTCTGCAGTACTGCAAATACAGCACCATCCCCTGATTCTCTGGCGGTCCTTGAACCGCCCTGCGAGGAGGCTTGGCTTCGAGGTGCAGCAACGATGGCGCATCCTTTGAGACCACATAGAACGTGTTCGTCTCGGGATCAATCGCCGCCGATCCCCAGTTGGCCCCGCCATTATTTCCAGGCGTCTCCATCGTCGTGCCCAGTGTGGGAGGCGTATACAGTCCTTCCTGACGAGCAGCCTCGACCACCTTTTTGATCTCTTCCCTCTCTTTCGGGTCAGAGATGTAGGGGTTCACCATGTCGGCCGTGAACTTCTGCCGCGCAAACGGCGGCACATGCGTCGGGAACGGCTGGGTCGGCCAGCTCTTTTCGCCGGGCACATCGCTTTTTGGTACAGGTCGCTCCTCCACCGGCCAGATCGGCTTCCCGTTGGTACGGTCGAGAATCCAGACATACCCGTTCTTCGCCGCTTGCACAATCACATCGACTGGTTTTCCGTCGTGCTGAATGGTCAACAGCTTTGGTCCGGTCTCCAGATCGTAGTCCCACAGGTCATGATGAGTAGCTTGGAAGTGCCACAGGTACTTTCCTGTTCGCGCATCCAGTGCCAGAATGCAATCGGAAAACAGGTTCGCGCCGTGACGGTCAGCGCCGTAGAAATCATACGTGGGCGAGCCGAGCGGGAAATATGCGATTCCACGTTTCTCGTCGATCGTGAAATCCCCCCAGTTGTTTGTCCCGCCAATGTACTTGTATGCCTCCGGCGGCCATGTATCGTAGCCAAATTCGCCTGGGTGCGGCACCGTATGGAACTGCCAGACCAGCTTGCCGGTTATCACGTCGAACGCTCGCAGATCTCCCGGCGGCGATTCGTACTCCTCTCCAGTCGCCGATCCCATAATGAGCAGGTTCTCGAACGCACGACCCGGCGAGCCTGATTCCACCTGACGAATACTCGCAGGCGCACGGCCGAGTCCCACCCGCAAATCGATCGCACCATCTTTGCCGAAGCCCGTCACCGGTTTCCCGGTCCGCGCATTGAGTGCGTGTAGCTCGTTGTTCATCGCGAAAAAGAGCCGGCGGTCGGACCGATCCTTGCTCTCCCAGTACGTCATACCCCGGTGTGAGATAAGGCGCGGATTACCTGTGTCATACAGCCAGATTTCTTTTCCCGTCGTCGCATCGAGGGCAACAATGTTGTTGCTCTTCCCGTACACGAACATCACGCCATCGATCACCAGCGGATTGGACCCATAGCGGAACCCATTGTTCCCGGAAGGGTAGAACCACACCTGCTCCAGCTTGGCCGCATTCGTTCGGTTGATCTGCGCCAGTGGAGAGTACTGAGCATCGCTATTGGAGCCGCCATACGCACTCCAGTTCACAGTGCTTGGCTCTGTTGCCGCTGCAGCGATTACCGTGCCCGAAGGAATATGCGCATACCCCAGTAGCGCCGCCAAAACTGCCCCTGAAGCTAATGCTGCATAGGTTGCCCAGTGCCGTTCCTGCATCGTAAGTCCTCGATCTACTCCGTAATACCGTTGCAAGTGCGGTGGAACTCAGCAATCGCTCGCCATTGCATAATACGCAAAGCACGTTGCATATTGTGGTGAAGAATACTAGCAATCGCAAATCACGGCAGTCAAGCGATCGAGCGCCGGCAGAAGATCCAGTGAA